>WFLX010077917.1_pt1 | contig 15901 bp, 10 predicted proteins | sample 4967041 | NCBI WGS metagenome assembly WFLX01 (sample SAMN12857096, study PRJNA449069) | gut metagenome | isolation source: stool from male and female vole | host: Microtus ochrogaster | place: USA:Florida | collected 2017 | reverse complement strand
CTTCTTACTATGTTTAGGCCAAGATTCAGTTTGGCATTTATGAAGGTTATCATTGTCTTGGGAATAATAAAATCAGAATACAAGAGCGGAGGGCGAGATAGCTGGTGAAGGACATCCACAGATGCCATTGGGTGTGGCTTAGGGTGTAGATGAGGATGGCGAAGAGTGAGACTCCACAGAGAGTGGATATCAGCATCGGACGCGTGCGGGTGAGTCCGATGTAAAAGCCGTCATAGATGAAGGCGCAGGCTCCAGCCACTGGCAAGAGCGAGACCCAGAGCCTACAATCCTCTACGCTTGAGGCTACCGCCGCAGAATCGCTCAACAGTCTTACTACATATGGTAGAGCCACAGTGTAGACCATCACGAAGGCAACGGTGACAAAGGCAGTCCATTTAAGCAATCCTCTGATGGATGCCCTAAGCATATAGCCATCGTGAGCTCCTGCATATCTTCCTATCAAAGCCTCCCCAGTAAAGGCAAATCCATCCATAAAATATGAGAAAAACAGGAAGAGCTGATTGATGACTGCATTCGAACTTACCTCCACATCACCCAATCGGGCGCTGTAGGAATAGAGCATCATAGTCAAGGCTATAAGACATGCCGAACGAAAGAAAAGATTGGAGTTGACATTAAACATCTTTTTCCAATCTCCTTTCACTGAACGAGAAGCGGACTTCCTTTTCTTAAGTCTTACACCATGNTTACGGCATAGTCGCACTACAATCCACACGGCGGGAAGAAGTATCAGCCACTGTGCTGCCAAAGTGCCGTAGGCTATTCCTTCAAATCCCATACCAAAGCCATATACAAGTGTCAGAGTTGCTATGACATTCAAGACACTCATGCCGATATTGACAGCCATGGCGGAGGTAGTAGACTGCATGCCTATCATCCAACCGGTCAAGGCCGTAAGCACCATCATCGGTATGCACCCTAAGATGCATATGGAGAAATAGACACCTGATAGCTCAGTGACCTCAACGGAAGCACCCATGACCCNCTGAAGCACTCCGAGCATTGGAGAGTGTATGGCAAGTATGAAAAGACCTATGACAATCGCCAGACNTACGGANTTGCTAAGGCTTGATGCTATCCCAGCCTTATCTTTGGCACCAAAGTAAGTGGCTGTGATTCCTGACGTGCCAGCCCTAAGAAAATTGAAAAGCCAATACATGGTGGTGATCATCACCGAGCCGATGGCAATTCCGGCAAGATACTGCTCGCCGTCCATATGTCCGGCCACAGCCGTGTCGCACAGACCAAGCAGCGGAACCGAGATATTACTCAGTACCGTCGGCACCGTCATCCAGACTATTTTGCGGTCAAGTGACACTTTTTCGCCCTCTTTTTCACTTATCATAGTGCAAAGTTGAAAAAAAAATGTGAAACGACCAAGGAATTTATTGTTTTTAGTCGGATTTATTGTTAATTTTGCACTATGAGTGAAAATATACCCCCTTACGGCGGCTACTCCGACCTCACAGATACCGGTCAGTGGCACCTCGCCGTCGACATATCAAAGTATGGTTTCGGGGCGTGGCTTCTACCCGATGCCTCGCTCGGTCGCGCACCACGCACCATAATCCGTCAGCATTGGCAACCCTCAGAAGAGGGCCTGCTNAACCGCATCGAAGACGCCGTCTACGACAACCCGACAGTGCTCGACGACTATTCGGCCGACATTATCGTGGAGAGCGACCGCCAGCTGTGGTTGCCGACTGAGCTATACACATCCGACGATGACTGCGCCGAGGCGTACGTGTCGATATATGGAGGAGATATCCTCGATGTCATGGTCAATGACCTTGGCAAAGAGAAATGNGCTTTCTTGCTGACACCCGGTCTGAAGTCGTTTATGCAACGGTCTTTTCCAGGAGCCAGGATATGGAGCCAGCAATCGCTTCTTAAAGAAACTGCCACGCAACCCCACGACTCATTCAAATGCCTTATCGACGTCAGGGAAGCTTCCATGGACATCGTGCTCTTTTGCCGCGGCGAACTTCTCTGCGCTTCCACCCACCCTTGGAANACCGANACCGACATCGCGTATGTATTGCTTAACATACTCCAGACTTACGACGCACCCTCTGCCGACACCGACATCGTATTCAGCGGCCAGAGAGAAGTAAGGCAGAGTCTTGGCAAGACACTCACTCCCTATTTTAAATCAATCAGCCAGAAAAACCACGATCTTGACGGGAAGGAAATCCCGACTGCAGTCTATCTGGCCATCAACAGAAAGAAAAAATATGCGTATCATACGAGGTAAATATGGCAAACGAAGGTTTGACGTGCCTCACAACATCACGGCACGCCCGACGACCGACTTTGCCAAAGAAAATATATTCAACGTAATTGAAAATATCGAGGATATCGAGGGGGAAGACGTGCTCGACCTTTTCGCCGGCACTGGTGCCATAAGCCTCGAGTTTCTCTCGCGTGGAGCACGCTCCGTGACTTCGGTAGAGATGGCAGCCACACAGGCTAACTTCATAAGAAGCGTCAAGGTGAAACTTGGCGACGAAGGGCTAAGAGTAATCAGAGGAGATGTCTTTAAGTTTCTTGCATCGGCAAGAAAACCTTACGACATTGTCTTCGCTGACCCTCCATATGACCATCCGAGGTTTGATGAGATACCTTCTCTTATCCTCAGCTCCGGAGCTGTCAAGCCAGGGACACTCGTCATAATCGAGCACAGCGCCAAGCATGACTTCTCCTGTCTCCCTGGGTTTGAGGAGCACAGGGCTTACGGGTCGGTGAATTTTTCACTCTTTAGAGTGCCTGCTCCTACTGATACTGATTCTAAATAACTACCTATATTATATAATTTCACCTTAAATTATGGACACAAACATTAAATTGGATACTATTGAAGACGCAATAGAAGATTTCAAGAAAGGTCAGTTCGTGATAGTGGTAGATGATGAAGACCGCGAAAACGAAGGCGACCTCATCATAGCTGCTGAGAAGATAACTCCTGAACAGGTCAACTTCATGCTCCAGCATGCCCGCGGAGTGCTATGCGCTCCCCTGACTATGAAACGCTGCAAGGAGCTAAACCTCGGCTATCAGGTTGAGGAAAATACATCGATGCTCGGCACTCCCTTCACAATCACTGTTGACAAACTCGAAGGATGCACCACCGGTGTCAGCGCACACGACCGTGCCGCAACTCTGAACGCTCTCGCTGACCCCAAATCTACTCCTGAGACATTCGGACGTCCGGGACACATCAATCCTCTTTATGCACAAGACCGCGGTGTGCTCGAACGTGCCGGCCACACTGAGGCTGCCGTTGACCTCGCACGTCTCGCAGGATTGGAACCGGCCGGAGTGCTTATGGAAATCATGAACGAGGATGGCACAATGGCGCGTCTGCCAAAACTCCGCAAGCTTGCCGACGAATGGGGACTCAAGCTCATCAGCATACGCGACCTCATTTCCTATCGCTTGCAAAACGACAATCTTCTTGAAAAGGGAGAGGAAGTGGACATGCCTACAGCCTACGGACATTTCCGNCTTGTNCCNTTCCGACAGAAGGACAACGGGCTTGAACATATCGCCTTGATAAAGGGTGATGTAGCAGATGGAGATCCAGTTCTCGTGCGAGTACACAGCAGCTGCGCAACTGGCGACATTTTTGGATCAATGCGTTGCGAATGCGGCGAACAGCTCCACAAAGCAATGGAGATGATCGAAAAGGAAGGACGCGGAGCAATCGTCTACCTAAACCAAGAAGGACGTGGCATCGGCCTGATGGATAAGATAAAGGCCTACAAGCTTCAGGAGGAAGGTCTCGACACTGTAGATGCCAACCTTCACCTCGGACACAAAGCCGACGAGCGCAACTATGGAGTAGGTGCCTCAATCCTGCATGCTCNCGGAATCAAGAAAATGCGACTCATGAGCAACAACCCTATGAAACGCATCGGACTGGAAGGTTTCGGTATTGAAACCGTAGAAAACGTGCCGCTTGAAGTAAAACCCAACAAATACAACCAGTTTTACATGCACACAAAGAAAGAGCGCATGGGACATTACCTGAAATTTNGCTAATTTATGGAGTGAAGGCTTATAAGCCNNCAATANCTGCTCAAAAAGCATTTTAAAATGAAATTTATACTTCCACTCCTCTCTCTATGCATAGCTTTCTCAGCAAACGCGAAGAAAGTGCTCGACCATACCTGCTTCGACGACTGGAAAAAGGTAACCAACCACTCCTTGAGCAACGACGGCAAATGGGCGGCATTCAGCGTCAATCCGCAGGAGGGTGACGGAGTGCTGACACTGCGTAACACACAGAATGGCAAGGAAATCAATATAGCACGTGGTGCCGGAATTGAATTCACAGCCGACAGTCGTTGGGCGGTGGCCAACATAAAGCCTCTCTTCAAGGATACGCGCCAGGCGAAAATCGACAAGAAAAAAAACTATGACATGCCACAGGACTCACTTGCAATAGTTGACCTAAAGAATGGTTCAGTCACTAAGATTCCTCTTGTCAAGGGTTTTAAGATTGGGCAGAAAGGCGGCGAGTGGGTTGCATACAGCAGTTGCGACACTGCCACCACTAAAGACATGAAGTTGAAAGTGAAGGAAGCGGGGCTTCCACTCGTTGTGCGAAATCTTGCTTCAGGCGAATCAAAAGTGTTTCCCTACATCGGCAACTACTCCTTCAGTGAAGACGGAAAGAGGCTGGTGGCAGTAGGTAAACCCGCACCTAAAGACACTGTATATAATAAAGGAGTAAGAGTGCTTTATCTTCCAGAGGGGAAGGACTTTATCATAGATGAGGGGAAGAAATACTACGGCAATCCGGTATTCTCGACCGACGGCATGAAACTGGCATATACAGCCACCAACGACAGCAACGAGACTGGCACGCGCCGCATGCAGCTCTGGCTTTCAACTCTATCCGACTCGCCATCTGAACCCAAGGAATTCGCTTTGGATATCACTACCGGAAGGAAAGGGCCGAACCTTCAGCCACCACATTCATCAGACCCTGAGCTTCAAGAGAAACTGATGAAGGAATGGCAGGAGAAGATGGCTCAGAACGCGCCTTNGGAACTCTATATNAACCAATATTCAAAACCTGTATTCAGCTACAACGGCCACCGGCTCGTGGTCGGAGTTGCTCCCGAGGTTGCTCCGGATGACACCACTCTTGTCAGCTTTGAGCGTCCGGAACTCGATATATGGCGTTGGGATGCGCCTCTCACTCCTCCGCAAGAGAAGCACAATCTTGACGACCTGAAGGAACTGACATTCCCCGTAGTGATAGACCTTGAAAGCAACAACTACCAACTCCTCGACACAAATCCCCTTGCCTCTTACATCAGCCCAAACCGTTGGGATGGAGACTGGGCTCTATTTCGAGACCCAAGCAAAGAAATAGTAAGACAGCAATGGGACTATTTCGCACCTGAGCATATAAGCATAATCAATGTCAACACCGGAGAAAAGAGAGATATTGCCACAGTTGATGAAAGCACAGGAAGACTCTCACCCGCCGACAAATACGTCTATTGGCACAAAGATGGCAACTGGCATGCTTATGAGATAGCAACAGGCAAGATAGTAAATGTCAGCGAACGCATCCCTTATCCAGTCTGGGACGAGACTGATGATCATCCAGGGGAACGCCGATACTATGGGTTTGCGTCCTGGACAGAAGGAGACAACCGCATGCTGCTTTACGACCGCTACGACATATGGAGCGTCGACCCAACAGGCAAAGAGGCACCTCTGTGCCTGACCAAGAGTTATGGACGCGACAACAATCTTGAGATACGCTATCTCAACACTCATGGGAAAGAACGCAGGTTTCTTTCGAAGGGTGACCTGATGACTCTTACTCTCTATAATCCAAAAGACAAGCGCAATGGTCTTGCCTCTATGAAGTACGGGGCACCTGCAAGGCCAGAAAACGTAGTGGTAGACACGCTCAGCTTCACGCAAATAAAGCAGGCACTCGACGCGCCATCCTTCTCTTTCGTAAAAGCCAACNTCGCAGTAATGCCTGATATTTGGATTGCTCCCAAAGGTGTCTTCTCAAAGNCTGTGAAGGTNAGCGACTCAAATCCACAGGCCAAGGAATACAATTGGGGTACGGCTCANCTCGTAAGCTGGTATGCCTATGACGGCNAACCGTCGGACGGTGTGCTCTACGTGCCGGAAGACCTGGACCCTTCAAAGAAGTATCCGATGCTTTGCGTATTCTATGAGACTGGTTCTGAAAAACTATATAGTCATTTCAATATGGAGCCTTCCTGGAGTTGGGTGAACTATCCCTTCTACGTCAGCAGAGGGTATGTGATATTCGTTCCGGATATCCACTACACTCCCGGTCTGCCTGGAGAGAGCGCTTGGAATTACGTTTGCTCAGGGGCTGAGGCAATGTGCGACCGTTATCCTTGGATTGACCGTGAGCGCATCGGCATCGACGGCCAGAGCTGGGGTGGTTATCAGACAGCATATCTCGTCACACGCACCAATATGTTTGCCTGCGCCGGCAGCGGCGCACCAGTTGCCAATATGACATCCGCATTCGGCGGCATACGATGGGAAAGCGGCGACTCCCGTCAAGGACAGTATGAGCACGGGCAGAGCCGCATCGGGCGCAATCTCTGGGATGCCACGGAGCTCTATATCGCCAACTCACCGGTATTCCACGCCAACAGAGTGGAGACTCCACTTCTTATCATGCACAATGATGCGGATGGTGCAGTGCCTTGGTATCAGGGTATCGAGATGTTTATGGCTCTACGTCGACTTCAGAAACCTGTATGGATGCTTCAATACAACGGAGAGGCTCACAACCTCAAGGAGCGCCGCAACCGTAAGGACATAACAGTAAGACTGCAGCAATTCTTTGACCATTATTTGAAAGGAGCCCCCATGCCGGAATGGATGAAAAATGGCGTCCCGATGACCCGGAAGGGACAGGAGTTGGGGTATTAAAGTTGTAAGTTATCTCTTACAACTTACTCAGTTAGTTCGCCGTGGAGGTTTTTTTCCATGTATTTGCCGGCGAGCTGGGCAGTGGCGCCCATTCCGAAGAGATACATCATCTTGGTGATGGCGGCTTCGGAGGTCAGGTCGTGGCCGGATATGGTACCCGCATTGGCAAGTCCGACACCGGCTGAGTATTTCATCGGAGATACCATGCCGTTGGAGCACTGCGAGATGTTGACGATAAGAAGACCCTTGGCAACAGCATCACGGATACAGTCGAATAGCCAGGGGCAACTCGGGCCATTGCCGACTCCAAAAGTCTTGATGACTACTCCCTTGAGGCCAGGAATATTGAAAGTAGCTCGCACTACGTTTTCCTGAATGCCCGGGAAAATGTCGAGATACGCCACGTTGGTATCCATAAAGTACTCTACTTTGAACTCCTTGCCCTGCGTCGGACGAAGCAGGGCATCTTTATTATATGCGATGTCGAGACCAATGTGGGCCAGTTCGGGGTAATTGCTCGATTGAAATGCATCGAAATTGTCGGCGGAGAATTTAGTGCTACGGTTGCCTCTGAGCAAATAGTCTTGAAAAAGGATTGCAACTTCCCTGACCATAGGAAGGCCATCCGTATCCTTGGCGGCCGCTACCTGCAGGGCAGTGATAAGATTTTCCTCACCATCTGTACGCACCTCGCCGATAGGAAGTTGGGAACCGGTGATAATGACCGGTTTGGTAAGATTATTGAGCATAAAACTCAATGCCGATGCGGTGTAGGCCATAGTGTCAGTGCCGTGAAGGATCACGAAACCGTCATATTGGTGGTANTTGTCTTCAATCACCTTTGCCATCTGCCCCCAATGCGAAGGATTCATGTCGGCAGAATCGATCGGCACCTCAAACTGAAAATTATCTATGTCAAAGTCAAGCATCTTAATTTTAGGCACATTGTCAAGAAGATGATTGAAATCGAATGGTTCCAAAGCTTTAGTATCCGGATTTTCTATCATTCCGATAGTTCCTCCNGTATAAATAAGCAGTATTTTCGGTTTTTTAGCAGACATATGATATTTCTTTTCGATGCGCAAAGATAACAAAAAAAAATGTAAGACACAACATTTTTCCATAAAAATCACCCTACACTCTCGAATTTATTGAGACATTTCAATCAATTTGACATTTCATCATGAACAAGTCACAACTCAAGTTACCAACTGGACGCGCGGTAACGCTCCCCGAGGTGGCTCTCTACTTTGGCTACCCAGCCACCACAGCACCATGGCCGGCTGGGAAGCCGGCACTCCATAAGAATGAACTTTATGGCGGGTTTTGTGTTTCAATATCAAAGGATAAGGAGCTGTATGCTTTTCCCTTACGGCCTTATCCACCCTATCTAAACTTGACCAATATCAAAGCATTCCCCTATGAAGACACAACTAAAACTCGCTTTATTGACCATAGCCGCATCAAGCGGAGCGACGCAAGCTTTCGCTTCAGAATCAAATGATTGGCTTCTTGATTCCATTCCTCAGCAATGGGAATACAAATCAGCTTACTCGCAGAAGCTCCCCACGGACGACAACTGGTGGAAAACATTTGAAGACCCCACTCTTGACTCCCTCATCAACATGGCGGAGACTAAAAACTATAACCTTGCCGCTGCCCTGTCGAGAATTGAAATCGCAAAGAAAACTCTTGATGTGGCAAAAGCAGCATATTTCCCTACAGTCAATCTTTCTGCCGGCTGGGCAAAAGGTCAGTCTTCAGGCGCAAGCGGTCCGGTAGTGACAAAGTCTTCTCCTTACGATTACTTCTCGCTTGGCGCATCCATGCAGTGGGAAATCGATATTTTCGGGAAAATCACCCAGAATGTAAAGGCCAACAAAGCCGCATACAATGCAACCAAGGCTGAATATGACGGCGTAATGGTGAGCTTAGCTGCCAATGTAGCCAAGGCATATATAAANCTGNGAACCTATCAAAACGAACTCGAAGTTGCCAACCGACATCTGGGAGAACANGAAAAGGTATTGAAAATAGTTGAGGCCCGATTCAAAGCAGGNCTCGCCAGCATGCTTGAAGTGTCGCAATCACGCACAGTAGTGGCCTCCACCAAAGCTTCCATTCCTCCACTTCAAGCTATGATTGAATCATCAATCAACTCTCTTGCATTGCTAACAGCCTCTTATCCCGAAGAAGTGTATCCTTGGCTTTCCATCCCCGCTCCAATGCCAAGAGTGGTATATGGCGCTAATTTAGGTGTACCGGCCGATCTTCTTCGCCGTCGCCCCGACATAGTGCAGGCTGAATACCAACTGGCAGAATATGCAGCCCAGGTAGGCATGGCAAAAAAAGACTTCCTCCCAACTCTATCACTTACTGGCTCGATAGGCACGCAGGCTCATAATGCCAAGAATCTCTTTGGCGACCACAGCATGTATTGGGAAGTAAACCCGACCTTAAGCTGGACTCTCTTCGACGGACTTGCACGCAACTATAAGACGGCTGAGGCCAAAGCACAACTTGAGGCGGCAGTAGACTCTTATAATTACACCGTCATGAACGCAGTAGTGGAAGTCTCCAACGCGACCACAACTTTCAAGTCGACAATGGAGACAATCAAACTTACCGACGACGTCATCGAACAAAGCAAACAGTCGCTCGACCTTTCAATAGAACTTTATAAGAAAGGACTCTCGCCTTTCAACAACGTGGTAGATGCCCAGATAAGCTATCTCACNAACCAAGACTCTCATATAACCGCACAAGGGAAGGCCCTTACCGCAGTAGTGAACCTTTACGAAGCCCTTGGAGGAGGATGGAATTAGTCTTCAGTCTTGAGTCTTCAGTTATAAGTTGAAAGTTATAAGTTGTGAGTTGTAAGAAATTGAAAATTAATAATACCAATACATATGAAAAACTTAAAACCCTATCTCATACTTTCTGCCGGTTGCCTTCTTATCTCGGCAGTGTCTTGCAAAAAGAATGCAAAGGAATCGGAGGCATCCGAAGTTCCTACGATTTCTGTCGCCACCCCCGTAGTAGACTCCATAGTGCTCCATAAGACTTATCCGGGACTTCTCGGAGCAAGCGACAATGCGGCGGTAGTGGGAAGAGTAAATGGAACTCTTCTTTCTAAAAATTATGAAAGTGGCTCCTACGTCAATAAAGGGCAAGTACTTTTCATTATCGAATCTACCAAATACCGCGATGCTGTGCAGCAGGCCCAAGCTTCATTGGCCACTGCCAAAAGCCAGTATGAATACGCCTCTAAAAATTATGAGGCTCTGAGCGAGGCTTTGAAAAGCGATGCAGTGTCACAAATCGAAGTGATTCAAGCGAAAGCCACCATGGAGCAGGCGGCTGCATCTATCAAAAACGCAGAGGCCGCTCTGAGCCAAGCAAACCTGAACCTATCTTATTGCACAGTAAAGGCGCCGATTTCCGGCTACATCACCTCAAACATTCCGAATGTAGGGGAATACATCAGCGGAGAGGGTTCACCTGTGACTCTCTGTAAGATTTACGACAATGCCAAGATGACGGCAAAATTCACTATTGAGGATGCTCAATATGAAGAAATGATAGGACAAAACGGAGGAATGAAGCATGCTCTCTACAGAAACGTGCCTCTCAAGTTTACTCAGCCACTACCCCATTCCTACACTGCCGACCTCTCTTATGAGTCGCCATCTATCAATTCATCTACCGGTACACTTGAACTGAAAGGGTCGGTAACAAATATTGACAATGAATTGAAGGATGGAATGTATGTGACAATAGAGCTCCCATATGGCGTCAATCCCAAGGCCATTCTTATCAAGGATGCTTCCATCGCCACCGACCAGCTTGGCAAGTATGTCTATGTGGTCAACGATTCCAATAAAGTTGTATACACCCCTATCAAGATCGGTGAGGTATATCAAGACTCTCTCAGAGTTGTCAATGAAGGACTCAAGCCGGGCGATAAATACGTGACCGAAGCTCTCCTTACGGTGCGAAACGGCATGACAGTAAAACCCGAGTTAGTGAAGTGAAATAACACATAAAAGAAATTGCTATGTTCTCGAAATTCTTCATAGACAGGCCAATTTTCGCTACTGTCATTGCAGTGCTGATGGTGTTGGCCGGAGCGATGTGTTATTTCTCGCTCCCAGTAGCCCAATATCCTGACATTACGCCACCTACCGTAATGGTGAGCGCAAGTTATCCGGGAGCGTCAGCTTCCACCGTGGCCCAGACCGTGGGNGTGCCAATCGAGCAGCAGGTAAACGGNGTGGAGGGAATGCTTTACATGAGCAGTAACTCCAACTCTGATGGCAGCTACAGCCTTACTATCACTTTTGAAAACGGCACCGACCTTGACCAGGCTGCTGTAGAAGTGCAGAACCGCATCTCAATGATCAGCTCCACGCTTCCTTCCGAAGTGGCGCAACAGGGTGTAAGTGTCAACAAAGAGTCAAGCGACCAGATTATGTTCGTCTCGCTGACAGCCGACGACTCCAAAAGATATGACGCGCTCTACCTTACCAACTATGCCCAGCTCAACCTCGTAAATCCTCTCTCGCGTGTGGAAGGCGTCGGAGGTGTCCAGGCATTCGGTGGTGGCGAATACAGTATGCGTATCTGGCTTGACCCGGAGGCTCTAAGAATACGCGGACTGACTCCAGCCGACGTCTCAAGCGCCATCCAATCCCAGAACATGGAGGTCAGTGCGGGCTCGGTAGGCCAACCGCCACAGGACAACAACTCTGCTTTTGAGTATACTCTCGTAAGCCACGGACGCCTTACCACTCCTGAAGAGTTTGGCAATATCGTCATCAAGACCGATGGGACCAACATGCTCCGGCTTAAAGACGTAGCGAAAATCGACCTTGGATCGGAAAGCTATTCGAATACCTCTACCATCAATGGAAAATCAGCATGCGCCATCGGTATCAACCAGCTTCCAGGCGCCAATGCGCTCGATGTGGCCAAGGGTGTAATTGCTGAGCTCGACCGTCTGGGACAATATCTCCCCGATGGAGTGCATCTCAACATCATCATGAACCAGACCGACTACGTGAAGGAATCGATCGACGACCTCTTTGTGACATTCCTTCTCACGTCGCTCATCGTGATGATAGTAATCCTTATCTTCCTCCAAAACTGGAGAGCCGTCGTAATCCCGATGATNACNATTCCAGTATCCTTGATAGCGACTTTCGCCGTCATGAAGCTGATGGGATTCTCGCTCAACACTCTCTCGCTCTTCGGCCTAGTGCTCGCCATCGCCATTGTGGTGGATGACGCGATAGTGGTGGTGGAAGACTGCTCCCGACTTGTGGATACCGGCACCATGACGCGCCATCAGGCAGCGACCAAGGCAATGGAAGAGCTTACGGGCCCGGTTGTTGGTGAGGTACTTGTACTTCTGTCAGTCTTCATTCCTACAGCATTCGTATCAGGAATCACCGGACAGCTCTACAAACAGTTCGCGCTTACTATCGCGGTTTCCACTGCATTCTCAGGCTTCAACGCACTGACCCTTACACCGGCTCTCTGCGCCCTCTTCCTCACACCGAGAAAGCAATCGAATTTCTTCATCTATCGCTGGTTTAATGCCGGATGGACAAAAGTGGAGAATCTCTACAACAAGACTGTAGGATTGATGCTCAATCATGCAAAGGTATCCCTGTTGATATTCCTCGTCTTGGCAGGCGTTGCATTCTATGGCTTCGTGAAATGGCCTACCAGCTACATTCCATCGGAAGATATGGGCTACTTCATGACCTCCGTGCAGTTGCCTACCGGTGCATCTCTCGAAAGAACCGAGAAGATAGTCGATGCACTGGCTGCCGACATAAAGCAGCTTCCTGATGTGAAGGATGTAATGACCATCTCCGGCTTCTCGATGATGGGAAGCGGAGCCTCCTCCAATGGCGGCACAATCATGGTGATGCTGACTCCATGGAAAGACCGCGGCAGGAAAGGATCGGTCGACAATATCATCGCAAAAGTCAATGAGATTTCAGCCAAATACCAAGGCGCGATGATATTTTCCGTCAATCCTCCGGCTATCCCGGGTCTTGGTTTGTCGTCAGGTCTTGAGATGAATCTTCTCGACATCAATTCCCTTGGTCCGACAGAGATGCTGAAAGCCATCGACGCTCTGAGAGTGGCAGTTGCCAAAGACCCGCGTTTTGAGTCGCTCACTTCAATGTATCAGGGTGTTGTGCCTCAATACCAACTGAATATCGACCGTGACAAAGCCAAGACGCAAGGGCTTGCAATGGCTGACATATTCAATACACTCAGCGGATACCTTGGCGGAAACTATGTAAATGATTTCGTAGAGTTCAACCGCGTATTCCAAGTGCGCATGCAGGGCGACCAAGCAGCGCGCGACAACATCAACGATGTATTGCGGCTTTCAGTGAGGAACTCACAAGGAGAGATGGTGCCATTCTCCTCATTCACAACGATTGAGCCAGTGATGGGCGAAGCATCTGTCAGCAGATACAATATGTATCAGTCTGCCTCAGTCACAGTCAATCCTGCGAAAGGTGTCTCATCATCTGAGGGAATCAAAGCCATGGAAGAGCTCGTGCAGAAAACTCTCGGCAAGAACTATTCATATGCTTGGACAGGCATTGCTTATCAGGAGACCCAGTCAGGCACTACGATCTCATTCGTATTCATCTTCGCGATTGTGATGACAATCCTGGTGCTTGCGGCGCAGTATGAAAGCTGGACCGACCCGATTGCGGTAATCCTTGCTACTCCTATCGCAATTCTGGGTACGATACTTGGATGTATCTGTATGAGCCAATCAATCAGTATCTACACTCAAATCGGATTGATATTGCTGATAGGTATGTCGGCGAAGAATGCGATCCTTATCGTGGAATACGCCATGGACTTCCGCAAGAGCGGCAAATCTATCAAGCAGTCGGCACATGATGCGGGNGTAATCCGATTCCGTCCTATCATGATGACAGCGTTGGCCTTCGTATTCGGTGTGATGCCTATGATGTTTGCCACCGGTGCCGGCGCAAATAGCCGAATCGAGCTCGGTACGGCAGTAGTCTTCGGTATGGCAATGAATGCCCTTATCGGCACCACATTCGTGCCAAACTTCTGGGAGTTTATGCAGCGAATCAATGAAAAGTATCTCTCAGGTCTTTTCAAAGATCCCGCTCCGGCCGGCGCCTCGAAGGATGCCGCGGCAAACGCTGACGAAATATGATTTCAGTCTTCAGTATATAGAATAAAGAGGATGCACGAGTGCGTCCTCTTTTTTCATTCTTGATAATTATCTCACTTTCCGGTGGGCATGAAGACGAAGAAGACTGCGCCCACAAGACAGATAAAAGCTGCGACATGATTCCAATGGAGTTTCTCGCCNGAAAGAAAGAAAACCGAGATAATAGTGAAGACNGTAAGAGTGATCACTTCCTGCACCACNTTCANNTGCATCAANGAGAANGGACCNCCATTCTCAACGTATCCCATACGGTTGGCGGGTATCATAAAGCAGTATTCAAGCAGGGCGATCCCCCAGGAGAGAAGAATAACTCCGAATAGAGGCCAGCTTTTNATCCAGCCAAGCGACTGCATCTTCAAATGGCCATACCATGCAAACGTCATGAAGACATTCGAAATGATCAGTAATACTATCGTTAATAATGCCGGTTTCATTTTTAAATTCTAAATTTGAGTGCAAAATTAATGAANTTTTTGAAATCGNTTGTTATAGTANTGTATTTTTTAACGAATCCACTAAAACTTCAATATGCTATCAAGCGGAAAACTCGGATTCTGGGGTTTGACAGCCCTCGTTTTCGGACTTATGGTGGGAGTTGGCATCTACAATCTCCCTCAAAATATGGCAGCGGTTGCCAATCCCGGCGCAGTAATGCTNTCATGGCTNGTCACGGGCATGGGNATACTNCCTCTCGTGCTTGCTTTCAAATGGCTCAGCGACCACTACCCNCAATATAACGCCGGTATCTACCANTATGCNCTNGCCGGCTTCGGACGNTACACAGGCTTCAATATAGCCTGGGGTTACTGGCTTTGCACNGCCTTCTCCAACGTGGCCTATGCNGTGATGCTCAACGACTCTTTCGGAGCTTTTATCCCTCAACTTCTAAACCACAGTTGGGANACAGTCGTATTTGGCACTGTCCTGATTTGGATAATGTTTNTTATAGTGGCCCGAGGCATNCAGACTGCGAAATTCATCAACAATCTTCTTGCTTTCATAAAGATTGTGATGCTGATTTTCATCATCACCATACTGGTGATATTCTTCAAGGCCGACCTTTTTGATGCCGACGTATGGGGGAATATATCAGGAGTAGGAGTCACTTGGCAGCAAGTGAAAGAGACAATGATGGTCACTCTTTTCTGTTTCTTTGGCGTGGAAGGTGCCGTTATGATGTCGGCTCGCGCAAAGAAGAGTTCAGATGTGGGCAAAGCAGGTATTGCCGGTTTTCTCATTTCTTTGTTTCTCTATATGGCTGTGTCGTTGCTCAGCTATGGTCTGCTTTCACGTGCTCAGCTGGCAGGGCTTCCGGACCCCTCGATAGCCTATATACTTAGAGAAACTTGTGGCGAATGGGCCTATTGGTTTGTGATATCGGCTGTCATCATCTCGCTTCTTGGCGGATGGGTGGCATGGACTCTTGTTGTGGCGCAAGTGCCGTATGAAGCTTCTATCGTAAAGATTATTCCGAAAGCTTTCAGCAAGGTCAACAAGCAGAATATGCCGACTTTCGGACTCTTTGCGTCGAGCATAGTGATGGACCTCTTCCTCATTATGGTAGTTATGGCCGACGATGTCTATCTCGCAGCCCTTCATATCACTGGACTTATGATTATTCCGGGATATTTCTTCACAGGCTTTTTCCTCATCAAGAAAGCCGACAATTGGAAAATCATGACCATAGCC
>WFLX010289089.1_pt1 | contig 15904 bp, 16 predicted proteins | sample 4967041 | NCBI WGS metagenome assembly WFLX01 (sample SAMN12857096, study PRJNA449069) | gut metagenome | isolation source: stool from male and female vole | host: Microtus ochrogaster | place: USA:Florida | collected 2017 | reverse complement strand
AAAGCCTGCGCCTATATAATAATGTGTGGGGGTTATCAGCGGATGAGGAAGTTGAAGCGGTCGATGTTTTTGAGGGCCACTCCGGTGCCTTTGGCCACCGCCTTGAGGGGATCTTCGGCCACATGGAACTGAATGCCGATCTTGTCGGCCAGACGCTTGTCGAGACCTCTGAGCAGAGCGCCGCCGCCGGCGAGATAGATGCCGTTTTTCACAATGTCGGCATAGAGCTCGGGGGGAGTCTGTTCGAGAGCCGAGAGCACGGCCACTTCGATCTTGGCGATAGATTTCTCTATGCTGTGGCTGATTTCCTGATAGCTCACGGGCACCTCCATGGGGAGGGCGGTCATGAGGTTGGGGCCATGCACGATATAATCTTCCGGCGGTTCCTCCAGCTCGGTGAGGGCTGAGCCGACATTCATCTTGATGAGCTCGGCGGTGCGTTCGCCCACTCTCACGTTGTGAACTCGGCGCATGTGTTCCTGAATGTCGGCGGTGAGGTCGTCGCCGGCTATCTTGATCGACTTGTTGCTCACGATGCCGCCGAGCGAGATAACGGCAATCTCGGTGGTGCCGCCACCTATGTCGACGATCATGTTGCCTTCGGGGGCAACCACGTCTATGCCGATACCGAGGGCTGCGGCCATAGGCTCATAGATCATATAGACGTCGCGACCGCCGGCATGTTCGGAGCTGTCGCGCACGGCACGTATCTCAACCTCGGTCGAGCCTGAGGGAATGCCTACAACCATGCGCATGGAGGGGGAGAACCAGCGGTTTTTGGCAGAGGCTTTTTCAACGAGTCCGCGAATCATCATTTCGGCGGCGTTGAAGTCGGCTATCACGCCTTGACGCAGAGGGCGGATGGTGCGGATGCCGGCGGGCTCCTTGCCATACATCTGCTGGGCTTCGTTGCCCACGGCAATGAGCTTGCCCGAGCGCACCTCGATAGCCACAATCGACGGCTCGTCGATGACGATGCGGTCGTTGTAGATTATAATCGTATTGGCCGTGCCGAGGTCAATAGCAATTTCTTTGGTGAGTGAGAAGATACCCATGTTTCAATGAAATAAAGGGGTGGTGGGAAATGGGGGGAGATTAATGCTTGAAGTGACGCACTGAGGTCATTACCATAGCAACGTTGTGGGCGTTGCAATATTCAATGCTGTCGTTGTCGCGCACAGAGCCGCCGGGCTGTATCACGGCTGTGATACCTGCTTCATGAGCGATTTCCACACAGTCGGCAAACGGGAAGAAAGCGTCTGAAGCCATGACTGCTCCGTTGAGGTCGAAGCCGAAGCTCTGAGCCTTGGCGATGGCCTGGCGGAGGGCATCCACGCGTGNGGTCTNACCTACGCCCGAGGNGAGGAGCTGANCGTTNTTAGCGAGGGTGATGGCNNTGCTCTTTGAGTGTTTCACGATTTTGTTGGCAAAGATGAGGTCTTCGGCCTGGGCCTCGGTAACGGCGGCTTCGGTTACCTGACGGAGGTCGGCAGGGGTCTCAACCTTGAGGTCGCGGTCCTGAACCAGGGCGCCGTTGAGCACCGAGCGATACTGCTTGGTGGNTTTNAGCGGCNCACGCTGAATGAGGATGATGCGGTTTTTCTTCTGCTTGAGCACAGCGAGCGCATCTTCGGTATAGTCGGGGGCGATGATTACCTCAAAGAAAATCTTGTTGATTTCTTCGGCGGTGGGGGTGTCGATGAGACGGTTGGCGATAAGCACTCCGCCAAATGCGCTCACGGGGTCGCCGGCAAGGGCGTCTTTCCAGGCCTCGAGAATAGTGGGGCGGGTGGCGAGACCGCAGGCGTTGTTGTGTTTGAGCACTGCGAAGGTGGGGTCGGAGAACTCGGCCATGAGGCTTGTGGCGGCGTCGATGTCAAGGAGGTTGTTATATGAAATCTCCTTGCCGTGGAGCTGGGTGAAGAGCTCGTCGAATTGGCCGTAGAATCTGCCCTGCTGGTGGGGGTTCTCACCATAGCGGAGGTGCATCGAGCCGTCGAGGGCTACTCTGAGCGATGAGGGAGCTTCAGAGGCGGTCGAGGCAAAATAGTTGAAGATGGCGCTGTCATAGGCCGATGAGACGCCAAAGGCGGCGGTGGCCAGTTCGCGACGNTCGGCAAGCGAGGTNTCGGCACCGCGGGCGGCGAGAATTTCCTCAAGTCGGNCATACTGGGCTTTAGAGGCCACGATGGCTACGTCGGCAAAGTTTTTGGCAGCGGCGCGTATGAGCGAAATGCCGCCTATGTCGATTTTCTCGATGATGTCGGCTTCGCTTGCGCCTGAGGCAACGGTAGCCTCAAAGGGATAGAGGTCAACGATCACGAGNTCGATTTCGGGAATTTCATATTNGAGGGTGTGGGCNTTGTCNTCNGGNTTGTCGCGNNGTGAAAGAATGCCACCGAACACTTTGGGGTGGAGGGTCTTGACTCTGCCGCCGAGTATCGAGGGATAGCCGGTGAGGTCTTCTACGGCGTCACATTCCAGGCCGAGGCTGTGGATGAAGGTGCGGGTGCCACCGGTTGAAAGAAGTTTCACTCCGTTGTCGGCGAGAGTGCGTATGATACGGTCGAGTCCATCTTTGTGGAACACCGAGATGAGTGCGGTCTTTATTTGTCGTATATCAGACATGATAAAACTGGTGTGGATAGATATTTCCTAATAAAATCAATTGAAATGCAAAATTACGAAAAAATCAATATTTCCCCGATCTAAACGGCGATTTTTTTGCCAAGAAAATTAGGGTATAGTGCATTTATCAGTCCAATCTGACAGGGTTGAGATTATAATCGGGGTCGGCGAACTGTTTTGACACCGCAATTGTTTTGAATATGAACAAACTTTAAATATCCGAATCATGAAAGAAATTGGTATATTTTATGGCTCAACCACCGGCCGCACCAAAGAGGTGGCTTATCAGATAGCCGACGCAATGAAGGTCGACAAGTCACAGGTTTTTGACGTGGCCGAGACCGCTCCCGACANGGTGGGCGATTTCAAGGNGCTNGTGCTCGGCGCCTCGACATGGGGCAGCGGAGACTTGCAGGAAGATTGGTATGATTTTATCGCCGGATTGCAGACTCTCGACCTCAAAGGCAAGAAGATAGCTCTCTTCGGCTGTGGCGACGAGACTATGGGCGACACATTCTGTGCCGCCGTGGGCGAGCTCTATCGNCGACNGANGGACACCGGTGCCGAATTTATAGGCAATNTCAACACCATCGGTTATAACATCACCTCCACTCCCGCCGAAATCGACGGCTGCGTTGNCGGTCTGCNGATCGACGATGTCAACCACCCCGATCTCACCAAAGGCAGGATAGAGGAGTGGGCCAACGAGGTTGTTCACGAAATCTGATCAAAAGACGATAAATCGGGCAGCTTTTTTAAGAGGTTGAAAGTTAGTTAAATAAGGCGTTAGGATAAAAAAATCTCTCAAAAAGTTTGCACAATCCGAAAAATCGCTCTAACTTTGCACTCGCAAACGGCGGGATAGCTCAGTTGGTTAGAGCGTCGGATTCATAACCCGGAGGTCCCGAGTTCAATTCTCGGTCCCGCTACAAAGAGAGCATATCAATTTTGGTATGCTCTCTTGTCGTGTATGGGCAGGCGGGCCGTGAGGTTTGCCACCCGGTTGCAAAATAAAATGGCTAATTTTGTGTTAAATTAAAAAACACAAACTTTAGAAATGGAACTTTTACATTCGCTTTTATTCATGCTCAACGAGATGTCACCCTACATCCTGCTGGGCTTCTTCATAGCCGGAATATTTCACGCCTTTATTCCTCAGAAAACTTTTGCACGCCATCTCTCCGGCACCGGCTGGCGCCCTGTGATCAAGGCGGCCATGATAGGCGTGCCTCTGCCCCTGTGTTCGTGCGGAGTGCTCCCCTCGGCGATAGCCATGCGCAGAAACGGAGCTTCACGCGCAGCGTCGACNTCATTTCTTATCTCGACNCCTCAGACAGGTGTCGACAGCATTGCCGCTACATGGAGCCTGCTCGGGCCGGCCTTTGCAGTGATTCGCCCCATCGCCGCGCTCACCACCTCGTTTTTNGGCGGNGTGGCCGTGGGTAAATCTGAAAANGAGACCGTNAAGGTGGCTGTTGAAGCCAAGACCGAGGAGGAGGAGAAGAAAAATTTTGGTCAGAAACTGCTTTCGTCGCTTCGCTACGGTTATATCGACCTTGTGAGCAGCATAGGCGGCTGGCTTGTGGCCGGTCTCATNATCGCNGCTCTGATTACGGTTTATGTGCCTGCCGACTTCTTCTCGGTGTTGGGCAAGAATCCGCTCTTTTCAATGATAGCCGTGCTGATAGTGGCAATACCTATGTATGTCTGCGCCACCGGCTCAATTCCTATCGCCATGTCGCTGATGCTCAAAGGTCTTTCGCCCGGCACCGCGCTCGTGCTCCTCATGGCCGGCCCAGCTGCCAACTTCGCCTCTTTCACCCTCATATCGAGGGAGATGGGCCGCAAAGCCGCGTCGATCTACCTCGCCACCATTATAATAGGTGCGCTTGCTTTCGGCCTCGCAATCGACTATCTGTTGCCCGCCTCATGGTTCAGCCTCGGAGCTGTTCACGATATGTCGCGCCACTGCTATCATTTCGGCGTTTTCCCGAGCATCTGTTCAGGCATACTCACCGTGCTGTTGCTGATAGCACTCTACAGAAGATACCATCATAACAATATAACCATCACCAATATGACTAAGGAATATACTATCAAAGGAATGAATTGCCCTCACTGTCAGGCCGCCGTTACNAAAAGCATCAATTCGGTAGCCGGTGTCAAGCAGGTTGACGTNAACCTCTCAACCGGNAAAGCCACCGTTGAGGGTGAGCATAATGCCGAGGAGCTTATCNCCGCAGTGAGAAACGCAGGTTTTGACGTGGCTCTCTAAGCAACTCCTCCCTATAAGAAATTCCGGTAATCCACTTCGGGNCNNGNCCCGNNNNGATTACCGGAATTTTTATGGTTTATAGGGCTGAAAATCAGTCGAGAGTNGCGATCACTTCGATTTCAACGAGCACCTGCTTGGGAAGCTCGCGAACAGCCACGGCCGAGCGTGCGGGATAGGGAGCGGTGAATTCCTGACCGTAGACTTCGTTCATGTCGCCGAAGAGGCTCATGTCGGCAAGGAAAACGGTGGTTTTCACAACATTGTCGATCGAAACGCCGGCTTCTTTGAGGATAGCCTTGATGTTAGAAATCGACTGAGCGGTCTGGGCCTTGATACCTTCGGGAATCGAGCCGTCTGCGGGATTCAAGGGAATCTGACCTGAGCAGAAGAGAATGTTGCCACATTTGATAGCCTGGCTGTAGGGGCCGATAGCACCGGGAGCGCCGGTTGTTGCTACTTCAATCTTTTTCATTGTGAATTGATTTAAATATTTTATAGATTGGTGTTTAACTTTTGGTTTCGTTGTCGTGGCCCTCTGAATAGACGGGCATGAGGTTGAGAGAGGTTATGCCATATTTGTCGGCGAAGCTGATCTCGGTGTCAGTAATCGAGTCGGTGAGTTTATCTACTCCGCTGAATGTGGATGAAAACTCGGGAATGAAATCCTCAGAGCCATAGTTGTCGAGGCGCCTGATCACTTCGCCCACGGTGAGCTGATTGACGTCGATAGCCGGGATGAGCGGATGACCGGAGGTTTCGCGCTGATCGGTCGAGACAAACAATATCAGGCCCACATCCTTGAGGCGCCACACTATCGAGGTGACCAACCGCTCGGGAAGGGCATATTCGGCGGCGAGCTGAGCCGAGGTGACGGGGGGAAGGTTGGTGACATATCTTTTGGCAATGACAGCCATGACGGCGAGGGTGACCTTGCGGCGGTAGTCGAGAGAGATGCTGTCGACATCCTGATAGAAATTAAAGCGGCCAATGTTCTGGGAGGCATAGCATATCAGGGCGCCGATTAGGGTGATGAGCCATGTTAGCTGCAGCCATATCAACATAAGGGGGAGGAAAGAGAAGCTGCCGTAGATGGCGTTGTATTTGGTGACATACATCTGACCGGTGACAAACAGCCACTGAATCACATGGAAGGCTGTGCCGACAGCCACGCCCGCAAGCAGGGCGTTGACAAATTTAACTTTGGCNTTGGGGATGAGCATNTAGGCGCCGGCAAANAAGAGCCATGTCAANGCCANACTCACNCCGTCGAGTATNAGCTTGACCGATTCACCGATAAAGGGTATGAAATTGATTTTCTGAAGGGTGCTCGACATCACTACCTGTATGCCGCCGGCACATATCATCAATACCGGCAGGACAATGAAGATGGCGAGATAGTCGGTGACCTTGCGCCAGATGGTGCGCCCCTGTTTGATCTGCCAGATGGAGTTGAAGCTNTCCTCCACGCTCCCCAACAGTGANATCAATGTATAGAGCAGGAAGATGATGCCGATGCCCACAAACANNCCTTCGGTNGCCTGGTTNAGATAGCGGTCCACGAAGTTAAAGGCCAGCGAGAGGGTCTGNCGCTGGGCGGGGAAGGTGGAATAGAGCTGANTCATCAGCTGATCCTGAAANCCGAAGCCGCGGAATATCGCCAGTATCATGGCCAGAGCCGGCACTATGGCGAGCACGGTGCGGTAGGTCATGGCACAGGCCGTTGACTGGAGGTCGGAGTCGAGAAAGGATCTTATGGTGAGGTTGGCGGTTTTGACGGCATTGACCTTAAAGGTGTTGCGCCGGTCGCGCCACACTCCTTCCGAACAATAATTCCACCACCTCATCGCCTTGTCATANAGGCGTGTGAAGCGTGAAGGGGTCTTTTCCGATCCGGGAGCCGGNGCGGGAGATTGATTGCTGTCGGGAGTGGGGTTGGAAGTGGCCATNTTTCTAAAATTCTGATTAGTNTTCAGAATTATAAACCCTCAATCTATGGATATGGTTATGGAATCCGGAGAATTTTTTAGAGTTCGTCGATGAGTTCAGAGGTGTAGACTTCCTCGTCATAGTCATCATAGTCGGGAGCCGGGGCGGTGTTGATTTGATAGAGAATGTAGGCGAGGAAAGCCATTCCGCCGATAGCGAGACCCGAGAGAATGCCGCAGAGAAAACCGAGACCGAAACGCGATTTGCGGGGCTCGTGTGAGGAGTGCTGATGCGAGCGGTGACGGCGGTAGTAGCGGTCGTCAGGCTCGGGAGCAGTACGGGGCGNTTCCTTNACAGGCTCGGGCTCGGGAGNAGGTTGGGGCTCGGGTTCCTGCTCGGNTTCGGGCGCGGGTTGCGGTTCGGGCTGCGGCTCAGGCTGAGGTTGCGGCTCGGGTATCTCAACAACGATCTCCTCGACGGTATCAATAGCAGGCACCACAACAGGGTGGGGCTCAACATCAACTACCGGAGTAACAGTGTCGGCGCTCGGGGGCATCGTGATTGATGAAACCGGAGTTTCTTTCATCTCTCCGGGCACTACTACGGGCTGAGGTTCGGGCACATATTCTTCCTCGATTGTCGGCTCCATCACCGGAATTTCCTCCACGCTCTCCATGATGACCGGTGTTTCCTCNANCGGCTNAACAACGGCNGGTGTCTCNTCGATAGCGACNGTCTGGCTGATGATTTCTTCGGGATCGGGAGTGTCGAGATGGTTGATTTCGTCGAGCATTTGGTCAGACACGGCATCACAAAGCTCGTCGGGCATAAAGGCAGCGAAGGGGGCNTTGACTATCGCCTCAGCTTCGGGNGCNGGGGTGAAGGTCACCTCCTTTTCTCCTCCGGGAGCCGAAGTGACGGCAAAGGTGCCGAGCCCGGTGATTTTGATTTCCTCACCCTCGGCTAATATGTTGGCTATCTCGGCAAAAATCTCTTTGGTGATACCTACTTTCTGATCCTCGTCGATGCCNTCAAATCCGGGAAGGTCGGCNGCCAGNCGGCGCAGAGAAATCTTATCGTTCATTTCCAAGTCGTTTTTTTAATACTACACTCTGACGAAACACCATATCTATATGCGGGGGAAGGAGCATACGTTTGCCGGTTGAGGAATCGAGTTCGATCGATTCGTCACATTTCTCAGCCGAGAAATTGCCGAAGCCGGGAAAGGCCACGGTGTCGAGATCGGCGCAGTGACTCACAATTGCCGAGGCCGTTGCGCTGACAAATGATTCAAGAAAGCGGGCGTCGAGTCCGGTGCGTGATGCCAGTCTTTCGGCCAATTGTTTAGTGCTTAAGGTCATGAGAGTTGTGGATATTAAAAGATTTTCTCCTTGATAGCAAATCTCGGGCGGTTTTTNACCTCATTGAATATCTTGCCGATATATTCGCCCACCACNCCGAGAGCCACAAGAATGAGGCTGCCGAGAAACCACACCGANAGCATCAGCGAGGTCCAGCCCGGAATGGTNTCGTGGCCGAAATATGAGATAAACACATAGACCGACATGGCTAAGTCGAGCACCAGCAGGGCCATGCCCACAAAGAATATCAGCCTGAGCGGGCGCGAGGTGAAGCTCGTTATGCCGTCGACCGAGAAACTCAGCATCTTGGCCAGCGGATATTTCGATTCGCCGGCTATGCGGGGATGNCGGGTATAGGTCACAGTGGCTGTCTTGAGGCCTATCTGCGGCACTATGNCTCTGAGAAACAGGTTGCTCTCGTTATATTGCGAAAGCAGCTCGATAGCCCGGGCGCTCATGAGGCGGTAGTCAGCGTGGTCGTAGATGGTTTCGAGACCCATTTTGCGCTGAAAAGAGTAGAAGGCATGGGCCGTGGTGCGCTTAAACCATGTGTCGCTGGCCCTTGACGATCTAACTCCATAGACTATCTCGACCCCCTGATTGTTGAACAGCTCTACCATCTCGGTCATCACCTCGGGGTCGTCCTGAAGGTCGGCGTCGATTGAGATGGCGCAGTCACACAGCGGCAGGGCTTCGAGCAGTCCGGCGAGCAGGGCATACTGGTGGCCGCGGTTGTGGGCCAGAGCTATGCCTTTTACTCTCGGGTCACGGTTGTGAAACTCCGAGATGATGCCCCAGGTATTGTCACGGCTACCGTCGTCACAACACACCACGAAGCTCTTACGGGCGTCGATAAGCTTTTTCTCTCCCATCCTGTCGAGCAGTTCGAGCAGCTTGGTGAGAGAAAACGACAGCGCTTCTTCCTCGTTATAACAAGGCACCACCACCGCCAGCCTTGTGAGGCCGGCGGCAAGGTGGCGGGTATTGCTGATGGTTTCGGTCATGAGTCTACACTGAGGGGTAGGGGAGTCGGAATCAATAGTTGCGGGCGAAAATCACACGGCGGTGAGAGGGTTTGCCGGTGAGCATGTCCACGCCCTCCTCTTCGGGAGCGTCGAGGGGAATGCAGCGTATTGTGGCTTTGGTTTCCTCCTTGATGCGCTCTTCGGTTTCGGGGGTGCCGTCCCAGTGGGCGAGAATAAATCCGCCACGCTCAAGGGCTTCCTTAAACTCTTCCCAGGTGTCGACCTTCACGGTCATGTTTTCGCGCTGACGCAGGGCCTTGAGATAGATGTTGTTCTGAATATCCTCAAGCAGGTCGCGGGTATATTCGGCAATTCCTTCGAGGGGAGCTTCGTGTTTCTCGAGGGTGTCGCGTCTCATCACCTCAACGGTGCCGTTTTTGATGTCGCGGGCACCGAGCACCAGGCGCACGGGCACGCCTTTGAGCTCATAGTCGGCAAACTTGAAGCCGGGGCGGCGGTTGTCGGCGTCGTCATATTTCACCGAGATGCCCATATCCTTGAGCTGCTTAACGATAGGTTCAACCACGGCGGAGATTTCCTTGAGCTGGTCGGCGTTTTTGTAGATAGGCACGATAACCACCTGAATGGGAGCGAGGTGGGGAGGAAGCACGAGACCGTTGTCGTCGCTGTGGGTCATGATGAGCGCACCCATAAGTCGGGTAGACACGCCCCATGAGGTTGCCCACACATATTCGGGCTTGTTTTCGCGGTTGACAAACTGCACGTCAAATGCCTTGGCGAAATTCTGACCAAGGAAGTGGGAGGTGCCGCTCTGGAGGGCTTTGCCATCCTGCATCATGGCCTCGATGGTGTAGGTCTCGATGGCGCCGGCAAAACGCTCGTTGGCGCTCTTCACACCCTTGACTACGGGCACAGCCATATATTTCTCGGCGAAGTCGGCATATACGTTGATCATCTTGATAGCCTCTTCCATAGCTTCGTCGGCGGTGGCGTGGGCGGTGTGGCCCTCCTGCCAGAGGAACTCGGCGGTGCGGAGGAACATGCGGGTGCGCATTTCCCATCTCATCACGTTGGCCCACTGGTTGATGAGCAGAGGGAGGTCGCGGTAGGAGTGAATCCAGTTGCGGTAGGTGTTCCAGATGATTGTTTCAGAAGTGGGGCGGATGATGAGTTCTTCCTCGAGGCGAGCGTCGGGGTCTACCACCACGCCGTTGCCTTCGGGGTCGTTGATGAGGCGGTGGTGGGTCACCACGGCACACTCCTTGGCAAAGCCTTCAACATGTTCGGCCTCGCGGCTCAGAAATGATTTGGGGATGAGGAGGGGGAAATAAGCATTCTGCACGCCTTGCTCCTTGAACATGGTGTCGAGCTGATGTTGCATTTTTTCCCAGATGGCATAGCCATAAGGTTTGATAACCATGCAGCCTCTCACGGCTGATTGCTCGGCAAGGTCGGCCTTGACCACAAGCTCGTTATACCATTGTGAATAGTTTTCGCTGCGCTTAGTGAGGTCTTTGAGTTCTATAGCCATTTGAATATGAGTTGGATTGATTTTTTTATAAGCTTAAACCGAGGAGATTCAATTCACAAAATTACAAACTTTTTTCCTAATTGAGGGTGCCTTGGTGGGCTTTGGTTATAATTTCGGGACCGGGAATGAAGAAAAATTCCAGACGCCGGTTTTCGGCGCGGTTGCGGCGGGTGTCGTTGTCGACTATCGGGTCGGCGGCGCCGAGAGCAAACGGTATGATGATGATGTCGGGATTTATGTCGCCNTTGTCGATTTTGTCGAGCATGAGGTCATAGACCGAGTAGAGCCTTGNAGNGGTGATCTTATCCTGCCACGCCTCGTTGCCGGTGTCATCGGTGTGCATGGCNATNANAACTTTATATCTGTCGGGTTCGGTCATGAGCTTGAAGAGGGGAGCGATGGCCCGTTCGGCGCCGTCACACAACATTGTGTCGAGAGGCTCAAACAGCCTGTCGGCGCGTATGCTCACCACTATCACCTCGTTGTCGCGAATCATGTCGACGGTAAAGGGGCCTTTGAGACTCTTGGCCAGCGAGGTCATATAGGCGCTCACGGCAGCTTTGTCGACATCGGCCACGGCGGGGGTGGCGAGGTTGGGCTCGAAGTCCATGTCCATGAAGGTCTCTTCGGCATATCCTACATATGGGTCGGAATAAAACACCTCGGCTCCGGCTGTGAATATGGCGAGCCACGCCGCGACAACCGCCACGGCACGTATCATTTTGCGCGACAGTTTATTGCTCAAGCGATTTCTCATAGGCGAGTTCGGCTTTAACAATATGGGNCACATGCTCGGGTTTCACTTCCGAGAGCTTGTCGCGGCGCAACATGCGTGTCACATAATCGGTTATGTCGAGTTCGAGCTGCTCGGGCTCGGGGTCTTCGGAATCGTCGTCGAAGTCGGGGTCGAGATAACCGCGCGACTCATAGAAATCCCATATCATGTCAACAACGTTGAGCANCTCGTCGGANTCATATTTCTCGATTCCGGCGCTTGCGAGCGAGTTGTTGATAAAATCGGTGCAGGCTTTTTCGTCAAATTCCATAGTTTCTGTTTGCTGGGGTTGGTTGGGGGATGGGTAGGCTCAGAGGTCGAGCAATCCCTCGGGGAGAGACATGGTGAGTCGCCGGGCTTCGTGGTCAAAGCCGGTGACAAGTTCGGGAGCGACCGGCACATAGACTATGCTTCCGTCGGGTCGCGAGACTATGAAGAGCACATTGGCGGTCGAGGTCTCGAGGTCGACTATCTTGCCTATGTCGCCGCCGGTGTCGGAGGCAAGGGTCACTCCGATGAGGTCGTTGGCATAAAATCCTCCGTCATCATCGCCATCCTCGTCATCAAATTCCGAATCGCCGTCACCCTGGGCGTCGAGGTCTTCAACGGTCATATAGAGGGTGAGGCCCTGAAACTCGGCAGCTTCTTTCTGCGACGCATAGCCGCTGAGGGTTATGAGCATGCTTTCAGCCGAGCGGCGGCGGGCCGACTCGATGAAAAACGGCACGAAGATGCCTTCGATTTCCATNACGACACAGCTGCCGGNAGCGNGCTCCACATCAGAATCGNCNACCGCCACCNGCTCNCCGTGAATGCCGTGGNGCTTGGCGATGTGACNTATCGGCACTATCTGATTACGTNTTATCATATCGGNTTTTCGGATTGGATGTTAAGTTGAGGAAATTGGTTGCCCCGGGAGGAGTGGGAGGAGTTATTTTTTATGTTTCTTGCGTTTCTTTTTCGAGGTGGCCGGCGCGTCGGCAATGGTAAACTCGTGGAGAGTGGTGGTGGCCGGGTCGAGTTTCAGCTGGCCGTGGCTCATTTCAAGAAGGTCGTTGATCACCGATTCGTCGCGCACTCCGTCGGGATTGACAGCTGTCTTGAGCTTCTTCATCTGGTTGGCGATGAGCAGGGTGAGCTGCAGTCGCTCCTCCTCGTCGGTGAGCTTGCAGGCGGCGTCGATGAGCTTTTCTATCCCTTTGCCATAGTGGCGGTATCTGATAAGGTTGGGATACATCTCCAGCGGCTTGGGAGCCGAGTAGAGGTTGTCGGGGGCAATGACTTCGTAGGGGTAGTCGATGTCGAGCTGAAAACCCGACATGATGGCTAGGTGGTCCCAGAGCTTGCGGTTGATTTCTTCCTGGTCGCCGGTCTGGGGCAGGAGGGTTTTCATTGTCTCGATGATTGTGCGGGCACATCTGTTGCGCTCGTTGCGATCTTCGATAGTGAGACAATGGTCTACCATCTGCTGTATGTTGCGGCCGTATTCGGGCAGAATCAGCTGAGCCCGCTCGGTGTTGTAGTTAAGCATATACACACTTGTTTGATTGCATGAAAAGAAGCGTTGCGGCTGTCAGTTAGCCGCAAAGCCACACTATAAGCCCTCAAAGATAGGCATTTTTTTTGTTAGAACATCAAAAGACCGCCCGGAAAGGTGACTCCGGGCGGTCTTTTTAATAATATTTTAGAGTTGGGAGGGGGAGATTGCAGGGGTTTGGGGCAATTACATGTTCATGCCGCCGTCGACCTGAATCACCTGACCGGTAACATAGCTCGACATGTCGGAAGCGAGGAATGTGGCCACATCGGCGATGTCGCTCACCTGACCGCCGCGACGCAGGGGAATGTTCTTGATCCACTGGGCGCGAACGTCGTCGGGCAGGGCGGCTGTCATGGCTGTCTCGATAAATCCGGGAGCGATGGCGTTGGCGCGGATGCCGCGTGAGCCAACCTCCTGGGCGATGCTCTTGGCGAGGGCGATGAGGCCTGCCTTTGAAGCGGCATAGTTTGACTGGCCGGCGTTGCCGTGAACACCTACTACCGATGCCATGTTGATGATCGAGCCTGAACGCTGACGGAGCATGATGGGGAGAACGGCGTTGATGAAGTTGAAGGCGCTCTTGAGGTTAACGGCGATAACGGCGTCCCACTGCTGCTCGGTCATTCTCATCATGAGACCGTNTTTGGTGATANCGGCGTTGTTNACGAGGATGTCGATGCGGTCGAAATCTTTTTTAACGGCGTCGACCACTTCGCGGGTCTNATTGNAGTCGGCGGCATTGCTGGCATAAGCCTTTACTTTCACGCCGAGAGCTTCGATTTCCTTAACGGTTTGTTCGCCGTTTTCATCTATGACGAGATCGGTGAATGCGATGTTGGCACCCTCTTGCGCAAAGCGAACGGCAAGAGCTTTGCCGATACCGCGGGCTGCGCCGNTGATGAGTGCGGTTTTTCCTTCGAGAAGTTTCATGATTGTTTAANCNTTATCTTGGTTAGAACTTATAGTCAGAATTTTTGAGGGAGTCATTGGGGAGAGGCGTCGGCTTCGCTCCGGGCCATGATGCCCGAGGTGATAAACTCGATGATGTTGGTGCGGGTGGCGTTCATGTCGATTTTATATTCGTCAAACAGGCCGCGGATGTTGCAGTAGTCAAATCCTTCAAAGGCCATCGACTCGAGAAACGGCAGTCGGGCGGCCTGACGGGCGTCAAACACCCCCTGCTTCACGCCGTCGGCGATCAGCTCCTTAAACATCTCTATCTCCTTGATAACCGCAAGCTTGCGTATGCGGTCAACGCGTCTGAAGTCGCGACCTATATATTGCAGGAAGCCCTCGTGGCGATTGTTGTTTTCGAGCATGAAGTCAAACCTCACGTCGAGATACACCCTGAGCTTCTCTTCGGGAGAGAGCTTGGGGTCATCTTTAATCACCCTCAAACGGCTTATGAGCTGCTCGCTCTCCCGCTCTATAACCGCGTTATAGATGTCGCGCTTGTTTTTGAAGTAAGTATAGATTGTGCGCCGCCCCTTGTCGGAGGCAGCTGCTATATCGTTCATAGTGGTGTTTTCCAACCCTTTGTGGGCAAAGAGTTGTCGGGCCACATCGATCAGCTTGTCACGAGTCTTGCTTACCATTGTCGGAATATGGAATTTCGGTAATTGACTGCAAAAGTAGCAAATAATCTCCAATCCCGCCACCATATCCCCAAAAATCTTCACTTTCCCCCGACTTGTATAGGCCTTATAAGCCCAATAGGTCCTGTAAGGCTCTGTCGAGGAGAAAAAGTCAACAATTTTGGCAATAAACTTGATTTGTTGCCAAAATTGTTGTATTTTTGCATTTGAAATCAATTACCGTTTGGCCATAATTCGTATTAATTATTTTTATAAAGTTGTGCCATCGTTTCCATATTAGGCAAATAATCAGTAAATTTGCATTATTATGACAAAGGAATCAATTATTCGGCATAACACGGCAGATTATAATATCGCTGTTCAGACTATAAAAGATGCTATTCTTCGTAGCCAGTATCAGGCCGCGAAGTTGGTTAATCGTGAAATGCTATCTCTCTACTATGGCATCGGCAGATACATTTCAGCAAACTCTCGTGATGGTTTCTGGGGTACCGGAGCAATTAAGGCAATCTCAGAGTGGCTTCGCAAGGAACTTCCCGGTCTGAAAGGTTTTTCCCAGACCAATCTAAAATATATGAGAATATTCTATGAGGAATGGTCACCTATTATCGAACCTAAATTATCTAAATCGTCAGCCGTGGCTGACGAAATTGATATCGACTCTCTTCTGCCGGTTAAATCGTCAGCCACGGCTGACGATTTAGAAAGATTTCTCAATCTAAGTTTCAGCCATCATATTATAATTCTATCAGAAGAGAAGATTATTGAGAAACGATGGAAATATATCAGTCTTGCTATTGAAAATAAGTGGGATAAACGTTTTCTCAAAGCACAGATAAAAGATAATGCTGCAGATAAATACGGAGCGATGCCTTCAAATTTTGGTGTCACAATCAAGGATAGCAGAGATGCTATAAANGCTCTGAATATGTTTAAAGACGAGTATNTNCTTGACTNTATAAACACCGAGGAAATCGGNATCCGCGACTGGCAGGATGTTGACGAACGTGTGGTTGAAAAAGAGATCATCCACAATATAAAGAACTTTATAATGACCTTCGGACGCGATTTCGCTTTCGTTGGCAACCAGTATCATCTTGAGGCATATTCTGAGGATTTCTTCCCTGATTTGCTTTTCTTCAACCGAGAATTAAATTGTCTTGTGGTAGTGGAATTGAAGACAGGAGATTTCAAGCCCGGCTATCTTGCACAACTGATGACCTATCTTCGTATTCTTGATGACAAGGTCAGGAAACCGCATGAAAATCCATCAATAGGAATTGTACT
>WFLX010025103.1_pt1 | contig 15912 bp, 11 predicted proteins | sample 4967041 | NCBI WGS metagenome assembly WFLX01 (sample SAMN12857096, study PRJNA449069) | gut metagenome | isolation source: stool from male and female vole | host: Microtus ochrogaster | place: USA:Florida | collected 2017 | reverse complement strand
ACACCAAGTTTGAATGTTGATCCGGCCTTAACGTTAGGAACAACGATAGAAGATGATGTACCGGTTATCCAAAGATAAGAGGGAGATTCGTATGGTCCCCAGTTGTTACCGTCGGTCGTTGTCTGGTAATCGAAAGCGGTAGCCATGCCGTATGCACCAAGAGAATTGTGGCGAAGACCCTTCATCTCAGCGATGGCCGCACCACCGGCAACGAGGTCTCCGTTAGCGTCTACAGTAGGATCCAAAACCCAACGGATCTCATCACCTGTGATATAATTCTTGGATGCAGACTCGGCTGTAGTCCAATCCTCGGCTGCAAGTATCTGAGACTTGGTAGCATCAGACCACTTTGTGAAATCCCAAATACGAGAAGTATTGGGCATCTCAACAATAAGAACAGCAATGTAGGCTTCACCATTATACGAACCTATATAAATAGTATTATCCTCTGTTGCTGTCCACTCATACTTGTAACCAGCTGTTACCATTTCGTTATCAACTTCAGGAGCTGCATTAAGAACATTCTCCAGTTTTGCATCTGTAGCAATTTTGGGAATACGTGCATTTACACCAGATCTATTGTTACCTTCCATGAGGAAAATAAGCTTTGAGCCTGCAATAACCTTCATGGCAATAACATCCTCCGCATTCTTAATACGCATACTATTGAAATGTTCGCCAACATCAGCATATTTAACAGCGAAAGCCTCTTCATAACGATAATCCTCAAACTCCTCCATAAGTTCTTCATCCAATATATAAATACGTTCTGAAGGATTAGATTTACCCTTATCGGTAGATACAGCGCCACCGTTAACATCAAGGAACAAGCCATCGCCAAAAATCCGTCCCTTACCGGGACGCTGTGTACCATTATTATTCCATTTGTCCATTACAAGCACATAATCATGCCTACATACTTGTAAATCGTCAACTGTTCCAAACGGAAACTCATCACTTTCGTCAATGATGATAGAAAAAATCTCGATACCTGACTTCGGAGCGCCTGACAATCCGGTAGAGATCTTAACCACACCGTCAGCAATAACTGTCGCTACAACAGTGTAAACACCTACAGAACCTTCTACCTTATTACCTAAAAGGATAACAGATGTCTCACCATCTGCTGTCTGTGCGTTTGTCAAAGAGAAGCCTCTGTCAGTCGCTTCACCGTTGGCTGACTGCACAACGATTGTGATCTTCTGACCTGCTGACAATACAGGTAATGTGATAGAGCAATTCTTCTGCAAACGAATATTGGTGCCTTTGTACATCACTGCATTTGCGGCAGCGAAGTCACCGAACTGCAAACCTGCAAACTCAGGAACTACCTCGCCGTTGGCTGTCAACTCGCCATCAAACGATTTGTTTGTTGTCCATGCTGTGCTCACGCCATCACCATTAATGGTTTTGGACCATGTGGCAGCGTCAGCGTCAAGCATCTCACGACTGCTGTCGCTCACTCCCTTAGTGAAATCCCATGACTTGCGACTCTGCGCATTAGCGCCAAGCACCAAGAAAAGTAAAAACAAAGTGACAAAAAAATATAATTTCCTCATAATGTTATTAATTTATATCACTTATCATTATATCTCCGGAAATACATTATCATCTGTTAATGGTATCTTTTTTGCGGTGCGCACAGTTATAGGCTCACTGTAACCTACTCCGCTCTCACTGATCGCATAAGCGCGTATTGTAATGTCCGTATCCGGCTCTAAGGCTTGCAAGACAGCACTAAACGACTTGCCTCCCGATATGGTAACAATATTATCGTCAACCGTTGGCGTACCTGTGCCATAAATATAGCAGAAACCACGCTCAATACATACTGTGGAATTAGTGACAGATGACGTTACATTGATGGACGAGAACACCACATTATCTACGTTACAAACAGATAATTCCGGAACCGGCTGGCGCAGACCTATGATATTAACATCGGATACACTACCGTACACATAGAATAGAGCACCGTCTTTTCTAACCTGAGCAAAAGGACGTATATAATACCGTCCCGCTTGCAAGTCCATAAGACTTACACTCACATTCTTATCCACAACAGGGTCAAAGACAACCATGTTATGCTCCGTCGGCATCTCAACCTCACGGCTGTAGAATACACCCTCGTTAATAATTTCCTCATCGGTAATGACCGGCTGTAATATCGTAACATTGTCATCACCGGAGCTAACAGTAGGACCAGCGAAAGAAACACTGATATTACCAGTAGTAAAGAAAGCGACCTTCCCTTGTGCCGTGCGTCCCGTTGTTGTCACAACATGCACACAAACAGCGTAACGCGTGTTCTGCGCCAATTCGCGAAGTGTTGCAGAATAGCCTGAAGCATCGATAATAGAGCACTCACTCTTGTCCAATGTTGATGGCATTTCCGATGTTCCAACAGGCTTGTACCATAGCTCCAATGTCTGTACCGCATCCTCACCGCCAATATCGAGAAGTTGAAACGATGCCGTACAGCTGCTGACTGTAAGATCAGAGAATACAATATCTGTAAACATTGGCACTGATGACGCAACGGTAGAGAACTCTGTTATTTCACTCCGCGCAACACTATATCCGCTCGACACAAATGCGCAACAGTAATAACGTGTCTTGGTCTGTAACCCTGTAACACCAAGTGACATTCGTCCTGTTGTTACAGGCTTATCGGCAGTAATTATGGTACACGCCGATGAATTTCGTATATCATCAAGAGTCATGCCTGAGAAATCATTGAATGTGGAAAGAATAAATCCACTTTCCGTGATACTGCGTCCCTCACTTCGACTAATATTTGCCGAGAGTACTGCGCCTGTTCGGTGAATATCGGTAATCTCTCCCATTGTTACTTCAGGCGCAAGCGCCATATCGAAATTGTCCTCTCCACATGAAACAAAGAAAAAGGACAGGAGCATCAATAATAGTGTAAGTTGCTGTCTCATAATTATTGTTGTTTATATTTTATCATACAGAATAAGATGATATAGGAAATTAGAAAAAAATACCTATGCCAACGTTCAACTCCCAGTATTTCATTTGACATGTTTCTATGCCGGCAGCGAAAGCTACGCTTTTCCATCGTCCTATGATTCCGGCCTCTATTTCAACGCCATTGGTACTGGTGTCAATATTCTTGGCCCATAATCCGTCAGATGTTTGTCTGGAGTATGTATATTGCCCATAACCAATGCCACCATAAACATATAACGGTCCCGTTGCCCTGTATAAGAGGCCACCCGTTACGGCGAGACGACTCTTAGCTTCTACACCATTGAACCACACTTCATTACCTGTATCGGTAAAGCCTTTCTCGTTACACTCTATATCGTCATCAACCGACTTAAAATCAGAATGTCCCTTTATATATCCTCCGTATTTTTTTACAATACCAATCATGGCACCATAAGATGTTGTCTTACCCATACCCGCTACCGGCATCACCAACGTGCGATAGCGTTCGGTATTATATACAAGAGTCATAGTGTACACAGTCTGAGAAGCAAGTACCGTACCACTAAAGTCGTAATCTATACTTCCTTGGGTATCACTTGTCACTTCGATATAGTTCGCCCCCGGCGCCATATATAACCGTACTTCGCCCTCAGCGTACTCAGGTTCTCCGACAATCTTTCCGGAGAAATGATACTCTCCGATACTGTTACCCTTGATGATAAGCAAGGCACAATTACGGCCTGAGACAGGATCAGCCACAGGCTTTGTCCTTGCTTCAGCCGACATAACAAGTGTTTTGAAGTCCTTAACCTCGAGATGTTGCGCAGACACTACAATGCTTACCAGCATGAGGCCTGTAATAAATAATAATTTCTTCATTGTTTGATATTTTTTATAATATAATATTCATCCGGTGCCCAAATGGCAATAATTCAATATCGGAAACTGTTCAGACTAAAAATCTCCTCCTCAGTCTTTACTCCTTCTTTAGGTTGCCATGTACGTGCATGTATCATTGGTTTTTCCGGATCTTGAAAATCCCACAGAAGAAATAAATAACCGACATCGCTATATACTTTTTCTGTTTTACTGCGCGATGTCCAATGTTGTACAAGTGTAACACCATAAATGTGTTTTTTTGCCGGGTCCTGTACTACACGAATGTCGTCAAACTCTACATTTACCTCTTTTTGTCTATCAAAAAGATTGCGCAGGGAAGTAATATATTCTTTTTTGTTTTTGCGATTATATATTACTTTCTTATCCATAACAATCTTCTTGCTGTCTGCTTGTCTTACAGCTTTGGTTATAACACTTCCTGTAATAATAATGGCATCATCGGCAAAAATATTTTCTATTTTATCCGCATCCATATTAACATAATAGTTTCGATAATTCTCTACAAAAGAGAGAATAGAAGTACGACGTGCTATGTCTGTAGCCTCCGTTATCTCCTTACCGCCATTGCGCATAATCTTTTCATAGGATGCCAACTCTACAGCAAAACGCACACACTCTACCTGTCCTTTTTCATTAAACGATATGGACAATTGTCGGTTTGGCGTATCATCGTTTGGCGAATATACCGGTATATCGCGCACATTCATATTGTCAGAAGCATAAAGACAGGGTTTAACATTATTTGTTTCTATACAATAATAAGGTTTATACTTCCACCCCATCAACAGACTTTTACGACAATCGGCTGTCATATCAATTCCCTCGGTATCAGGTGTCGTATTGTCACGATATGCGGTATTGATAGCATTAAGAAACGCTGTGATGTTTTTTTCTACTTGCCGCCTTGGCGCTTTAACCTCTGACTCTTGTGTAAAAGCGAACTTTACAGCAGCACACGGTAGCAGCCGATTTTTATTAGGCAATGTCTCTTCGACAGCGGTATCTCCAACAAAAGATTGTAACAAATCGCTCTTCTTCACATAGAAAAACATTGTTAATTGCCCTGAGCGTGTAATATTAATCTCTTTTATAAACGGAACTATCGCTTCTTCACGAAAGCGGCCGGGCATACATGCCTCCACCGTCTCCAAAAGGCGTAACCGCCCCAACAGACGTGCTTTATATACCGATGCGTCACGCACAGTAGTATGAAGATAAGCTGTGTCTGTCTGTATGGAAAGCACGGAGTCTATGGACTCTGTCTGCGCAGAAGCGACACACAGACCAAATAACAATGTAAAAAATATGGATAACAAACGTTTCATCATTATTTCTTTTTGTATTCGTAAAAAAGGTTATTTATATTAGATGTGGGTGAAAAAAGATAAGCGGTTCCATACAGCGAGAGTACCGATTTGTCAAGCTGGTCAATATCACAAGACAACATCAACACATGGTCATAACCTGTAGTCTCATTGGTGGCATAGAGCACAACCGTTGCTTTACCGTCTTCTTCTTTATCGAAAGCATAATACGAGTGACAGCCGTCGGCTTTCATGCACTCCAACCAGTCGGCAACAGTAATTTCCAGTTTCTCTGTATTGCCATCGTATTTCACCNCAGAAAGAAGCATGCGTGCCTTAGGNAAACGCNGGTCTGCNGTTAGTANGATANTAGCCAGCGACTCTGCCGGTAAACGCGAAGAAGAGAAAAGGTGATAAGTAGAACCGGAACGCCGATAGTAAAGATTGTTAGTGATAATCGGTTTGATATGGCAGTCCCCTTCTAACATATACACTTCATCGTTTTCATAAAGTCTCGAGAAAAGCACCGCCTTGGCACGACGTATAGTATTGTCCGTCTGTTGCCCTTCAATAGTTTTAAGTTTCTGTATCAAACGTTTTTCCAACTCTTCTTTATTACTAAACATTAACATATCATACTGAACGGGGAAAGAGACTGCAACCAACGTAGCTCCATCACCCCGTTGCCATATAACCTCATAATTCTTACCATCATTACAAATGACGGAGCATTGCATATCCGGGGTAATGGCAAGCATATCGTTCCATGATCCCTTTATAAAGGTAATACCACCATGCGGTACCGAAGCCACAGGCAAATCCAAAGTATTAACCAAGAGCATATATTCTATATAGTCATACACAGGCGATGGTGTCGCACGGCGCATCTCCATAGGAAAAACAGGTATCCCGACATGCTCTACCCCATCAGCAGACACACGCAATACCACACGCTGTCCACGAATGGTATATAGTGTATTTCCCGTAGCAAGCGTATCAACATTGGTAATACCAATGGCACGAAGAACATTAGTTACATTATCTTTTGCTGCAGACCGAGTCTGTGAACAAACACAGAGCGGTGCCATAGCGCATAACGCGGTAATAATATTGTATTTCATCAATCTTCTATTTCTATATATTTACCATTTAATTCACCATTAACAAGACGTCCTTTAGAAAAGGTACCTTCAAGGACATCACCGGCATTAGCACGTATGGACGTACCCGGTATAATGTGTGAACGAGTAAACGTCATGATACCAGTTCCATCCGGTTCACCATTCTTTACACGCCCGTTCCATGAGGCATAATCGAGTGCAGGAGTCTTAGATGACAACATTTCTTTGGTTCCGATGTTTTTACCTTTGTCTGTGACTGTCTCTTTAGTATCTATTACCCGAGACATTGATTTTATATTAACAGTATCATCAGCCTTTGTATTAATGGTCTTTGTCAAACTATCCTTATTACTATTCAAATGAGTCATAACCNTGTCGTCAGGCACAGTGGCACTATCACTACCGCCAATACAATGANTTTTNTCAACACCAGCAGGTATAATGAAAATCAGGCATACAACAATAGCCACTGCAGTAATTATCAACATCGGTACAAGAGCCTTCCTTTTTATAGTATATAAACGTATTTGGGGACTATTAGACCGTGTATCCTCGCCAACAAGCGTTGTATTGTTGTCATCAGGTATTATATATCCGAGAATGGAAAGAATATCCGATACACGCTCGCCACGTTGATGAGGCTCACGGGCAAGACATTTATAAAGCACCTGCCGCGTTTCCACACCAATACCAGGANGCAATATAGAGTCAATATACTCTANAGACATATCTTTGGCCTCCANAGGATGTTTACCGCNGAGCATATACAGCAAAGTTACACCGAGAGCGTATATATCGGCAGAAGGGGCAAAGTGCGTAATACCGGAATATTGTTCCAATGGAGAGAAGCCATGACTGACACACTCTTTCGGCCTACCAGTCTCCTTACCGTCAAAAACTCTTGACTGTCCGAAGTCTATCAGTTTGGGATGCTCTTCATGGAGCATTATATTATCAGGCTTGATGTCAAGATGCAACCGGTGATGAGAATGCAAAAATGCCACAGCCTGAGCGATATCCAAAAATATATTTAGAGCCTTCTGTTCCGGCAGGATATGATTTGGAGCTGTCTCTATATAATGTGCGAGTGATTCACCGAGATACTCCATAACATAATACGATGTATTGAAAGCATCCATAAGTTCGTTAACACTCACGATTCCCTGATGTCTTGGCATATCATAAAGCATGCGTGCCTCACGCTTAAAAGCCGCAAGTTGGGTAGAGTACAAATCCTTTTGTGCTGTATTGACAACAACACTACCGTCTTCTGCACGTGAACAAGCTGCCGTGACAAAAAACTCTTTTATTGCATAATGCACAGTATGCGTAACATTGCCTATTGTTACATGTGTTTTTGCCTTATACGTGATGCCGAAAGCACCGGCACCAAGTACAGATTCCACCTCATAGGTAAATTTCTCGCTTTTCAGCAACGTACCGACCTTGAGTGTCTTTTTCATTTCCGCCATATACTTCTATTGTAATATCAGTGTTGTATTTCCAAGAGTTATAGAATCTCCCACTGCAAGCACTACGATTTCTCCTTGCTGTAGCGGTTGCCCGTTATGTATAACCGGATTCAATAAACGCCTCACCTTAAGAATATAGGAATATCCGCTGTTGTTAGCTCCATGTTGCTCTACCGTCAGTTCTACAGACTGACGGCTCATCATGGGATCATCAAAAGCAATGTCTGAAGGATAATCACTATCCAGACGGCCTATCAGTTGCTTTCCCGCCCGTAACGGTATCAGGNGCTTCTGACGGCTAAATAATCCACGACGTTTCTTTCGCAATCCCCCTATAGTGGCATAAAGGCGGCGATTTAACTGTGCAGCCTCCACGGGACGTATGTTGCCGTCATATTTCTGAGGTTGCGCCGCATCAACATTCTCATCCTTGAACGTTATGGCAAAAGCTTCCTTGCAAGCGGTACAGGTATATTTATAACGCCCCGGGGAATCCGGACGACGGATGGTTATAGTCTGTTTACATTGCGGACAAACACAAGACAGTTTTCTTGACATTCTGATGTCTGATTTAGGTTTTGGTTAATGTATGATANNCNCATTTGATGTNAGGAATGTGCCNTNCAAGCCGGANATTGCTGTATCTGTAAATTATAATCGTTAAGAGNAAGCCCGCATCGCGGACAGACAAGCAGGTTCTGCATACGCATAGAGAACTCTTTAAGACTCTTGTCACGATTTGTGTACCATGTAATAAACATATTGAGCAATGCCGTTACACCGGACATCATACCTATTATAATATATACAATATTGGTAGAGTTACTGAATAGCAATCTTGCCGAAACTCCAAGCACCGATGAAGTTACAGCCGGAACTATGCTAAGAAACATTCTGCGTTGCTTTATACGTTCCTCCATCTCTTCTTTCTGACGCGATATATACTCATACAGTTTTACAAGATGCCTGAACTCAATACGATAGTCATCCGGATCATGTTCCAATAGATGATGCGCAAAGAATGACGCCCCCATGACAGAAGTATCGGCAAGGATAATACGCGTAAATTCCGTTATTATCTTTTTGCGCACCNCTATCTGTTCGCCACTTTCTGTTATTATNNANGTACCGTTAAGCGACCCAAGGTCTTCCAGTGTCCATACACCGTCATCACTGATTACAAGCCGTGCATGAAAATCATTGACCTTTTCTTTCTTATCCAAAGGAAAATTCTGATTTCCTTTCTTTCCTATATTATATATTCTCATGGCTATATGAATACTATTGTGCTTCCATTACAGGCACACGGGCCAAAATCCACCCTTTATTGAAATTGCCCCACATATTGGAATGTTGCCTGTCTCCCAAACTTGCTTTAAGTTTAGCAGATACATATTCGTGAAGTTCTGCTGCTGTCACCTTTCCGTTTTTGTTAACATCAGCCGCTCCATTCAAGGCTTCGTTTAGATATGTGGTAAAATAACCGTTAGTCATAGAGGGACTCTCATACGATGGCTCATAACCGCGTGAGGAAAGAAACAGCATCACCTGTTGCTTATTTTTTACTGAAGGAACTGTCACCTGTTNCACNTGTGCCGTATCCTGTCGCGTGACATTGGGNGTAGTGCGTAANCCTCCAGAGAAACACGCATCAGCCAATATAATACGACCGTTAGCCTGTATACGACGGAACACCTGTTTTATGTCATCATACGACACATATCCATGACCGGAACAGCCATAGTCGTATGGACAGAAGCCATTACGGTAACCATGACCGGAAAAGAAAAACAACACATTATCATAATGTGTAGAACGAGAAAAGAACGCCAACATCTTACTAACAATACTGTCACCTGTTGCCTCTTTGTTTTTAAGCGTTATAACCTCAGCATTATACTTAGAAAACAATTGCGCTATCGTGTCAGCATCATTAAGAGGTTTTGTCAGTTTCGGTATATCCGGCCTGAAATAATCACTTACCCCAACAACCATGACATACCATTTTCTCTCACGTTTTTGTCCATACAAAGTAGCGGAAAACAAGCAAAAAGAAAATACAAGAAAAAATAAATGTCTCATACTTGGAATCATTTCATAAACAATGATGTGTCTACAGTTCCAGGATAGACAATATAAAAAATATAAGATCTTTTTTGTGTAACCGACAAAAGAAAAAGAGCGCGGAACTGTCACGTTGCCCGTTCCACATCAGGAGGCCTTCACATTGCCCGGAATCGTAGAAACGAAGCAACATGAAGCCCACGCCAATGTACTTACAGTCCCTTATATATGACATAACGAAAGAACATCATGCACCATCTTAAGTACACTTACAAATCCTTCTGTAAACCATATATAAGGGATGCGTTATAAACACATCCCGAGGACATTCAATGCTGCCGTATTCCAAAGATTCCTGAAAGTTGTGAAGTTTCCTGATGTTTGGAACAAAGCGCCACATGAACGCCTTATCACTATGTCGTGATTTCCTCCACACTCCCCGCTTCATCCATAAATGCTTCAAGATTGAAAGCATTACGAACTCTGCACTGCGTGGGCTCTATGTCGTCATTTTATTGTAGCAAAAACANAGTCTTCTCTACTTAACGCGACCTTATTGAAATCGATTGCAAAGATAATATAAAAAAACGAAACAGAAAAGAGAAACAATAAAAAATATTCCAATTTGGTAGAACAATGCAAATCCGTAGGTTGTAAGTTACACTGCAAAAGAATCTAAAAATCAACCACTTTTCAACACCATTCACAAAACATCTGCTTGTATTTCCAATCAGACATACCTCCTTGAGCACAGCATCTATACCCCCAACGTTATACATATCACAGTAATCGCATTGCGATTGCGATGTAATGTCAATGCGATTACATNGNANTCAAGGTACGANNACACTGTAANCAGNGCNNGATTACGGAACGGGTTGAATGATACACATTTCACGCCGCAATTGCACCACCGGCATATCACCTTTATCTCAGTAATATACCCATTCAGCCTATCTCCACAACAGTAATGCCTGCGCCCCCAAACTGCACATGCTCGTCACGATAATCAACAACATTTGGGATGCCACTAAGATATTCCCTGACAAGCTGACGCAATATACCGTTTCCCTTACCATGAAGTATTCGCAGATTACTTGCCCCCAACAATATGGAATCATCAATAAACGTCTGCACAGCAAGCAATGCCTCATCGCCTCTCATACCTCGCAAGTCTATCTCTTGCTTGTAGTGGCTCTTGTGCTCGTCTATAACCTCTCTCGTAATGCGCATCACAGAAGCGGATTGCGATGCCGGCCGGACAACGGGAACATCCTTCGCCTGCTCCAGACGGGCAACAGGCATTTTGGTACGCATTGAGCCGAGCAGTACTATCGCATACTTTCCTTGTATGCTTTCTATTGTTCCAACGCTCTTGGTACCTTTGATGCGCACGTTGTTACCTTCACATATAAATGCCCCCGCCAAATCGGCCTGCTCACGCTGAGACAATGGAACTTCATTTGCAGCAGACGACACGGTCGATACTTTCCCCTCAGCCTTTTCTTTCTTTCGTTTCTCCTTACGTTCACGACGCGCCAATATCTGTTGCATTTTTTTCTCTATCAGGGCGTCATTAGCTTTTGTGTCTATCTCGCTCACTTCATTGCGGAACTCAGCCATTTCCTCTCTCAGCCGACGTGTTTTTTCTTTCTCTGCCTCCGCCTCACGTATCTCACGTATCGTGTTCTCTATGCGGCGGTTGGCCTCGCGCAGGAGGTCTTCCGCCTGCTCCTTCGCACGGCGCAATATGGCTTTACGCTCTCTGTCTATCTCTTCCACACTCTCTTCAAAGCGTGATATGGTGCGTTCGATATCCTTCTCACGTTGGTGAACGGTCTGCCTTTTATGCTCCCAATATCTCTTGTCGCGCACGATGTCTTGCAGATACTTGTCGCTTTGTATATAGTCTTGCCCGACAATATCCGACGCATCTTGTATAACCTCCTCTGGAAGCCCTGTCTTACGGGCTATCTCTATTGCGAATGAAGAGCCGGGACGCCCTATCTGCAACTGGAAAAGCGCTTTCATCTCATTCCTGTCATAAAGCATCGCGCCATTGACTACCCCCGAATGGTCTTCTGAGAAATGTTTCAGATTCTGATAGTGGGTAGTAATTACCCCCCATGCTTTCTTCATCCAGAATTGCTTCAGTACAGCCTCGGCAATAGCTCCGCCTATCTGTGGCTCGGTACCGGTGCCGAATTCGTCTATCAGCAACAGCGTATGGCCGTCTGCATGGCGTATCATCATCTTCATATTGCGCAAATGTGATGAATAGGTTGAAAGGTCATCCTCTATGCTTTGCTCGTCACCAATGTCGATCATGATATTATTGAACACTCCCATGGTACTGCTTTCAGCAACAGGCACACTGACACCGCATTGCACCATATACTGTAACAGTCCCACAGTCTTGAGACATACAGACTTTCCGCCAGCATTGGGACCGGATATTATGAGTATTCCACGGTCAAGAGTTATATCCAAAGGCACGACGCTTCTCTCCTGACGTTTCAGTGTTTTCTGCAACAACGGATGAACAGCCTGCACCCAATCTATATGAGGCCCGTCAAAAAGAACCGGTTCTATAGCCTCAAACTCGTTGGCTAACTTTGCCTTTGCCTGTATAAAATCTATGTGTCCCAAGAAACGAAGCGATAGCAGTATGCTGTCGGCAAGCGGCCGTAACTCGTCACTTACGGCCGTAAGAATACGTATTATCTCCCTTCTCTCCTCGGCTTCCAATTCCCTGACATGATTATTAGCCTCAACAACAGCCGTCGGCTCCATAAAAAGCGTCTTGCCGGTTGCCGACTCGTCATGCACAATGCCTTGTATCTTACGTTTCATGGCCGGTGCTATAGGTATGACCAAACGGCCGTCACGCATGGTAGGTGTAACATCCTTATCCACAAGGCCATCCTGCTGGGCTTGCCTGAGGATTGATGCCAAAGTACGTGAAATACTGCTTTCTGTCAGCTTCAACTCACGTCTGATATGAAACAGTGTAGAAGACGCACTATCCTTTATATGCCCATATTTGTCAACTATGCCGCCTATGCGACGTACTACATCTCTAAATGTCCTGACATCTTTTGCCAGCGCCCACAGTGTCGGACAGTCTGCCGCAACGGAGTCTGTCCTATCGGCCTCGGTATGCGGTCGGAGCCGCTCTTTGATGCCACCGATGGTACGTAGGGTCTGCATGAGCTCAAACAGCTCCTGCTCCTCTATATGGGTACCTTTCAACTTCAAACGCGCTATACTTTGGCGGCAATCAAAAAAATATTGCATCGGGAAATCATCATCGTTTTCCAGTAAACGACGCAGTTCCTTTATCTCAGACAGAGAGTTATTTATCTCAACGGCATTTGTCATAAAAGACATTGCCCCGACTTCGTCACATCCCATGGGACACAAACAGTTGCCACGCAGCATACGACGAATATCTTCAAATCCTATTTTCTTCTCAAAATTCTCCTGGTATATCATTTATTAATGATTTAATCCAAACACAAACTAATTATTTCATCAAAATCCTTGCAGATGTATGTGGCTCCGGCCTCACGCAATTCCGCTAAATCACCATAACCATATAGCACTCCCGCAGATACTATGCCACACTCTTTAGCCCCAATTATATCAAATTTACGGTCTCCCACCATCAGGACCTTATCAAGATTCTGTACGGACAACGTGTTCAACGCACTGCGTATGACATCCGCTTTTGTATGGATTACGCCGTCATCATCANNCGCAAAAACATAATCTATATATNGTGNCAACNCGAATGTCTCAATAACAAACCGCGATTGAGTCATCATCTTGCTCGTNGNAAGACACACCGTACACCNCGNAGCACGGAGTCGNTGCAAAAAAACATCNATTNCGGGATATGGTGTCTGCTCCATCCTGCCTTTGGTAAAATATCTCTCACGATATGCCATAACAGCATCATGGGCCTTGGCAGCATCAAAACCATAGAACTCCATAAAAGAATCTTCAAGCGGCGGGCCTACAAACCGTCGCAACGTATGCCAGTCATCCACCATTACCCCCATCTTGCCCAAAGCATATTGAGCACACCGCATTATCCCCTCGCCGCTATCCATCAACGTTCCGTCAAGATCAAGCAACACTATATCGTACTTCATTAATATATTATTTTGAGTACAAAATTACTTATTTCTCCCCTATTCTGCAACTTTCTATACAAAAAGTAGGCAAAATATTTGGTAATAACAAAAAAAAGCACTAACTTTGCACTCGATTTCAAGAAGTATCACACTTCGCTTACCTAAAGTAAGTAAGGAGAGATGGTAGAGTGGTCGATTACAGCGGTCTTGAAAACCGCCGTGCTGAGAGGCACCGGGGGTTCGAATCCCTCTCTCTCCGCCAACAAACATTGATTTACAATGTTATTAAATCAACACCCNATTTTANAAACANNAATGTAANATCGGGNGTTTTGTTTATGGCCTTNCATAANACAGTGAACAGCCCCCAAAGGTATGTGACTGACCTTTGGGGGCTGTTGGCTATTTACTGCTTGACATAAAAAATGATTTCACGCCCATTGGCGGAAAAACAAATGGGGCATTCCCCCGATACATCCACTACTGTTTCACTCCAAACTTATAAATAGTTGTCTGACGATATATCTCTTCAGGATTTAATACCACAGGCGGGAAATACGGACGGTTTGGTGAATCCGGGAAATGCTGTGCCTCAAAGCATACGGCAGACCTGCGTGGGAATGTTGCTCCGTTTTGGCCACTGTATCCATTGGCCCAGTTGTCTGTATACATTTGTACTCCCGGTTCCGTGGTCCAGCATTCCATTGTGCGTCCACTTGTGGGTTCTGTGATACGCGCGGCGAATGACAACTCCTCTACTTCGCGTTTATTCAATACGAAACAATGATCATAACCGGCACCATTGCGTATCTGTATATCATCAGCATCAATATCACGTCCTATTGGTTTAGGGGTACGGAAGTCAAACGGTGTACCCTCAACCCTTATGATTTCTCCTGTAGGAATACTTGTTTCATCAATCGGCAGGAAGAAGTCTGCGTTTATTTCGCATTCAAGATCGTCTATGGTTGGCGTGGGATTGGCAATACCGGTGAGCGAGAAGAAAGCATGATGAGTAAGGTTGATAACTGTTTTCTTATTTGTAGTGGCAAGATATTCAATCTTCAACTCATTGTCATCTGTCCATGTGTATTCCACGTTTATTTTCACCTCACCCGTAAATCCTTCATCACCGTATGGAGAAACAAGTGACAATGCGAGTGTTTGCTCATTCATTTGTATGGCATCCCATACCTTCGCATGATAGCCCTGAGGCCCGCCATGAAGAGCATTAGGACNGTTATTTNTTGCCANCTGGTNCTCCTTCCCGCCAAGGAAGAAATGCCCTTTGCATATACGNTTGCCAAAACGCCCTATAAGGGTAGAAAGATAAGGCTCCGGAGAATTGATAACGTCTTGGATATTGTCATGCCCTTGAACAACATTTGCTAACTGGCCATCTTTGTCCGGAACCATAAGAGCTACAATAGCACCTCCATAATTTGTTATAGCCACTTCCGTTCCATGTGCGTTACGAAGAATGTAAAGGTCTGTTTGCTTTCCGTCAACGGTTGCACGGAAATCCTTTCTGCGTAATCCGCAGACATTAGTTTTTTCGGTCATAATAGTTATTGGTTTTTAGTTTGTTTGGGTTGTTTTGTATGCCGTCTTGAAGAACGACGCCTTGGTTGTTGCTTTTGTGAATTGGACTGTTGTGCTTTTGGCTTCCTGTTTCTATACCTTCGTTTGGGAGTTTTAGCCGTAGAGACTTCTGAAGATGCCACAGACGGCGCTTCGCCCATTCCTACCGGCATTGGATTTTGTGGTATTTTTTTATCAAGAAATTCCTCTATCCGTCTAAAAAGATAATATTCATCCGGTGTAACGAGTGTAATGGCAATGCCGTCACGCTGGGCGCGAGCAGTACGCCCGATACGATGCACATAGTCTTCAACATCACGCGGTACATCATAATTCACCACCATACTGATGTCATCAATGTCTATTCCGCGTGATA
>WFLX010049154.1_pt1 | contig 15914 bp, 11 predicted proteins | sample 4967041 | NCBI WGS metagenome assembly WFLX01 (sample SAMN12857096, study PRJNA449069) | gut metagenome | isolation source: stool from male and female vole | host: Microtus ochrogaster | place: USA:Florida | collected 2017 | reverse complement strand
CACCGGCTCTTCCCCTTTGGGCCTGTACAAGCATCTGGTGGAAATGAACAAGGCTGGCAAAGTCAGTTTCCGGAACGTTATCACCTTCAACATGGACGAATATGTCGGCCTGCCCGAAGAACATCCCGAAAGCTACCACTCCTTCATGTGGACCAACTTCTTTTCTCACATCGACATCAAGAAGGAAAACGTACACATCCTGAACGGCAACGCCGCCGATTTGGCTGCCGAATGCGCCCGGTATGAGGCCGCCATCAAGGCTGCAGGCGGCATCGATCTTTTCATGGGCGGCATCGGACCCGACGGTCATATTGCCTTCAACGAGCCTTTCAGTTCACTACAGAGCCGCACCCGCGTAAAGAGCCTTACCACCGACACCATCATCGCCAACAGCCGTTTCTTCGACAACGATGTCAACCAAGTCCCCAAGACGGCGCTCACAGTAGGCGTAGGCACGGTAATGGACGCCAAGGAGGTGCTCATTGTGGTCAACGGCCACAACAAGGCACGTGCTCTCCGGCACGCCATAGAATGCGGTGTCAGTCAGGAATGGACAATCAGCGCCCTGCAGATGCACCCCCATGCCATCATCGTATGCGATGAAGCTGCCACCGACGAACTCAAGCACGGCACATACAAGTACTTCAAGGACATTGAGAAGAACAACCTGTAACGCCATTCTCTCTTCCACAGCAAGGCTCTCCCCCACTTTCAAGGAGGAGGGCCTTTGTCTTTTTGGAAAGCACCGGAATGTGAACAGATGTTAAAAACAGAGCCTACGGCGCAAAAAGTAAGTCAAACTGTAGGCCGTTTCGCGGAATTGTCGTAACTTTGCAGCGCAAAAGGGGCGAGAGTCTCTTTGCATNACTAACATGGTGACTATAGTTCAGTCGGTTAGAGCGTCAGATTGTGGTTCTGAATGTCGTGGGTTCGAGTCCCACTAGTCACCCTCACTCATCCTCACGGTTCTGTGAGGATTTTTTGTTTGCACCCGTCCGTCCGCAACTTGGGGCCGGGTTTTTCAACAACTCTACGCAGCCTCTGTCTGCAAGCGAATAGGCATAGACGTCACAAGGACATCTATGCCTATTCTTTGTAATAATCCNNATGCTCGATTCTTTACATCAAACTGCCGCTGCCGTCAACATTATCTGTTCAGACACTGACCTCACCTTTTATGGCAGGCCAAGGGTCGTAACCTTCAAGAGAGAAGTCCTCGTAGTGAAACCGGAAGATATCCTTCACGTCGGGGTTGATGCGCATCGTGGGCAGTTGGCGCGGTTGGCGGGACAGCTGCAAACGCACTTGTTCCACATGGTTGAGATAGATGTGTGTGTCGCCGGTGGTGTGAATGAACTCGCCGGGTTCAAGTCCGCACACCTGCGCCATCATCATACAGAGCAAGGCATAGGAAGCGATGTTAAAGGGAACACCGAGGAAACAGTCGGCACTGCGCTGATAGAGTTGCAGCGAAAGTTTTCCGTCAGCCACATAGAACTGGAAGAAAGCGTGGCATGGCGGCAGGTTCATACGCTTGATGTCCGCCACATTCCATGCAGAGACAATGATACGCCGGCAGTCTGGGTCATGCTTGATGGTATCGACTGCCTGTTGTATCTGGTCGATGCAGCCGCCGTCATAGTCAGGCCATGAGCGCCACTGGTAGCCGTAAATATGCCCCAGATCGCCGGTTTCAGGATCTGCCCACTCGTTCCATATGCGCACCCCGCGTTCCTGCAACCACTTGGCGTTGGTATTACCCTGAAGGAACCAGAGCAGTTCGTAAATGATGCTTTTNAGGTGTACTTTTTTTGTNGTGAGCAAGGGGAAGCCTTCGCTCAGGTCGAAGCGCATCTGGTGTCCGAAAATGCTGATGGTGCCGGTGCCGGTACGATCTTCCTTGCGCACCCCTTCGTCCATAATTCTTTGTATGAGGTCGAGATATTGTTTCACGATTGGCAATAATTTAAGGAGCGTTCTGTAAATGTGTTCTTGTGTTTCGGGCAGAGCATATCCCGTAGCTTTCATTCGGCCGACATCTGTTCTTCTTTCCGGCATCGGCCTTTTTTCGTCTGTCGCAACAAGCGTCTCACTTCTTCGCCCGGAAAAGATGCTTACCGTGCGACAGCCTCAGAAGCGTCCGGTGCTAATGATTGACACCACCCGAGAGGACAAACCGCGTCATTCACTTTCTGACGTAATCCACAAAGCGGAAGCGTTGGGCATGTTTCTCATCGGTGTCGTGTAGTTCGGATGTCGTCTCCTTCCACTGTTGTTTGTCGAAGGCCGGGAAAAAGGCATCCGCCTCGGCNGGCGTGTCATACACTTCAGTCAGACACAATCGGTTAGCGAGAGGCAGAGCTTCGGCATAAACGCTTGCGCCGCCGATGACATAGACTTCCTCCCCCGGTTTGCAACTGGCAAGTGCCTCTGCAAGGGACGCGAAACACTCCGTGTCCGGGTACGTCCGTGCGGAGCGTGTCAGGACAACATTGCGGCGATTGGGCAGTGCGCCGTTGGGCAGACTCTCGTATGTCTTGCGCCCCATGACGATAGTATGTCCGGTGGTCAGAGCCTTGAAGCGGCGCAAGTCCTTCGGGAGCCAATAGAGAAGTTTGTTCTTGTTGCCGATGGCGAGGTTTTGCGCCACGGCAGCGATTAAGGTCAAATCACAGCCATTCATGGGGTCATGGTTCATAGTGCGAGTGCATGTTCTTATTTTAATACGCCTCGGCGCAGCAGGAAGTCGCTGATGCGCTCCAGATAAGTATAACTGCCTGTGCCGGGCGAAGCGTAATGTTGGAAACAATGGTTGCGTTTGGCCAGCAGGTGCAACTCGCTCTGCACGCCCATGGCGCGCATCTTCTCCCATATCTTGACGGAGTTCATGGCCGCCCAGACATCCTCATCGCCATGCACGAGGAGCATGGGCACGGTTTTGAGGTCGAAGTTGAATTCGGGCACAAGCACGGCGTCATCCGCCACGCCGCCGGCGGCATTGGGTTCTTCGGCACCGTCGGTCAGTGCATAAGCGGGATAAATGCCTATGCCCCACTGCACATTGCATGGCAATTTGTCGAGGTCGTCGATGGGGAGATAGGCTTGCTGCACGGACGATGTCACACCCATGAGTGTCAGATGCCCGCCGGCACTGCTGCCCATGATGCCGATATTGTCAGGGTCCAGACCGTAGCTTGCAGCCTTGCTCTTGACGATGCGTATGGCACGCTGCAAGTCCTGCCAGGCCGATATGTGCTTTTTCAGTCCCGTTTCCGCTGCGGGGCGCGGGGTGCGGTATCGCATCGTGACAACTGCCATGCCGAGGCTATTGAGGTAACGACGCGCCGGTGCCACCTCAAACCCATCGGGACTGTTGCCCATGTAGCTACCGCCGGAATAGATTATCTGGATGGCCGTTGTTTTGAGATTGGCAGGGATGTGCCATTCTATGTAGGGCGTTCCTTGGTCTTCCTGCGGATAGGGCATTTTCCCGGAGGGCCATATTTCCTCCTTCGCATACTTGCCGCGACTGTCGTCATTGGGGAAACGTGTCATGATGTCCACCTCGGGAGCCAAAGGGGTAATGAAGCCGAGTTGGCGGAGGAACTCCACGCCGCGTTCAAAGCCGAGGGGCGCATGTCCCATATTGGGGAAGAGGTGCAGTTCTGCGGGAATCTTGCGTTTGCGCAACTCGCGGAACACCATGCAGGAGGCGTTGGGGCTGTAGATGTCCATGCCGCCGTGATGGAGGCTCATGGGGCAGGTCTTTTCGTCGAAATGGAAGATGCTGTCGAGCTTCACGTCCGGCCCATAGCCGAGACGCACGTTGGGCGTGCCGCTTTTGCTGTCGCTCAGCACATACGCCGGAGCATTCACGATGGCGAAGTTGATGTGGCAAGGCTCATCGTCGAGCGCATCGACCTTTGCATAGGCCGGTGTCTGCGAGCTGGTGGCGAGCAGCAATGCCAGGTGCGAGCCTGCCGACATGCTGATAGTGCCTATCTTCTCGCTGTCGAAGCCGCGTTTCTTGGCTTCCTTACGCACCATGCGCACGGCGCGCTGGCCGTCCTCCCATGCTGTCCGGTAGATGGGAAGTCCCTCGGGGCGTGGTGTGCGGTACACGAAATTCACGCACTGAAAGCCGAGTTCGCTGAAGCGCTTCGTCCAGTCGCGGACGATGGCATCGTCGCAAGTACTGTTATAGCCGCCGCCTGAGATGGTAATGATGCAGGAACCGTTGGGGGTGGCCGGCGCATCAGCCCATTCCAAATAAGGCTGACGGTTCTTGTCGGGATTGAAGCCGGCCGCATTGACGTCGGCAGTCATGGCTGCAATCTGGGCAGGACGCATGTCGGGCATTTTTCCTTTCGGCCAGATGTCGATGTGCTTGCCCGCCTGCACACCGGCAGCCAGAAGAACGACAAACAGCGCGATGATGTACTTTTTCATAAGCAAAAAGAAAGATTGATTGATGTGTGGGCCGGTTCCGCATGACGTTGGTGGCCGGTGCTTCTGCTGAAGGATGACGGGCTACGCGTGGAGCATAGACTGCATGCGTGCCAGATACTTGCCGATGATGTCGAACTCGATGTTGACAACTGAACCCGGCCGGATGGAATGGAAGTTGGTGTGTTCGTAGGTGTAGGGGATAATGCACACCTGAAACGTGTCGGCGGTGGGGCGACAAACGGTAAGGCTGACGCCATTGACCGTGACGCTTCCCTTGTCAACGGTGAAGTAGCCGTGCCGCACCATCTCCTGCGAACTCTCGTGACGGAAGGTGTATTGGTAGCTGCCTTGCTGGTCCTCGACATTGATACAAGTGGCGGTCTGGTCGACGTGGCCCTGCACGATGTGCCCGTCCAAGCGGCCGTTCATCTGCATGGAGCGCTCCACGTTGACCTCATCGCCCACGCGAAGCAGGCCGAGGTTGCTGCATTCGAGCGTCTCGCGCATGGCGGTGACGGTATAGGTGTCTCCTTCTTTGCGCACCACGGTGAGGCAGACGCCGTTGTGAGCCACACTTTGGTCGATGCCGAGTTCCTCGGCAAAAGGGCAACTGAGGGTGAAGTGGACGTTGTCCTCGTCGTGTTCGATAGCCACTACTCGCGCCATCGCTTCTACTATTCCGGAAAACATAAGCGTATCTGATTGCATTTTACCGATGCAAAGTTAGTCTTATTTTCCGCCGATTCCAAGCAAAACGGCGGGAAAGTGTGAAGAGGGAAGCATTTCGGTTCCTTTCGTTTGCGTGTTTTGCAAAGTTTGCGTACCTTTGCCATTCAAAACACATTATAATATTTAAAGAAAGCCTCTTCTCTGCCTGACAAGAGGGAAAGAACAACTACTATGAACAAACAGGAAGTCATCATCAGCCGGAATCTGTGCAGCGACATCAGCGAAGCCATATCCCGCTGCCCGCACGATCGCCTCTTCGTGCTCACCGACACCACGACCATACGCTTGTGCTGGCCGCTGATCAGCAACTTCGAGTGCATGAAGGATGCACGCATGATAACCATCGGCCACACCGACGACAACAAAACTCTCGAGTCGCTGACTCACGTCTGGACCTCGCTCCAGCAGGGCGGTGCCACGCGCCATTCGCTCCTGGTGAACTTGGGGGGCGGCATGGTGACCGACCTGGGTGGATTTGCCGCCAGCACCTTCAAGCGCGGCATTTCCTACATCAACATCCCCACCACCCTGCTGAGCCAAGTCGATGCCAGCGTTGGCGGCAAGACGGGCATTAACTTCGGCGGTCTGAAGAACGAGATTGGCGTCTTCAACTGTGCCGCCACGGTGATTCTCAGCAGCGACTTCCTGCGTTCGCTCGACCACGCTAACATCCTCTCCGGCTATGCCGAGATGCTCAAGCACGGCCTCATCAGCGACAGCGAGAGCTGGGCCGAATTGCTACGTTTCGACCTCGACCGCCCCGACTACGACCTGCTCAGCCGGCTTGTGGCAAAGAGTGTTGCCGTGAAGGAACGCATCGTGGAAGCGGACCCCACAGAGAAAGGCATCCGCAAAGCGCTCAATCTCGGGCATACTGCAGGCCACGCTTTAGAGAGTCTGGCCATGGAGCAAAACCGGACGACTCTGCACGGATATGCCGTGGCATGGGGCTTAATCTGCGAGCTCTACCTGAGTGTAGCCACCTGCGGATTCCCCAAAGACAAGTTCCGGCAAACGGTAGATTTCATTCGCCGGAACTATGGCCGGGCCGCCATCGACTGCAAACAGTACGATCGCCTCTACGACTTCATGACGCACGACAAGAAGAACCAGGGCGGCATCATCAACTTCACGCTCCTCGGAGACATTGGCGACATCCGCATCAACCGGCAGGCCACGAAGGACGAAATTCTTGAAATGCTCGATTTCCTGCGCGAAGGATAGCCCCTCACCCGCCCTCCACACATGAAATATTCCTCTCTCTTTCTGTTTCTCTCCCTACTCATGTGTTTGGGAGCAGAGGCCCGGCCGAACGAGTTTTGTCTCGGGGATAAAGGCAAACGCCCCGACGGCATCCACGACTTCTCGCTCTGGTACGAGGTACCCGCCACAGCCACGGGCGTCAGCGACACATGGATGGAGTATGCCCTACCCTTGGGCAACGGCCAGATAGGTGCCACGGTCCGGGGCGGTGTGCTGTGCGACGAGATTCAGTTCAACGAGAAAACTCTCTGGAGCGGCTACAGCACCAACGGCAGCCCCATAGGGCAAGGGTTCTTCCAGAACTTCGGCTCCATACTGGTAAGGGACGAGAGCGACACGTTCTCCGCCGAAGCCGCAAGCCGCAAGCCAATAGAAGATTACAACCGCTACCTCGACATCATGGACGGAGTGGCAGGCGTCAACTTCCGTTCCCCCGACCGCAGGACGACATTCCGGCGGCGCTATTTCGCATCCGCCACCGACCGTGTCTTCATCGCACACTACGAGGCAGAGGGCGATGGGGCATTGCACCTCGCCGTGCGTCTCGTGCCGGACAGTCTGATACNGCNCGAGGCTCTGACCGGCACAGCACGCTGCATGAGCTTCCGCGGCACGCTGTGCAAGCTCGCATATCACGCCGCACTGACAGTGGAGTCCGACGGCGATGTCGTCCCTGCCGAAGGGGGCTTCCGCATAAGCGGCGCCACATGGGTCAACCTCTACCTGGCTGCTGCCACAAACTACGATGCCGGACGGACGGAATGCATTGGCGATGCCGATGCCGAAACGCTGGCAGAAGAAGTCAACAGCCGCTTGCGCAACGCAGAGGCAAAGGGCTACAAAGCCCTGCTGGATAGCCACACCGCCACTCACAACGCACTGATGAGCCGCACCGAACTGCGGCTTGGCGCCCCATCGAAACTGCCGACCGAAGCGCTCATCAACCACTACAACGCCTCGACCGAAAACAAGAACAGCGCCGACGGGCTGTTTCTCGAGTCGCTNTATNTCCANTACGGACNCTNTCTGACCNTCNGCGCCAATCTGGNNACCNCTATCCANGCGCCCTCAANCNNGCAAGGNATCNGGAACAACCNCAGCAACTCACCCNTATGGCACTGCGACATCCATGCCGACATCAACGTGCAGATGAACTATTGGGCTGCCGACCCCACCGACCTCAGCGAGATGCACCTGCCCTTCCTCCTCCACATCCTCGACCTCGGCGCTCCCGACAGCGACTCTCCCTGGTATCAGTTCGCCCGAATTGTCAAGCCCGGAGCGAAGGGTTGGACAACGGCCGTGGAAAACAACATCTTTGGAGGTTCATCGACATGGGGCAATCGGGAGATGAAGGCACTGGGCGCATGGTACTGCACCCACTTGTGGCGCTACTATAAATACACTATGGACCGCGACTTCCTGCGCAAGGCACTCCCCGTAATGTACTGGAACGCGCTCTTCACACAGTCCATTGCCACACGCGACACCACAGGGTCCGGCCTCTACCATATCCCGGGAGAACTCAGCCCCGAGCACGGGCCATACGGCGTGACAGCCTTTAGCCAGCAGACCACCTACGAGGTGCTCGACAACATCATGCAGGGGCACAAGACGCTCGGCGAAGAGTCGCCCCTCACGCCGGAACAGATAGCAGCCATCCGAGACCTCTATGAGCACTACGACTGCGGCCTTTGGCTCGAGACCTACGACGGCAAGGAGTGCCTCTCGGAATGGAAGGACCACCCGCTCGAAGACCAGGAGCACCGCCACCTCTCGCACCTGATGTGTCTCTTCCCGCTTGCGCAAGTCAGCGCCTTCAGCAAAACTCCCGAAGGGAAACGCCTCTTTCTGGCTGCATACAACAGCCAGCTGGCACGCAGCGGCGATGTGACGGGATGGTCGATGGCATGGCAGACGAACACCTACAGCCGCTGCTTAGACGGCGACAGGGCCCGCCGCAACCTCTCGCTCGCACTGAGGCATTCCGACAGCTACGCCATAGAGATGTCCAACAAGGGCGGCTGCTACTACAACCTGCTCGACGCTCATTCTCCCTTCCAGATAGACGGTAACTACGGCTGCACAAGCGGCATGGCAGAGATGCTTTTGCAGTCCTACGACGACATTCTGACCCTCCTGCCCGCCCTGCCTTCGGCATGGACTGCCGGCCGTGTAAAAGGCCTCAAGGCACAAGGCAACTTCTCTGTCGGCATGGAATGGCAAAACGGCATCGTCACCTCGGCAACCATCGTCAGCCGTGCCGGCCAGCCGTTGCGCATCCGCTACGGCAAGCTACGCAGCCCCGGATGCCGCATACTGCTACGCGGCACGGAGGCTGCCATCACCGCAAACGGCGACGTACTGACGGTGAAAGACGTGAGGAAGGGCGACACAGTCAGCATCGTCATTCCGCCGGAACTGCCCGGCACCGGTCAGCACTCTTCTTTCCTCGGCATCCCGCTGGGTGGCAACAGAGACCGTTTCGTCAGCGCCATCGAGGAGAAAGGCTTTTCCATCGAAAAAGAGACCGCCGGGTGTACGACCCTGTCAGGACTGTTCGACGGAGTAAGAGCACACATCGAAGTACTCTCCACACCACGCTCCAATACCGTCCACATCGTTCGCGTATATTTCACCGAAATACAGGGCAACGAAGTCGGACTGCTGATGAAGGCCAACCAGATAAAGAAGCAGATACGCAGTAAGTATGCCGACTGGGAGCACACACGNGAGAAAGGGATAGAGGAATGGTCTTCTGCCTANGCCCGNGTCTCCANNGGNAAGGAGANNCGAAAAGGCGACAATTTCAAGACGCTCTTCGTTCAGTGGCAGGACCGCAGCGGGTGGGAAGCGCTGCAACGCGAAAAGGATTAGAAGCCGATACTAACGAAAAAACTAACAAAAAAGCAAGGGACGCGGCACATTCTTGACGAAAAATCGCTAACTTTGCAAACGAAACACACTCATTAAACAACTATTTCCATTTATGAAAAAACGAATTTTCACCTCATTGAGCCTGCTANTGTTGGCTCTGGCNATCTTTGCAGAAGGCAAGGCCAAGTATGTATTCTACTTCATCGGCGACGGCATGGGCGTCAATCAGGTCAATGCCGCCGAGACATATCGCGGCGCTTTAGAGGGGCGTATCGGCATCACGCCGATGCTCTTCCCCGGCTTCCCCTTCATGGGAGTTGCCAACACGCAGAGCGCCACTAACGGTGTGACCGACTCGGCCGCAGCCGGCACCGCACTGGCCACCGGCCGCAAGACAAAGAACGGCACCATCGGCATGAACACCGAACGCACGGAGCCCATGATGAGCATCGCATACTGGGCACAAAAGGCCGGCGCTGCTGTGGGCGTGACCACCAGCGTGAGCATAGACCACGCAACCCCCGCCTCTTTCTATGCCCACCAGCCCGACCGCGGCATGGCTTACGAGATAGGGCAGGAACTGGGCAAGAGTCAGTTCGACTTCTTCGGCGGCAGCGACTTTGTGAAGCCCAATGACCCCAACGGCGGAGCCAACCTCTACGAGCAGACCACAGCTGCCGGCTACACCATCGTCAAGAGCTACAAAGAGTATCAGAAAAAGTGCAAGAAGGCAGAACGCATGGTTCTGTTCCAGAGCGACGCCGCCAACAAGGTCGACCGCGGCAGCATCCCCTACGCTCTCGACCGCAAGGCTGACGACCTGAAACTGACGGACATCACACGCGCTGCCATCAACTTCCTGACCAAGAAGCAGGGCGAGAAGGACGGTTTCTTCCTCATGGTGGAAGGCGGCAAAATAGACTGGGCATGCCATGCCAACGACATAGGCACCACCATACACGAGACCATCGACATGGACGAAGCGGTCCGCGTGGCATACGAGTTCTACGAACAGCATCCCGACGAGACGCTCATCGTGGTCACTGCCGACCACGAGACAGGCGGGCTCTCGCTGGGCGACGGCCACTATGACCTGCGGCTCCAGAACCTGCGCTGCCAGGACATGACCATCGGACAACTGGGCCACGAGCTCCACAAACTGCACGGCAAACTGGGCGACGGCTACAACTGGGAGGCCGTGAAGAGCTACCTGAAGGAGCACTTCGGCTTCTGGGACAAGGTGGAACTGACAAAACATCAGGATGAAATCCTGCTACGCGCCTTCAACAACATCATGGCAGGCAAGAGCAAGGACGAGAAATCGCTCTACCAGAGCGACGATGAGCTTGCCTCCACCGTGAAGCGCGTCCTCAACGAGGCAGCTATGACCAGATGGGGCAGCGGCGGACACAGCAACGGCTACGTCCCCGTATTCGCCATCGGCGCCGGCGCCGAGAACTTCACCGGACGCATGGACAACACGGAAATTCCCAAGCGCATCGCCAACGCTGCCGGATATACGACTTTCTGACAGGAAGCATAGCACAACGGCGGCTTGTTCCGTTCGAGCTGCACAAACGGCCGGACCGGGCGAGGTTCGAACGGAAAGCTGTGTTCACACAGCCGGATGCACAGTGCGACGCACTGTGCATCCGGCAACACCTTTCCACGGCCGGCATTGCACAAAACCCGGTTTCATCATAAAAAAAAGCATGGACAAATCACATGGCACAATGGAATCTTCATCCTCTTAGACCTGCTCTGCTATCGGCACTGGCATTGGTACTCTTCGCTTCGCTGACGGCTAAAGCAGAAGGCAACGTCAGCCAAGTGCCCTTGGCCGACCCTTACATTCTGCTCGACAACGGCAAATACTATGCCTACGGCACGCACGATGCCAACGGCATCCGCTGCTATTCGAGCGATGACCTGCGCGCATGGAAAGACGAAGGACGCGCCCTCGACAAGGCCAACACCACAGAAACACAATGGTTCTGGGCACCGGAGGTTTACAACGTCAACGGCAAATACATCATGTACTACTCTGCCAACGAACACCTGTTTGCTGCCACCGCCGACTCACCGAAAGGGCCCTTCAAGCAGGTAGGCGGCTACCAGATGCAGAATATACTCGGCGATGAGAAGTGCATCGACTCGCATATCTTCTTCGACACCGACGGCACAGCATACATCTTTTTTGTCCGCTTCACCGACGGTAACTGCATCTGGCAGGCCAAACTCGAAAGCGACTGCATCNCCCCCANCAAGNGCACACTCCGCAAATGCTTCGCTGCATCGCAGAGCTGGGAACTCCTGATGGGCAGGGTCAACGAAGGCCCCAATGTCATTAAGTACCACAACCGCTACTTTCTGACATACTCCGGCAATGACTATCGCAGTCAGGACTATGCCGTGGGCTATGCCACCGGCACTAACATAGCCACCGGCACATGGACCAAATACACCGGCAACCCCATCCTGCGCCGCTGGGACGACCTCGTGGGCACCGGTCACCACTCGCTCTTCTACGACAAGGAGGGCCTGCTGCGCATTGTCTTCCACGCCCACGAGAGCACAGAGGCGGTAGGCAGCCGACGCATGTACATCGGCACCATGACATTCCGCAGCGGCAATCTCGTCATGCTCAACGACCCCGTGATTCGGCCCACACTCATCACCACCACACAGAACCTCCCCTANCAGCCNGAGCTCATCACGCAGTCGTGGGGTTTTGAGTATGGCGGAGCGGTCACCATAGATTTGAACAATGATGGCAACCAGGACATCGTGGCCGGTGGTTCCAGCAATAGCGTTCAAAACTCCGCCAACGACGAATCAACAAGCAAGCGCATGTCCTACCTTGCGACCTTCAACGCCTCGACCCACAAATGGACGAAAGTGAGCACGGCTCCACCATTCAAGGTGGCCGACTCTCCCTCGCTCGTTCCCTGCGACATCAACAATGACGGCTACATGGACATTCTGGCCTTCGAGCAGACAGGATGGGACGTCGGCGAGGAGGCATATACCGGCAACTACGGCCATGAAGGCATCTTTCTCGGCATGAGCGGGAACAAATTCAAGGAAGCGGAACTCACCATCCTCAACACAGACGGAACACCAATCCCGTTCGACATGAAAGTGCCCTGCAATGCAGAAATCATCGACATAGACAATGACGGACGACTCGACATCATACTCGTCGGGCATCAGGGCGACAAAAACTGCAACGTCATCCTCCACAACTGTACTGTCGGCGACGCCTTGACGTTCGTTGTGGAGCCCTTCGAGACAGACTTCCTGCTGAGACAAGCCATCATTCAGCCGGCCGACTTCAACAACGACGGATGGCAGGACTTCATCATCTCGGCTCTCGTAGATGGCAAAGAGGACCAGGTCCGCTTCACGGACATCTACCTCAACGAGCATGGACGCTTCACCAGAATGGGTATCGGCGAGAAGGACGGAGAAATAAGACGCAAGTCGAACGGAGCCTTGCAGGTGGCGGACTTCAACGATGACGGCTGGCTCGACATCATGATTTCCGGCCTGGGCGAGGCATCATCGGGCGAAACAATCACACGCCAGCGCATCTACCTCAACCAGAAAAGTGAGGTGCCGCACTTCGCACTCACGGCCTCCGACATCCAGACCGACAACTACACCATCTCGTCATCGGCCAATAACTCGGTAGGGGTCATTGACTGGAACGGCGACGGATACTATGACATTCTGCTCGGCGGAACGAAGGCCGGCATATGCTGCGGCAACCTCTACCTCAACAACGGCAAAGGGCGTCTGCTCCGATCCGCCACTATACCCGGCGCCACCGGGGCCTGTATCATCTTCCCCGACTATAACGGAGATGGCAGGAAGGACTTCCTGCTCAACGGTCTGTCGAAGGACAAGAACTATCTGACAGCGAGCCAGTATGGGCGCAACGTTGTGCTCTGCTCCAATCTTGGCGCCATGCCCATGCGTCCCAAGGCTCCCGTAGCGCCCCAGTGCGTAAAAAGCGATGAAGGCATAACCCTGTCGTGGCAAGCTCCGGAAACGGCCCACCCGGGCTTCACCTACGAAATCTACATTCAGGACGAGAACGGGAAACAGGTCAACAGCACACCGTCGCACATAGGCGGCACCAAGGACGGCATCCGCAAAGTGAACCGGCTCGGACGCGTAGGATGCCGCACCGAATGGACCTTCCACCCCACCAAGCCCGGCACATACAGCTGGGGTGTGCAAACCATCGACGCTACCTACACCGGCTCCTCCTTCACCAGCGGCGGTGAGTTCACCGTCACCGAAGAGGACATTGCCAACGGCATAAAGAACGTACTCCCCGCCGACTCTGACCCTGCACACATCTACAATCTGCACGGCTGGCGCACAAAAAAAGCGCGTAAAGGCATTCACATCCTACTAAATAAAAATGCCACCGCAAAAAAAATCGCAATATGAAACTATTCCCTTCGTTAGAAAAGAAATACACTCAGGAACAGCACTCAGCCCGCGAGGCGCAACGCCTTGCCGAGTTCATAGCATGGGGACCTGCCGTGTTCCAAGCGTCGAGGCTGATGATTAAGTTCGGCATACTGGACCTGCTGAGAGACAATCAAGACGGACTGACAAGGGACGAGATTGCAAAAGCCACCCATCTCTCCGACTATGCCGCCAAATGCCTGCTGGAGGCTTCGCTCTGCATCGGCACCATTCTGGTTGACCCAAAAACGGACAAGTTCCTGCTCTCCAAAACCGGATGGTTCCTCTTGAACGACCCCGCAACAAGGGTGAACATCGACTTCAACCATGAGGTCAACTACGAAGGCTGGTTCCGACTGGAGGAATCGCTCCTGAACGGCAAGCCGGAAGGGCTGAAACATTTCGGCGATTGGCCTACGGTATATGAGGGACTGTCAAGCCTCCCGAAGAAAGTGCAGGACGCATGGTTCGGTTTCGACCACTTCTACAGCGACTCCTCTTTCCCGGAAGCGCTGGAGATTGTCTTCAGCAAACACCGCACACGTTCGCTTTATGACGTCGGCGGCAATACGGGCAAGTGGGCTTTGCAATGTGTCGGTTACGATCCGTCGGTGGAAGTCACCGTCCTGGATCTGCCTCAGCAGATAGAAATGATGCGGGAAAACATTAACGGCAAGGCGGGCGCCGAACGCATTGACGGCTATGCCATCGACCTCCTCGACAATGCCGCACGCTTCCCGCAGAGAAAGGGCGGACTCGATGCCATCTGGATGAGCCAGTTCCTCGACTGCTTCTCTATGGAACAGATTACCGGTATTCTGTCAAGGGCAAAGGCCGCCATGGATGACGGTACACGTCTGTACATCATGGAAACCCTCTGGGACAGGCAACGCGCCGAGCCTGCCGCATTCTGCCTGACAATGACCAGTCTCTACTTCACCGCCATTGCTAACGGCAACAGCAAGATGTACCACACCGACGACATGGAAAAGTGCATTCACGATGCGGGGCTTGTCATAGAAGATATTTATGACGGCCTCGGACAAGGCCACAGCATATTGGTCTGCATACCCAACACCTGACAACGGCCTCAACGGCTTGTGCCGCGCACGGAACAGAAAAGAACCATACCTACGCGAGACTCAAAGAGAAAGGAGGGCCGAGACAAGCGAATCCTCCGTGAGTTGTTCAACGAAGACAGCAGAAATGACGGGAACGGTAGATGCGTTGCCATGGGCTGATGCGGAATGCACCGGAGTGGTAACGTAGATGCGGGGTATCACACGGTTGGCAAAGAGATTATAGACAGACCTGTCGGACTGCGGAGAATANGGCANNGACAGATGGGNCGCNGCCCAAAATGAGGCGATGGAGGCTTCGGCCTCGGCACGAGCTATGCAGACAAAACGGATGCCTTGCAAGACGACGGCCTCGCGTCTGGAAACCGACTGNACAATGGGAAGAGCNGCCCGACAGTCGGGACACGAGGTGTCAAAAAACACCACGACACAAGGATGCTGCTGCATGACGGAGTAATCGAATAGGCTGCCATCATTGAGCGTCACGGAAAAGCGAGGCACTGCATCGCCCACGCTGAGCGACACTTCCGGCTCATCGTCTTCCTTTACACATCCGCACACTGCAAACAACATGCAGAGCATCGCCGAAAAACCTATTATAAACTGCCTTAACGACATAGGACAGTAATTGTTCGTGAAACTTTATTCCGGACGCAAAGTTACGGAAAATCTTCGAAATAACTGTGCGTGCCAAGAGAAAATGATGCAGAATAGACTTCATCCCACCGCATCGTCCTCTGCCATGCCACCATCCTGACCGACATCTTCAGCCGGTCACAAAACCAACCGTGCCGCGTGCATGGACTTACGTCCGAAGCACGCGGCACGGTTGTAGAGGTAATTATTCGGATGGTTTTCCTTGGTAAGCCTTCATGCGTGCATCTATTGCCTTACATTGTGCCTCTGTGGGCTTTGTGTCTTGCACCAAGCGAATGTAGGCAGCATCGGCATCAGAGGTCCCGGTGTGGAGATTGGCAACATAAATGGAATTGAAGTCGATACCTACATAGTTGATTACACAAGACACAACTGTAC
>WFLX010015717.1_pt1 | contig 15916 bp, 17 predicted proteins | sample 4967041 | NCBI WGS metagenome assembly WFLX01 (sample SAMN12857096, study PRJNA449069) | gut metagenome | isolation source: stool from male and female vole | host: Microtus ochrogaster | place: USA:Florida | collected 2017 | reverse complement strand
AAGTGACTGAAAATTAATCACTTGCAATTTTGCAGGGTGCCCAGAACAGGACTCGAACCTGCACGTCTCTCAACACTCGCACCTGAAACGAGCGCGTCTACCATTCCGCCACCTGGGCTTTATACTTGCAAAGATAGGGTTTTTTTATTTAATGTGCAAGTGTTTTTTGATATTTTTTGGGTCTCGCCCCTTCGGGGCTCGGAGAGGGAGGGTGTTTGGTCCGGACACTTTGTGTCCGGTTATCGAGATTATGCCCCTCCGGGGCAGAGTTGGAGAGGTGTCTGCGGGCAGGGTTGGGGAGGTGTCTGCCGGTAGGGTTGGAGAGATGTCTGCGGGTAGAGGTGGGGAGAGGTGGTTGGGGGATGGGTTTATTTGCGGAGGGGGAAGCGGTGGGAGGCGAGGCGGTTGCCTTCGCAGAAGATTTCCACGAGGTATTCTCCGGGGGTCAGCGTGGTGTTGGTCTGATAATAGATGGAGACCGGGAGCTCGCCGTTGTCGTAGGTGATCTCCTTGGCGCCGGAGGCTGTGAGCTGCTGGCCGTCATAGGTGAATGTNCCGCCGCCNGNGAGCGCTGNGCCGTCGNGGGNTACGATACGCATGNAGACGGNCTTNTTGCCCGGTGCGGCTGTGGCGTTGGGGCTGATGACAAACGATGCACCGAGCGATTTGGCTTTGGTGACGTTTTTCTCCACTTTCCCTTTCTTATTGTAAGCGGCGAAGGAGAGACCGGTGATATTCAGGCGTTTGGCCTGCGCTACGGTCTGAGTAAGCTGCTCGTTGTCGCGCTGTGCGGTGGCGGCGGTGGCAGCGAGTTGCTGGTTTTTCTCGTTGACCTGCTGTATCTCCTGGCGCAGACCTTCATTCTCTTCTCCGAGTCGTTTTATTTCCTCCAGATAGTGGCGCACGATGCCTTTGAGTGTAGCGATCTCACCTTCGAGCTGCTTGATGCGTGCGCGGTTGGCGGAATTGCTTCGTTTTTCGGCATTGAGTTCCTTGAGAAGTCCTTCCACCTTCATGCGGGCTGCGTTGTATTGCTGCACGAGTGAGTCGTTCTTCAGATATATCTGCTGGTCTTCGTATTGTGAGAAGTCGGCATTAAGCTGATTGAATTCGTTGGTGAGTTGCAGACGGTCGTTGGCAAGGGCGAGACTGTCGGCCGTGGCGAGTGCCTCGTTGACAGAAGACTGCTGCCGCGACATATTGCATATCAGTATGATGACGAGGACGATGAGAGCCGCGAAGACTCCGATACCCGAATAGAGTATTATTTTCTGATTTTTATTCATAGCGGATTATCTGCGTCTTTTGGATGATTTTTTAGAAGAGGAGCCGGTGCTGCCGGATTTAGTGGATTTGGCGGGCACTTTGAGTGTGGATCCGGCTCTGATGGCGTCGCCCTTGATGCCGTTGGCCTGGCGAAGCTGCTCTACGCTTACGCCGTATTTGCGTGCGATTGTGGTGAGGTTTTCGCCGCTCTTTATGGTATGTGTAGTGGCCTTTTGCTGAGCAGGTTCGGTCTTTTTCTTAGTCTGAGTCTGTGCAGTCTTTGTCGCAGAGCCGTTCTTGGAGGTCTTAGAGGAAGCGGCGCTCTGTGAGGAGGCTGCGCTTTGTGTCTGTCGGGCAGGCGTGGGCGTATCGGCTGAGGTGATATCCTCGGTGGTCTGTATGCGAAGCTTCTGTCCGGCGCGTACAGCGTTGCGGCGCAGGGAGTTCCATGAGCGTATATCGTTGATAGTCACTTTATATCTGTCGGCTATTGAAGAGAGCGTCTCTCCGGCTGCGACTGTGTGAGTGATGCTGTGAGTGGGTTGCTGAGAGGCGAAAGTCTGCTGTTCCACTGCCGGCGTGTTGTCGCGTTCCTCAGGATGGTTGGCGGTCAATTCACTCTCTGTTGCTTGGTCAGCGCTATCAGAATCGTTGGTGTCATTACCGTTATTGTCGCCATTGCCGTCAGAGGGGTCAACCTCAATACGTTGCGCGTAGCGGTCAGCGTTATATTGCACGATGTTATCTTCGCTCATCACGTAAGCCAGAGCCTGCTGTGAGGGGAGGATGAGAGTATATTGCTTGTCGGCGGAGGCCGGTATCACGTCAGCGCGAAATTGCGGGTTGAGTATACGGAGCTCATCGATAGGAATTGAGAGCACGGTAGATATCTGGTCGAAGTGCACGCGACGGCCTACGTGGATAGTGTCGGTGACGAGTGGTTTGGTGGGGAGCACGGGAGAGATGTTGTGTTCCGGATAGTAAGTCATCACGTAGTTGGCGGCGATGAAGAGGGGCACGTATCCACGGGTTTCAGCCGGGAGATAGTTGTATATGCTCCAGAAATCATGGCTTTTAGGGTCGCCTCCNNCGCGGCGNATGGCTNTGTTGACGGTGCCGGGGCCGCAGNTGTAAGCGGCTATGGCGAGACTCCAGTCGCCGTAGGAGNNGTACANGTCGTNGAGGTATTTCGCAGCCTTTTTGGAGGAGGAATATGGGTCGCGTCGTTCATCTACGAGTGAGTTGACTTCGAGTCCGACGCCCTTGGCCGTAGCGAGCATAAACTGCCAGAGGCCGGTAGCGCCGTGACGTGAGACAGCATTGGGATTGAGTGCCGACTCTATGACGGGGAGATTGCGAAGCTCGAGGGGGAGTCCTTCCTCTTCGAGAGCCTGCTCGAAGATGGGCATATAGTAGATGCTGAGTCCGAGCAATACGGCAACCTGCTGTCGCGAGCGCTTGGTGTAACGGTCTATATAACTGCGCACTATGGAGTTGAACGGCATCTCTATGGCCGTGGGCATCGCTGCGAGGCGATTTTTGATTACCTCATCGGAGACGTCAGCGTCGGGCATGGAGCGATAGCGCTCATCAGTGGCTGTATAATTCTTGAGATACCATGACTCCATACGCTGTTGTGCATCGGTCTCGAAGCTTTCCGGGAAGATAATGTTGTCATCGGAGATGGTGTGCTTGATATCGAGCACGTTGGCTACGTCAGGCCGTGCTGAGAAGGAGGCTGCCGGAGTGGCGAGGGCGGCGAGTGCTATTATGATAGACGGGAGTTTCATACTTACTATATAGTGTTAGAAGGTGAGTGCCCAGTGCATAGCGAGCTTGGGCCGGGCATTGAGGGGGTCATTGATGATGGCGGGGGCGACGTCCATGGAGAGGTTGGGGGAGATGTCGAAGTGAGTGAGGTGGGCGTCCACGTAGGCATCCACCATACAGAGCAGATAGACAGCCACGCAGCATATTATGCAGAGGTCGCGGTTGCGCCGGTAATAATCTTTCCTGGCCTTGAAGGTCTGTGAAAGCCAAGTCTTGTCGAGTGATGACTCGTCGACGTTGGGCGGGAAGAAGTCCATATACGACTTTGTGTCAGGGTTATCATCCATGATATCCTGATAAGCGAGGCTATAGTCGGAAAACATTCGGGCGTTCCAGCTTGTGCCGTATCCGAGTCCCATGAAGCCGGCGATGATGATGGGCAGCTTCCAGTAACGCCTGTTGTAGATTTGTCCGAGTCCGGGGAAGAGGGCGGAGAGCCAGACGGCTCGGGTCGGGTCGGGGTTAAATTCCCGTATGCCCTGAAGAGCGTATCCCGGCGCGGTGACTACGGTAGGCGGGATGGAGTCGGTCTCGGTAACGGTTTCAGTGATGGTCTCAGTGAGAGTATTGGTGGTGGAATCGGCCACTACGTCGGATACTGTTACAGTTTCCGTTTCGGTGGCGGGAATATCTTGCGCACAGAGGTGAAGCGATGTCGTCAGGGCGACGATACCGGTCAGAAGAAGCCATATACCTCTGTGTGAAAAGCGCATTTACTGTTTGAGACGTTCGAAGAGAGACACGAGCTTTAGGAGCTCGTCGTCGGAGTTAAACTTAAGTGTAATCTGCCCGCTGCCGTCCTCTTTGCGCGAGAATTNGACGGGAGTAGGGAGATAGTCGGCGAGTTGGCGGGCGAAGTTTTTATCTTCCTCAGAGCGGGCCGGTGATTTGCCGGTTTGCTTGGAGGGGATGCTGTCGGCATTTCCCTCTTTGGCATCTCTGGCCAATTGCTCTACCTGTCTTACTGAGAGACCCTCTTTGATGATGAGCTTATAGAGCTTCACCTGCTGCTCGGGGCTTTCTACGGCGAGGAGTGCCCGGGCATGGCCCATGTCGAGCTTACGATCGCGCAGGGCGAGCTGTATTACGGCCGGCAACTTGAGCAGACGGAGATGGTTGGCGATGGTGGCGCGTTTCTTACCGAGACGCTCGGAGAGTCGCTCTTGTGTAAGATTATAGTTATCGATAAGCTTCTTGAAAGCGAGAGNCACCTCAATAGAGCTGAGGTCTTCGCGCTGTATGTTTTCGATGAGGGCCATCTCTGTGATTTCAGAGTCGGAGGCAGTGCGGACGTAGGCCGGCACGGTGTTGAGTCCGGCGAGTCTGGCGGCTCTCCATCGGCGTTCGCCGGCGATGATCTGGTAATTGCCGTTGTCGGTGAGACGGAGTGATAGAGGCTGTATTATGCCGAGTTCGCGNATTGAGATGGCGAGCTCCTCGANGGTGNCTTNNNCGAAAGAGGTGCGTGGCTGGTCGGGGTTGGGCGTGATACGTTCTATCGGTNTCTCATTGATGGCAGAGGAGCCGTCAGTGCGAATTTCCCCCATGGAAGATATCAGGGAGTCGAGTCCGCGCNCGAGAGCATTTCTNTTATATTGTGTCATGCCTTGGCAGAAGCTTNTTTACGATTTTTGGCTNTANGTTCNTTGGAGNGTTGTGCGTAAGCTATAGCTCCGCGGCTTTCCGGGTCGTAGAGTATGACGGGGAGTCCGTGGCTTGGCGACTCTGAGAGCTTGATATTTCTGGGGATAACGCTGGTGAAGACCATATCGCCGAAGTGTCCTTTGAGTTCTTCAAAGATCTGGTTGGCGAGTCGGAGTCGGGCGTCATACATAGTGAGCAGGAAGCCTTCTATTTCGAGTTGCGGCTTTAGCCGGCTCTTGATGATGCGAATTGTGTTGAGGAGCTGTGATATGCCTTCGAGCGCGAAATATTCAGCCTGCACGGGAATGATGACAGAGTCAGCGGCCGTGAGTGCATTGACTGTGATAACTCCGAGTGAAGGGGAGCAGTCGATAAGCACGAAGTCGTAATTATCTTTTACGCGATTGAGCACGGAGGCGAGTCTGCGGTCGCGGTCGGGACGGTTCATGAGTTCCACTTCGGCACCGACGAGGTCGATGCGTGAGGGGATGATGTCCAGATTGTCGACGCAGCTTTTGGCGATTGCTTCCTCGGAGGGATAATCGTCTACGAGACATTCATATATGGAGACGTCGGCCTTTTGAGGGTCGAGTCCGAGTCCGGAGGTGGCGTTGGCCTGTGGGTCAGCGTCGACGAGGAGCACCTTTTTGCCGTCGAGAGCGAGGCAAGCCCCGAGGTTGAAGGCAGTAGTGGTCTTTCCGACACCTCCTTTTTGGTTGGCTATTGCAATTATTTTACCCATGATAAGGTGATATAGTATATTCCAAACTGCAAAGTAATAAAATTTGAGTNANATATACGATGCAAAAGTCTTAAAAACTCTTAAAAAAGGCTATTTTGTGGCGTATTTATCCGTAATGACAGTAGAGCGAGGCGTAGTGCCGGAGTCTTCTATTCTCTTACGATAGTCTTCATGTCGGGCGGGAGGATGATGGAGAGCTCCACCATGCCGGCAATCTTTCCGTCAATACGCCAGGGAGTCTGATGTATTAGTTTTGATACGCCGTTTTTTACTACTTTATAAGTATTGTCTGAGCCGGTGGCGAGCATGCGTCGGATTTTCTCTTGCGACTCCGGCTGGTGATAGTCGAAAAGATTTTTTCCGATAAGGTCGCCGTGATGACCGAAGGTGTCGCGTGAGCGCTCGTTCATGAAGATTATAGTGCCTTCGGCATCGCAAATGGTGACGGCGCAGGTGAGGGCTTCTGCCCATTCGGGGATTAGAGAGGTCATAGTTAAGAGTTATGAGTTAAGAAGTTGGGTGGATGAGGGAGACAAAAAGAAATCGATGCAAGTCCCGGAGGAAGATGCATCGATTTTGTGATGTTGAGAATTCTCTCTTTGATGTGCTATTACTCAGCAGCGGGAGTCTCAGCGGGAGCCTCAGCCTCAGCAGCGCTGTCAGCAACAACTGAGTCAGTTGCCTCTTCAGCCTTGTTTGTGTCTTCAGCTACCTCTTCTACCTTTACTGAATCTGAGTCAGCAACTTTTGCGTCTTTGTTAGAGCAAGCTACCATAGCTACGCTGAAAAGTACAGCGAGTGAAAGAACTACTTTTTTCATTTCCGTAAAATTTAAAATAATAAAACAAGTTTNNTTNCTANCAANANCGGTGCANANTTAANGCATTTATTTGATATGACCAAATATTTTTTGATAAAATTTTTAAAGACAATTTATAATCAGTTGATATTTAGCAAAATAAACAAATGTTAAAAATTTGTATCAAGGGATGATATTGCGGTCGTGGCGTCTTTTGAGCCATTCTACGCGTTGAGTAAGCCATTCGCTCAGGATAGCGGTGTGCTTTTCGTGTTCAAACGAATCCAACGCATAACACCAGTCTACATTCTGATCATCGTAAGGCCATAGCAGTCCGTCGATTTTGGCGGAGGCTCTGATAAGCCGGCCGTAGGAGTCTACAAATTCAAGAAGCCGGGGATATACCTCCGCGTAGAAATAATCAAAACGTTCGAGATACTTCTCCTTAAATTCCGTAGTCTGCATCATCTTCTTGAAGAGTGGCGGAAAGTCGATCCCGGCGTTATAAGGGATGCCGGTAGCACCATATCCCGCCCCGGCGCAGAGATTGAATGCCGCATCGAAGTCCCAGAGCGGACCGGCTATCCATTTGCAGTCATCGCCGAGTCGCTCCTTATGTATGAACACGCTTTTGGGGCCTCCCACGTCGTGATTGCGTGTGAGATTCACCACGAGGATATAGTCTGCGAAACTGTCGAGGTCGAAAGCCTCAAATGGTTTGTCTTGAGCCACATATTGCTCTGCCATCTCATATTCATCACGCCAGAGGTTGAAATGCTCTTCGGCTGTACCCCAGTCGGGTTCCTCCTCTTCGAGTTCATCAAAGTCGGGGTCCTTGACCATGACGGGCATCTCGTAATGCTTTGACATAAACTTATACTTTTCGTCATAGTCAAAACTGAGTTCGAGCAACACGCCCTCCGTCTCTTCTATATCCACGCTGGCAGCATTGATGCCCACCTTCTCTGTGAGCATAAAGGAGCCGAGATTATGGCCGTTGAAGGTGACGTCGCAAGGCAGCATATTATTGGCCGTAGGGATGCCCATTTCGCGGGCTATCCACATTGCCACGGCGTTGCGCATCAGCGACGGGTCGATGTAATTGGCGAGCAAGACATAGTTTTTTGCCTTCTTAAGTCCCGGGATTTCAGTCTTTTTCTTAAACTTGAGTCTCATGGGCTTTTTGGGCATTCTCCATGTAGTATTGCCACGTCCCTTTAAGCTGACGGCGGTTTCGGGCAGAGAGTCAACATATCCGTTGCCTTCCATTGATATAAGGGCCGAGACGTAGGTCTCCTTCTCCACGAGCTGTGTGAGTTCGGGGTTGTCCGGTGTGACGATATNTATATGGGGAATGGCCGTCTTTTCAATGCAGATANTNNCNATTGCGGCCATGGGTACNGCAATAGTATCGTTGGCATCAGCCATGACCACCATACCCGGGAGCGAGTCGGGATGTGTGGCCGCTACCGGCCCGTGAAGTATGTCGAAGCGCCCGTCATTGCGGAATATATGTGTCTGCGGCACTACGGCATAGCATATAGCGCCGAGCGCAACTGAAATTATAATAGCGAGTAAAGATCTTTTCATTGTCAGGGATTATAAAAGCGGATTATCTCTTTGCCGTTAAGGGTGACGATGCCGATAATGCCTTTGGGGAGCTCGATAAATGTGTCGTGGTCTACTTGACTTTGGCTTACGGGCTGTCCGTTAATATTATAGATAGCGACGATGCTTCCCGGTGTTGGCTCTGAGATTAGTATGCCGTTATTGGAGAGGGTATATGAAGTAGCCGGGGTATGGATATTCTCCACTGCTGTGGTGATAGTTTCTTCGGTGTAAGTGATGTGTCTTACGTCAGAGATAATATATGTGTGGTCATCGATTGGGTCGATTGGGTCGATTGGATCGACGGGGTCGACGGGGTCGACGGGGTCGATTGGATCAATGGGGTCATTAGGGTCATTAGGGTCATTAATGTCGTTAAGGTCATTAAGGTCAATGTCATTTTCGGAATCATTTGAATCCTCCGGGTCAGAAGGCTCTGCGGGCTCTTCGGGGTCAGATGGTACTTCCGGGTCGTCCGAAGGCTCTTCGGGGTCGGTTGGTTCTTCGGGGTCGGTTGGCTCTTCGGGGTCGGTTGGCTCTTCGGGGTCGGTTGGTTCTTCGGGGTCGGTTGGCTCTTCGGGGTCTTCGGTTGAGAGGTTGATTCGTAGGGTGTCACCGTCGAGTTGCCATGAGATATTTTCGGTGAGTTCGTATGTGCGTGTGTCACCATCGTTGAGAGTGACGTGTAGGATGCGCATCACCTCCTCTGCCGGCAAATTAAAGCAACAAAGAGCAGTAATGAGCAGGAAAAGATAGAAAGTCTTAAATTTCATGTCGGTAGATTAGCACGAATAAGGAGAAAGTCTAAAGAGGTCATATTGCAGATTGGCCATTTCGATAGCAGCCACGGCGGCTTCCGAGCCTTTGTTGCCGAGCCGTCCGCCGGCGCGGTCGAGAGCCTGCTGAAGGTTGTCAACGGTCAGCACTCCGAAGATAAGTGGCGTTCCGCCTTTTGCATTGAGAATAGCGGCCCCTTGAGCGGTGTGCATGCATACGTAGTCGAAATGGGGAGTGTCGCCACGAATTACGCATCCTATAATAATGACCGCATCGAAGTCGCAACGTCGGATGGCAAGTGCGGCGGCGTTGACGAGTTCGATAGTGCCGGGCACGTCATAAAGCTTGATATTATCAGCGTCAGCACCGGCGCTGAGCAGAGTGGCGAGAGCGCCGTCGCGCAGTGCGTGAGTAATTTCCGGATTCCATTCAGCGGTAAAAATGGCACAAGTGAAATTTTTGCCGCTTTTTATGGCGGGGATGGAGAGTTCGGCGCCGTTGGTATTAAGTACTGTAGCCATTATTTCTTTGTCTTCTTATCCTTTATAGGACGTACGATATTGTGAAGGAAAGTTTTCCAGCGCGATTCCTGAGTGCCCTCGCCGTCAATGATTTCAAGGAGGGCTATGATTTCTTCCTCGAGTTCGATAGTCTCGAGTGAGATGGCGTGTGGGAGAATGGCTTGGAGCAGACGTTTTGCTCTGGGCTTCATGCTCTTGATGCGCATCATCGTCTCTGCCATCTGGATAGTCATCTTCACCTCACGACGAGTGACTTTGCCGGTGCGCTTTTTTGAAAACTTGATGGCCTCGGCGAAAAACTTGAGTGCGGCCTTATAGTCGCCGGCAGCTCCGAGCAGTTCGGCCACCTTATGAAGAGAGTCTACGAGACGGTCGGTAGCGGCTACGACGCCCGAATTTACCTTTTCATAAAGCGCGTCGGCGGCGATACGCTGCTTTATAAGCAGGTCCATCGCTTTTTTGCGTGAGCGCAGTATTCTTGTGGAGAGCTCCATTGCCAGGATATGGTACGGACCGAAGCGGTCGGCATCTTCGCGCAGCAGATTGCTGAGCACCTTAAAGAGAGTGTCCAATTCCTTCTCGCTCTGCTTGTAGTCTTTAAGAAGGAAATGCACCTCAGCGAGGTCAAAAAGGAGAGCGGCGAAGAGAGCCTTGAATTCAAGCTTGTCGAAGTCGGTGAAAGCGCGGAGTTCGCGCATGGCGCTGACGATACGCTCAAGCGCATCGATATGTCGCTCCTCTGCTATGAGCTTATGGGCAGTCTCACGTGCCTCAATAGCGGTATGTATTATTTCAGTGTCCGGACTTTTCTTGTCAAGCCGGGAGGGATCAAACGGTAATTCGATGTAACTCATATTAGATTATGACGTAGTTAATTGGCTATTTATTGTATAGAGAGCAGTGATGCTCTATGATTTAACATTTGTTGTGAGCCGGGTTTTCAGCATCATTGGCGAGATTGTCTCTTGCGGCCTGTCCGAGATATCCCCCGTGATGTCTGAGGGAATACTCATGAACGGTGAAGCCTATTTTTTTCATGACGCTGACCACGAGGAGGTCGCCGATGACGGTCATCACGGTTGTGGAGACGGTGGGTGTAAGTCCGAATGGACACACCTCCGGGGTGCCTCCGGTNGGCAANAGNACNTCGGCGGCGGCNGCNANCGGACTTGCAGTGTCTCCGGTAATAACAATTACGGGGAGGTCAGAGTTCAGTCTGTGAGCGAGATGGAGGAGCTCGAGCACTTCGCGGGTTTTACCCGAATTGGAGATGAGCAGCAGAAGGTCGTTTTTCTGTATGACGCCCAGGTCGNCATGTTGTGCCTCAGCCGGATGCAGGAAAATCGCCGGTGTGCCGGTGGAAGAGAATGTCGTGGCGATATTCATGCCAATCTGTCCGGCCTTGCCCATGCCGGAGACCACCAGTTTGCCGCCGCGTCGGTTGACACGCTCGGCTATGAGGTTTGTGGCCGCCTCATAGGCATCCGTGACCGGAATATGGCGAATAGCCTCAGCTTCCGCTTCTATGATGGCTTTATAATCAGCAAGAAAGTCAGTAATGGTGTGCATAGGTGGCTCTATTTGAGGTTAGGATTATTCTCATAGCGGGCGAAGCAGTCACGCCAATATTCAGAGACGGGCACGGAGACGCCTTGTTGAGCATCGATACATACCATTACCGTTTCGCATCGTGCCTTAAGAGACAGAGTGTCAACGTCTACCATCAGTTGCTCGAGAATGAAGCTTTTCTCTCCGATGGAGGTGCATCGTGTGAAGACCTCGATATTTTCACCAAATTTCACCTGGCTGATATAGGCGCAGTTGACGTTGGCGATGACGCATTCCACCTTTTTCCAGTCAATATTTCCCTGTCTTGTAGCCTCAAAATATCGAGCCTTTGCCAGANCGAAGAGAGAGAAATAGACGGNATTGTTGAGGTGTCCGAGANTATCGNTATCGTTAAATCTCNNTTGCACCGGTATATGATGTCGGAAGATGTGNANTTCCTCCTTTGTAAGTATCTTATTCATGATCAGCTGTAAAATCTCAGTTGTTTGATTACCTCCTTGCCGGCGAGACGGTTAAATTCCCTAATGAGCCGGGAGCGACTCATATTCAGCTCATGGCGCAGGGCTGCGTCGGGCACGCGGATGCTCATCTTTCCGGCGTTGACGTAAGGCCGCAGACACATGTCGGCTATCTCTTTGCCGACGATAGCAGGCCAGAACTCTGCGGCGCGGAGTTCGTCCAAATGCTCCGTCATCTGTGAGTCTTGAATGGCAAGCCTCATGATGTCTCCAATAGGTGTCGGTTCGAGTCTCTGCATGGCAAATTAGTGGTGAGTATTAGTCGTGAGTAGTCTCGATGAGAGAGAAATGTCCGTTGTCTACTTCGAAAAGAGAAGAGTCATTGCGGATATGGCGTATGATATCATCAAGATGGCGGCGGTTGGTGTCAGTGATGAAAATCTGTGAAAAATTGTCAGACTCGCTGACGATGTGTATTATGCGTTCCACACGGTCAGAGTCAAGTTTGTCAAAAATATCGTCAAGCAAAAGGAGCGGTGTGATGCCACCCGACTTTTTGAGGAAATCGAAAATGGCGAGTCGCAGTGCGATGTTGTAGGTCTTGATTTGTCCCTGACTGCCGAGTCGGCGCATGGAATATTGACCCAGTCCCATGGCTATGTCATCGCGGTGTATGCCCTGTGAAGAGAAGCCGAGGGCGATATCTTTGGCGCGACACGCATTGAGCACCTCTGTCAGAGTGGCGTCGTTGAGCACGCTGCGGTAGGTCATCGAGGCCTGCTCATCATTGCCGGCGATACGATGATAGTAATGCTCGAGTTCCGGCGCTATATCCTCTATCCATTTGGCTCGGGCGTCATGGATGAATTGGGCGGCCTCATTCATAGCGTTTTCCACCGACTCATAGAGCAGATTGTCTCTCACTCCGGCGCGCAGCATCCTATTGCGCGACTCAAGGGCTTTGTTATATCTGATGAGGTGAGAGAGATAGCTTTTGTCGGCCTGTGAGATCACCATATCCATCAGTCTGCGTCGCCCGTCGCCCGGACCGATGACGAGCATGGTGTCTGCCGGCGTGACGCATACTATCGGGAAATTGCCGATATGCTGCGATATGCGGTCATACTCCTTGCCGTTGCGTTTCAGCGACTTGCCCTTTCCCTTTACTATCCCGACGGAAATTTTCTCCTGTCTCTGTCCATCCATATCGAAAGTGCCTTTGACGGAGAGCAGCGACTCGCCGTGGCGTATGAGCTGTGACTCGGGCATCGGCGACATGGCGCGGGCGAGACACAGCATATGTATCGCCTCGAGCAGATTGCTCTTTCCCATGCCGTTGAGACCGAGAAAGCAGTTGAGTCCCGGTGAGAGAGTCAGCGACGCGTCGGCAATGTTCTTGAAGTTGAGGATATCGATGGATTGCAGTTTCATATCAGACCCCATTCCACAAAAATGTTAACGCAGGGGCAGCGTATTATCGAGTGAATTATTCCTTTACGCCGTAAGCCAGGTCGCCGGCATCACCGAGTCCCGGCACGATATATGAATGCGAGTTTACCTCCTCATCGATAGCACCGATCCAGAGAGTGGTGCGGTCGGCCGGAAATTTATCCAGAATATATTCGACACTCTGTCGAGAAGCGATGACGGAGGCAACGTGTATTTTTGCCGGAGTGCCTTTGGAGAGCAGTGCCTTGTAAGCCAATTCCATTGAAGAACCCGTGGCGAGCATCGGGTCTACGAGTATCAGCGTTTTGCCTTCGAGCGAGGGAGAGGCAAGATATTCTACGAGCACATCGAATGTGTCCCCCTTCTCACGATATCTTCTGTAAGCGCTGACAAAAGCGTTTTCCGCATGGTCAAAATAATTCAGAAATCCATGATGAAAGGGGAGGCCGGCTCGCAATATTGTGGCCAGTACAATCTCGTCATCAATCTCCTGACACATGCACAGTCCGAGGGGAGTCTCTATCTCACGGTTATGATAATTAAGACGTTTGGAGATCTCGTATGCCATGATCTCACCTATACGGTCAAGATTGGTACGAAATCTCAGTGGGTCTCTCTGTATGTTAATATCGCGAAGCTCAAGCATATAGCGGCTTACGAGCGAGGGCGTTTCCGCAAAGTTGATTACCTCAATGCCGGTCATGATATTTCTTGTATTTTATAATATTTATTATGTATTATTTATTAGCGTGCAAGATACTAAAAAAAATTGTAATGGTCAAGAGTCGGAGTCTCATTCTGCGACTTATGCCCTTTATATTCCAGATATTTTTGGTGTCAGCTATTTGAACCTTTATCCGGCGTATATCGTGACGCGGTGCTNCGGCTCGCTTTGCNGTNTCGTATNTACGGAGGGCATCATCAGCGAGGCGACGCGCTATCTCTAAGCGTACTTCAGGCGTGNGTATGCNCTTTTCCTNAGCGAGCCGGNTCAGCATCGCGTCGCAGGGTATATATCCCGTCATTGAGCTGCGCCATTTGCGCGAGACGGCCTCCGGATTGCCGGTGTGATAATAAAATACACCATCCGAAGTGCAAATGTTCCGACACTCAAGATACTCACGACGAGTCTCGTATTCATCAGAATTGATATAATCGGTATTGAAGCCGAGGCTGCGGATTATATCCATTCTGATGAGTGCAAAACCATGTATCTGCCAGTTGAGAGACAGAATAAAGGCCTCCTTCCCGGTGATACAACCGGAGATGTCAAAGCCCGAGTATGGAGTGCCCTCTTCGGGCAAGGAAGAGTCTCGAGCCCAACTTTTCATTATAGGGAGCACGGCATCGACGCTGTCGTCTACATCCAGAATATCAAGCGCTGCTTCGAAAAGATCGGCGCTCAGAAGANCANCTTGCGACATGTATTGGAAGAAGTGTCCGCGAGCGTGNGGCAAGGCGTATGCAATGCCTCTGGCTGCAAACTCACCGTTGGGTTTGCGAAAGACATGGATGCGACTGTCAGAAGCGGCTGCGTTCTTAAGGATTTCCCAACTTTCATCCTGAGAAGAATCATCTACGAGGATAGCCTCCCAGTCGGGCATCGTTTGAGCGAGAAGGGAATGGATGGCTTCATGGAGAAATTTGGCGCCGTTGTATACCGGCATGATGACGCTCACAGCAGGGTTGGCGTCGAGCGCCTCCCGCATGGCGAGTATATCCTTATCTATTTGCTCTTTAAGGAGGGGAAGAGAGTCGAAACGTCTCTCATCCCGGAGTCTTTTTACAAAGAGAATTTCGGTGTCCGTATCGTAGATATCCCCTTGCCATCCGGGAAGGTGGGCTTCGATGCGTAGTGAATGAGAGAGGTTAGGGTCAACGGTGGGACGATGCCCTACATTGATGACCGCCTGTCGGTATTCCTTGCTATTTTTATCAGCAGGCACGCGCAGATATCCGGCGTAAACACCGGCAGGTGGTATAATCACTTGCGCTGTGGGGTCGATGTTGGCGGTCGGTATGCCTATGGATGTACCGATTCTGTCGCCATGAGCCACGCGGCCGGGGAACCGGTAATATCTGCCGAGTATTTCAGCCGCGTGAGTCATATCCCCGTCAGTCACCGCCTTTCTTGCCAAAGATGACGAGCATCCGGCCACGGCGTCAGCTATGATGATATCAATACCTGTGTCACGGCCGAGCGCTATGTAATCATCTTGCGAAAGTTGCCTGCCGTCTGCCCCGAATGTATTGTCATATCCGAGCACGATGGCCTGCACGTCGTATTCATCACGCATTCTTTCGAGCCATTGGCGCGCGGTGAGTCGGCACAGTTCCGGCGTAAATTCGAGCATCACACAATTTCCTGCAATCTTCTCGAGCCGTTCTTTTTTTTCATCGGGAGTCATCAGCGAGCGGGGTGCTCTTTCGGGGGCAATAATGTCGAGAGGATGATTGCTGAAAGTGATGACGAGGGGCGAAAGACCTCGGTGAGCGCCCTCGTTGATGAGTGTGGAGAGCACCTTACGATGGCCGCGATGACAGCCGTCAAAATTTCCGACAGTAGCTATTCTTTTCATCCGGTTTCAACACTATATAATCCTCACCCCATCATTCATACCTCATCACTCCTACCCCAGCACTAATACTTGGGTTGCGGCCATCATATCGTCATCGCGCTCTGAGCCGATGCGTTTGGCATACATGCCGACGGAGCGGGCGGCGTCGCAGTTGGCCGCAGAGTCGTCAAGCATGAGAGTCTCTTCCGGCTTAAGGCCGTAGCGCGTGAGCACTCTTTGGAATATAGTCGGGTCGGGCTTGCAGGTGAGTTCCTGAAAACTTGCCACGATACCGTCAAAATAGTCGTTGATTGTTAATCCTTCGGCACGGAAGGCGTTGGTGATCCATCCGTTGTACATCACAGGATTAGTGTTGGAGAGCACGTAGAGGCGGTAGNCGTTTCGCCGTAACTGACGCAGGCNCTCCAGGCGGTGAGTGGGTATGCCGATGAGGAAACGGTCGAAGGCCTCNGTGATTTGTGAGTCGGTAGCACCGGGACACTTCTCCCTGATCAAATCAAAGAAGGCACCGGCCTCAATTCGTCCTGTCTCCAGTCCGAGAAATGGCTCTTCCTGACGATACAGGCCTAAGAGTGAGTCAGCCTCTTNAAGTNCGAGGGCAGTNAATGCACTGACCGCACGATTACGGNCANGNTCNNTGATGACACNTCCGAGGTNGAAAATTATATTCTTTA
>WFLX010097291.1_pt1 | contig 15918 bp, 12 predicted proteins | sample 4967041 | NCBI WGS metagenome assembly WFLX01 (sample SAMN12857096, study PRJNA449069) | gut metagenome | isolation source: stool from male and female vole | host: Microtus ochrogaster | place: USA:Florida | collected 2017 | reverse complement strand
CTGATAATAAGAGAGGTTTCGCGAATGAGAANATNTNTNGTAATANGTGCGTTATAACGCTCGGCGCGATGCTTATATCGTCCTGCATTGATACGCCGAAAATAGAATCGATACGATTTTATAGACGACAGAACCATTGAATATGAAAATGAATTTTCTTTGGGTGTGGGAGATTACGGTTATAGCGGCTACGACGTAAAACTTCTTTCGCTCGATCCGAACAACGGCGCGTATGTCAAAAGGAACGTACATACTTCTACAATTGGAATTTCTTTATTCCGGCACGAACGAACGCGCGTTCACGTATGCTTTTGTGAAAGGGGAATAACGGGCAAATCATGCCGGAGTGTCCGCTCGACTTGATGGTTGTTGCCTACGCCAGTTTTTCCAGCTGTGTGCGGATGANCTCACTTTTTTCTTTCAGCCCGATTTTGCCGGTGGACAGCAGGATCATGTTCGGTTTTGTCGGGTCGAGGCGGACGCGGCCGTTGCTTTCCCGTATCAGGCGNAGGACTTTGTCCACGGAGATGTCGCTCACCTTGCCGAACGCGACCTGGACGATGCCCTGCCGCTCCTTGATCGTGCTGACACAGAGTTTTTTGGCGATGACGCGCACCTCGGCAAGGCTCAGGAGGCTGTGCACTTCGTCGGGAATCGGCCCGAAATGGTCTTCCAGCTCCTCGAACATAGCCGCAAGCTCGTCCCTTGTCTGCACGGCGGCGACTTTCTTGTAGATTTCCATCTTGGTCTGCGGGTTCTGGACGTAGGTGTCGGGGATGAAGCCGGTGTATTCCAGCTCCATGAGCACTTCGCTCGGTTCCTGGTAGTTCTCCTGCTGGGTCAGCCGCTCCACGGCCTCGTTGAGCAGCCGCAGGTAGAGGTCGAACCCCACGGAATACACGTCGCCGCTCTGGTCGCGGCCGAGGAGGTTTCCCGCCCCGCGGATCTCCATGTCCTTCATGGCGATCTTGAAGCCGCTTCCCAGCTCCGTGAAGTCGGAGATGACTTGCAGGCGTTTCATCGCCACTTCGCTCAGCGCCTTGTTTTCGGGATACAGCAGGTAGGCGTATGCCTTGCGGTCGCTCCGCCCTACCCGTCCGCGCAGCTGGTAGAGCTGGCTCACGCCGTACATATCCGCCCGGTCGATGATGATCGTGTTCACGTTGGGGATGTCGATGCCGTTCTCGATGATGGTCGTGGCGACGAGCACGTGGAAGCCCCCCATCTTGAAGCGGCGGAAAATATCGTCAAGCTCGTCGCTCGTCATCTGCCCGTGGGCAACGTCGATGAGCATTTCGGGCAGCAGCTGCTCAAGCGTGCGCCGCACGTCGTCCATGTTTTCGACGCGGTTGTGCAGGTAGAACACCTGCCCGCCCCGCTCCACTTCGCGCCGGATTGCCGTCGCCACGCGCTCTTCCTTGTACTCGTCAACCACCGTCTCGATCGGCTGGCGGTTCTGCGGGGGCGTGGTCAGCAGCGACAGGTCGCGGATTTTGAGCAGGCTCATGTGCAGCGTGCGCGGAATCGGCGTCGCGCTCATGGCGAGGCTGTCGATGTTCGTCTTGAGCGCCTTGAGCCGTTCTTTGTCCTTCACGCCGAAACGCTGCTCCTCGTCGATGATCATCAGCCCCAGGTCGCGGTATACCACGTCTTTCTGGATGATGCGGTGCGTGCCGACGATGATGTCCACGTCGCCCTGGGCAATCCGCGCGATGATTTTTTTCTGCTCGGCGGCAGGTACGAAGCGGCTCAGCTGCGCGATCTTCACGGGAAAGTGCGCGAACCGTTCCAGGCAGGTCTCGTAGTGCTGCTCGGCAAGGATCGTGGTGGGCGCGAGGAACGCCACCTGCTTGCCGCCCATCACCGCCTTGAACGCCGCGCGCATGGCGATCTCGGTCTTGCCGTAGCCGACGTCGCCGCAGACGAGGCGGTCCATCGGCACGGGCCTCTCCATGTCCGCCTTGACCTCCTGCGTCACGGAATACTGGTCCGCCGTGTCCTCATACGGGAACGCCGCCTCGAACGCAGTCTGCCACTCGCTGTCCTTGGGGAACGGGAAGCCGCGGCTCGCCTTGCGGCGGCTGTACAGGTCAATCAGCTTCTGCGCAAGGTCCTCCACGGCTTTCCTGACGCGGTTCTTGCGGTTCTCCCACGACTTCGAGCCGATTTTGTCGATGCGCGGGGACTCGCCCTCGTTCCCGATGTAACGCTGCACCATGTTGACCTGCTCGATCGGCACGAACGCGAATTCCTCGTCGGCATACTCCAGCTTGATGTAGTCGCGCTCGTTCCCGCCTGCCTTGACGCGCTGGATGCCCTTGAAAATCCCGATGCCGTAGCTGACGTGGACAACATAGTCGCCGGGCGCGACATCCACGAACGTGTCGATGGCGGCGGATTTCACGCCTTTTTTCAGGCTCTGGGGGACGTGCCGGCGCCTGCCGAAAATCTCGTTCTCCTGAATGAACAGCACCTTGCCGTCGGGAATGCCGAATCCGGCGGAGATCGCCTGCGGCAGGATTGTCAGCCCGTCAATGTCGCGCAGGATTTCCTTGATGCGCAGGCTCTGGCTCGCGTTGTTGGCATAGATGATGATGCTCCAGCCGTCCGCCTTCAGCGCGGTCAGCTGCTCCTTGAGGTAATTGATGTTGCCGAAAAAACTGCGCGGCGCATCGCACGGCACGGCGTACTGCGCTGACGGCGGATCGACAGTGGGTTCTGCCGCCNCGCCGTCGGTATGCAGCGTGCGGAAAAAAATGCGCCGTGCGTGCCGCTCCGCCACGTCGGCGAACGGGATAAGCATATCGGACGGCGGGAGCACGGGAAGCTCCTGCCGCGCCGTGCGGAACATACCGGCGAATTCGCGGTCAAAGCTTTCCTGCGCGTTCGCGAGGCGGTCGTAGTCCACGAAAAACACGGCGGCATCGTCATCCAGGTAATCGAGCACGGAATACTGCCTGTCCCACAAGGCAGGATAGAAAAGTTCCTCACCCTCGCCCTCCCTGTTGAGCGTCAGCGCATCAAGCAGCTTTTCCCGCGCTTTTTTTGCGGCTTCCGTCAGCACAAGCGGCGGCTTTCCGTCGCCGCCGTTCTCACGCACCTGCAAGTACGCGCGCAGCCGTTCGATCAGCTCGTCCGTCCAGACGACCTCCTTCATCGGGTAGACGAGCAGGCTGTCCTGCGGCGCAATGGTAGTCTGCGTTTCGGGGTCGAACGATTTTATCTGCCCGACGGCATCGAAGTCAAAGACGATGCGCGTGGGCAAGGGCGCGCCCGGCGTAAAAATGTCGAGCACTTCGCCGCGCAGGGTGAATTCTCCCGGGACACTCGTTTTGGGCACGCGCGTGTAGCCGATAGCCGTCAGCTTTTCCGCCAGANCCGTGGGGTCGATTTCCTCTCCCCTGTACAGGCTGAACACCAGCGCGCGCACGTAGGCGGGATCGGGAACGGGCGACTGCAAGGCGCGCTGCGTGACGACGAACAGCCGCGGCTTTGTCTGCCGGGTAAGCGACTGCCGGTGCAATGACAGCATCGCGAGCACGCCCGACCGCATGCCGAACACCGCAGAGCCGACTGCCGCGCTCCGGTACGGCAGCTGCCCCCACCACGGCAGCTGGTATATTTCCGCGCGGTCGCCGAGCGCGGTCGCCAGATCGGTCATCACGTCGGTCGCGGCCTGCCCGTTCGGCACGACAATCATGCAGTCCAGCGCACGGGCGGACGATTTTACCGCATTCTGTCCTTGCGGGTATCGTCCAGTTGTGGTATACTGGAGAGCGGAGATACAGTTGTTCCTGTTTGCGTCGGCAAAGGCGGAGACGAAAAAACTGGTTGCAGCCCCTTGCAGCCCCGCGATGTCCGCGCGGACGGCAGGAGTTGCCGCAAGCGATGTCGCGGCGCGGCGGAATGCGTCCCAGCGGGCGAGCACGTCCTGCAAGGTGTCAGAAAGCAGCGAGTTCATTGTATCGACCAAAAATACTGTTGGAGAAACTGTCTTGAAACATACACTTTTCGCCATTATAACGATTTTTGCGATCTTTGCACAGGGTGTTGCCGCACAAAACGGGCAGGATTTTTCCCATGCCTCGGTGCGGATCAAATTCTACGACCGCACGATGTACTATCCCGGCGATGCCGATGACAATCCCGTCTTCGTGCAGGTCTCCATCGTGAACGACGGACCGGATACGCTGCGNTTCAAGCTTGCCGACGACCGTATGTTCAGCCTTGATTTTACCGCCTACACGATAAAAAACAGCACGCTCCCGAAGACGACGGAGCTGGTCGCGAAGCGTTCCACCAATCAGACCGTGTATTTCCGCGAGCTTGCGCTGGAGGCCGGCGAGTCCTATTCGTTCATCGAGAACGTCAAGAAGTATATCAGCTTTGATGAGCCGTCCCTGTACTACCTTGAAATGGACTTTTATCCTGAGCTGTACAAATCCCGCCAGATTTCGGTCACGTCGAACCGGCTCAGCATGGACATCCGCCCCGCCCCGTCAGCCGCGTCCTCGGCGGTGCTGCCCGTGCAGAGCCAGACGGCATCCCTGCTCAAGCCGGAGGCGATTTCCCCGGACATGGTGGTCGAGCAGACGATTATCGCGCGGCAGAAAGCATTGTGGGATCAGTATTTCCTGTATATGGACATCGAGCAGATGATGACGCGCAATGCGGAGGTCGATCGCCGCTACCGCGCGGCAAGNGCCGACGAGCGCAGCCGCCTGCTTGAGAGCTACAAGTCCGACCTGATGCTCAATCGCATCGACTATGACATCGTTGCCGTCCCGGAGAAATTCTTCATCGAGAACACGTCGTACTCGCAGCTTGACGGCACGGTGACTGTCCTTGAGTGGTTCAAGTATCCCAACTATCGCGAGAAGAAACGCTACGTGTACAAAGTGCGCAGACGTGACGGCATCTGGCAGATTTATGACTACAACGTCACCAACCTTGGCACCGAATAGGAATGAGGGCGAATGAAAGCTTTAGTGGTTGCAGACAGCGACACGGTGATTGATCACATCGGCACGGTTCTCAAGACGGCGGGCTATGACATCATCGCGTACCGCACGCTTTTGAAGGCGTTCGACAACTTTGAGGAAATCGCGCCCCACCTTATCGTCATCAGCACGGAAGCGTATCCGCGCNATTGGAAGACGCTTGCCCAGTATGCGACCATGCCGNTCGGCGCGTACAAGCCGCAGGTCATCCTGTACACGGGCGGCACACTGAGCGAGGAAGAGCAGAAAAAGGCCGAGGCATTGCGCGTCCGCGGGTGTTTTTCGGCAATCGACGTGAAGGGGCTGGACGAACTGCGCAGAATCCTTGCGGGGAAAGACGATATTTTTTCCGGCTCGATCAATGATCCCGTTTCCGGCATCAAGCCGATTGAGATCCCCGACGATTTTGCCGAGGCGCACGCACAGGACGAGCAGATGCTCGAAGAATTCGTGGAAGAAGAAGTTTCCCGCCCCGGAGAGAGCCTTGAGGAAATCGGGCAGCAGATAGAGACGGAAGTCGTCCGCGCCGCATCTCCCCTTGAGGCGGCTTCTGCCACCGAGGACGACGAGGAAGATATCGACGAGCCGGAAGAATTGGCAGAGGCGGACGAGCAGCCGCAAAGCGCCGGTATTTCTATCGAGGACATTCTCAGGCAGAACCAGTCGTTCAACCGTTTTGCCGAAATCCCGGTTGTCAAAACTGAGGCGGAGGCAAAGCGCGGTGAGGCGACATACGAATTTAGCGATGTCAAAGGCCGCCGTTACGACGAAAACGTTTCCGTTCCGCTCGATGGGCTGAGCAGCCTGAATCACGTCGGAGCGGAAACCGGGCTGGCGGATGCCGCGCCGGATATGCAAGGCATCCTTTCACAGAATCAGCAGACCGACGGCGATTTGAGCTGGCTTGCAGGCGAGAATGCCGACGAGCCGGAGTCGCTTACGGAAACAGACTTTGACGAGCCGGTCGGCATGAGCGCGTCTGAGGCTGACGACACCATGGGTTCAATCCTCGTGCAGAACCAGTTTTCCATGAAGCATCAGATTGACTGGCTCGCAAAGGAAAACGCCGACGAGCCGGAGTATCTTGAGCCGGTTTTGGATGGCATTGCCGACCCCACNGGACACGAAGCACAGAAAGTCGCCGAGTCAATGGGCGCGATTTTGACGCAGAACCAGGCGACCGAGACGACATTGGACTGGCTTGCGGCGGAGACTGCCGATGAGCCGGAACTGCCTCCTGCCGACGCGGAATTTGACGACAACAGCGAGCCGGTGGGAATGTCCGCTTCAGAGCGTGATGCGAACGTGCAGGACATCGTGACGCAGAATCAGGGCATTGCGGACGGGCTGGCAACAGATCGGGAAATATTGCAGAGTTTGGTGGACAAAATGAACGGGACGCGTTCCACTGCCTGTGCGCTCGTACTGACCAATCCAGAGACCGGCTCGCTGATTTCGGGGCTGGTGGGGAACATAACCGGCGACCAGCTGGAATTCACGCCCGATATTCCGGGTTTGGCGAAGAATTTCACGGACGGCATGGTGATTGACAGCGCAAGCATGCAGACCGATGGCGGCATAGAGGCGGTGACCGCGACGGTTGTTTCCGCTGCCGAGCCGATGATTGTCGCGATCAACCGCCATGCCGACTGATTCCGTAGCAAAGTTTTTCTGCGAGAGTTGCGGGGCGGAAGTTCCGCGCAACGCACGTTTCTGTAAAAAATGCGGGCGTTTTTTCGCTTCCGTGCGTTGNCCCGCCTGCGGCGTGACGGGAAGCCCCGACAAATTCAAAAAAGGCTGTCCNAAATGCGGCTATACCGTCGCGGGCGGCGCACCTGCCAAGGCNGAGAAAAACCGCGTCGCGCGCGGAACGAGAAAGGGCTTTCTTTCTGCTATCCGCAAAAAATCCAGCGTATTCGGCGGATCGGCAAAAGCGGACGATGCCCTGCCTGCATGGGTCTACATATTTTCTGTCCTTGCGCTTGTGGCGATTTTTTGTTGCGTCCTGGTATATGCGGGGCGATGATCGATGGTATGTGTGCGCAATGCCCGGTGAAAAAAAATCGACATTTTGGCAGGTGGACGGTTGACATATCACTGTGTTTTTGCTATGATATTATCACTTGCCCGGATGGTGGAATTGGTAGACACGCTAGTTTCAGGTACTAGAGCCTTTACGGGTGTGCAAGTTCAAGTCTTGTTCCGGGCATTATATCGCCAATACTTTTTGCGGGGTTAGCTCAGCTGGTTAGAGCATCACGTTGACATCGTGGGGGTCAGTAGTTCGAATCTACTATTCCGCAAAAAGTATTGGCGTTTTTTATTCACGTCATTTTTCCAAGGTATAGTGTAGCACGGCGTTTGAGTGGTCGCTCGGAAACGCGATTTTATATGCCGTAAATGCCAGTTTTCCGATCGTCCCGCCGGTATCCGTACACGAAGGATTATAGAGCGGATCATTCCGCACGGGAAGCCCGATCCATGCCAAATGACAGCGCACCTGATGGCGGTAGCCTGCGGTGATAGTACAGATGACGTTATGGTCGTCCTGTGCGGTTATGGCTGTTTGGTAAACCGTACCGCCGCCCTTTTTTCGTGCTGCCCTGCCCGACTGCCCGTTCACGGGGCGCACGGCCTGACGGTGTGTTCCGTAACGGCGGAAAGCGCTCTGCACGGTGACATTCGCGCCCGCAGACGGCATGAATGTCACCGGCGGTGCAGGAAAACCGCCCAACTGGGATGCCGTATCGGGGATGACATCCACTGTCGCACGGTACCATTTTTGGAACTTCCCGCACCGCTGCGCATCTGCAAGAAAATTATACCATGCATCCGTGGCGGCGACGAGAACAAGACCGCGCGTCGCCGTGTCGATACGATGGACAAGTCCTTTTTCCACGGCTTTTTTGCCCGTGACGGCGGCAATCTGCGGGAACAATGAAACTGCCTGCGTGAGCGCGCTGTCGTCATCGTCATGTAAGGGGGCGGCCGGCAATCCCGCCGGCTTGTCGGCTACCAGAAACGGCTCGGNTTCCGTCGGCTCGTGAATAATGCTGATACGCAGGGGCTGGTCGCTCATCATCACCTGCCCTGCCCTGACGGCGTTTTTTGGTACAGCCGATGAAGCACGCGCATCACCTTGCGAAACCTGACGGGCGTTTTTGCCTTGAACGTGGTGAATGTCTTTTCCTGCGGCAGACGGATTTTCAGTCGGCTTGCGTGCAGCAGCATCGTCGCGCCGGAAAACGGTGTGCCTGTCGTCCTGCGCCCGTACAGCGGATCGCCCAAAATCGGGCAGCCGAGGTATTTCAGGTGGACGCGGATTTGGTGCGTGCGCCCGGTTTTGAGCGTGAGCACGAGCAGCGAATACGGACCNTACATGGCAACTAGTTTATAGATGGTGAGCGCCATTTTTCCGCTTTCGGTGTCCGTCACGGCCTTGAAACGCCGGCGGTCTTTCGGGTCGCGCACGATCTGTGTGCGGATCTCGCCGCTTTCATGCGGCGGCTTTCCCGTGACAATGGCGATATAGTATTTTCCGAGCCGGCGCGTTTTGAACTGCGCTTGCAGCCAAGCCTCCGCGTCGCGGTTTTTCGCCGTGATAATCACGCCCGACGTGTCCTTGTCCAGGCGGTGCACGATGCCGGGTCTGCGCTGCGCAAGCATCNGGGACGCGGGGACGTCGNTTTCCTGGGGGATGCCCGCCCGCCCCCAATGGTACAGGAGCGCGTTGACGAGCGTTCCCGTCCANTTGCCGCTTGCCGGATGCGTCACCATTCCCTGCGCCTTGTTTACCACCGTCACGTTTTCGTCCTCATAGATGATGTCAAGCGGGATCGCNTCGGGCATGATGTCTGCCGGAACGTTGTCCTCCCAGTCGATGTCGATACGGTCGCCCGCCGACACTTTGGCGGAAAGTTTGGCAGACGCGCCGTTCAGCAGGATTTCCGATACGCCAGCCTTGAGCTTGGAGCGGTTCATGCCGTCTGGCAGCGACGCGACGTATTTGTCCAGCCGTGTGCTGCCCTGAAAATCTGCGGGAACGGTCGCGCTAAAAAACGGCACTTTCTAACCCGCCTTGCAGGTACGCCGGGGGGGATTGCGGCATCCCTGGCTCCTGCTGCTCCGCGCTGAACGGAATGACCTGCACACCGTCCGTGCTCGTGTCCCGCCTTTTTTTCGCCTTGATTTTTCTGCTGATGAGCGTGAACGCAAGATCGAACAGCCCCAAGCCGACGCTGGTCGCCGCCGCAATGCCGATAATGCGCGCCTGATCGCCGCTGCTGAATCCCGAAGAGCTTTTGTCCAGCGGACTGTGGAATTCGCCCTTTACCGCGAGCGAATAGCCGACCGTCGTCCAGAGCGTCACGAACGGGAGCGAGCCGAACATGATGATTTCCGTGCGGCGCAAATCTTTTGCCCACTGCGGAAACGCAATGTCGCTGTAGGTCGAATCCTTGGCGCAGACAGGGACGGCAAGCAGGGCAATCATCAGGAATGCCGAAACGATTTTTTTCATGCGTGGCGCGCCCCAAAAATCGCCGTGCCGATCCTGACCATGGTCGCGCCTTCGCTGATGGCAATGCGGTAGTCGCCGCTCATGCCCATGGAAAGCTCGGTAAGCCGCAGCGTCGGGTATGCCTCGGCAAGCCTGTCGCGCGTTTCGCGCACCGTCCTGAACGCCGCGCGGATTTTTTCTTGGTCGTCCGTGTTCGGTGCTATCGTCATCAGCCCCCGGGGCATGACATGCGGGAACTGCCCCTGCGCGCACAAGGCGACGGCATATTCAAGCGCAGCGTAGTCAGAAAAGCCNGCCTTTGTCGCTTCTCCGGTGNGCAGCTCGAACAGCACGGCAATGGTCTTTCCGATTTTTGCGCACTGTCTTTCAATCTCTTGGANCACTTCGATTCTGTCCACGCTCTGAATGCACGAGGCGATTTTTACCGCGTCGCGCACTTTGTTGCGCTGAAGCGTACCGATGATATGCAGCTCAAACGGAAGCCCCCGCGCGGCAAGGCCGGTGAATTTTGCCGCCGCTTCCTGCACGCGGTTCTCGCCGAACAGCGTCTGCCCCGCCGCAATCGCTTCTGCAACCGCGTCAGCCGTATGGAATTTGCTNACGGCAACAAGGCGCACANTGTGCGCCGCACGCGCGGCATCAGATTCGGCGGCACGGATTGCGTCGTGTATGGTTGCAAGGTTCTGCGCAATGGACATGACCATAGTATACCGATTTTTCGCCTGTTGGGGAATATCCCGCCGCCGTGCCGTCCGTACCTACCGCGCGCGCTGTTTAATGGCATCGCTCAGTGCGAGCATCTGCGCAATGGTCAGCCTTTCCGCGCGCTCGGTGGATGCGATGCCCGCCTGCCGCAAGACCTCATCCGCGCGGTCACCGCCACTCACGAACGGCAGCAAATTGTTGCGCACGGTCTTCCGGCGCGACGCGAACAGCGCGCGGATCAGCCGCATAAAGCCCTGCGGATTTTTGCAGCGGGGAAAGTCGGCTTTTTTTGTCAGCAGGACGGCACGGCTCACCACGTTCGGNTTCGGCCAGAAGTTCCCGCCCGCAAGGTCGAGCACGGTCTTGACATCGTATGCCCATTGGCAGAGGACGCTGAACGAACTGTAGTCTTCCGTACCGGGCTTGGCGACCATGCGCTGCCCCACTTCTTTTTGCACCGTAACGACGCACCGATCAAAGCGGATGCCCGCAGCNATGGTGTCGCCGATGATTGCGGCGGCAATATTATACGGCAGATTGCCGAAAAAACGGTCGGGAAGCCCCTGCGCGGCGGCATACGTTTTCCAGGTCTTGAGCACGTCGCCCTCNACGAGCGAAAACTTTCCGTGCGCCGCATAATCCGCAAAGAATTCTTTCAGCAGACGCGCAAAACCGTAATCGATTTCAAACGCCGTCACGCTCGCGCCCAGCCGCAGCAGTTCGTCCGTCATCGCGCCCAGCCCNGGACCGACTTCCCATACGCGCATACCGTCCGCGACGGCAAGCGCGTCCGCAATCGTCTTCCGCGCCTGACCGTTTATCAGAAAATTCTGCCCGAATTTCTTCTGCATGGCAAGCCCGTTCTGGTCAAGGCATTGTTTGAGTTCCGTGGGTGCGTTGTAATCAGGATGCGTCATGGCTGTTCCTTACAATAAAAAACTCATGGTCGCGTCTGGGGAACGAGCCAGTGAAATCCTAGCAAAAATGGCAGATTCCGTCAACTGCCTGCAAGCCGTCCCGGTCGCCCTGTGCCGGATCATACCGACAGCACGGGAAAACGGGCAAAAAAGCCCGCCATCGCGCGTACCGCGCCGTACAGCAGGTTCAGCAGAAAACCGACGGCAGGGGCGAGGCACGNGAACACAAGGCAGACGACCATGCCGCACAGCCCGGCATACAGGAAACACATGACGAGCGGAGAGACGGCAACCGAGGCGATGATGCCCACCGGCATCAGGCAGCCGAACAGGCGGAGCGTGATGGGGGCGGTAAAAAACTGCGCGGCAGCGGACACGCTCAGTGCGTCGGATACGGCAGGAACGATACGGGCGCACAGCAGGCGGCGGAGCNGATCGCCCAGAAGCAGGATGCCNGCGAGCGCACCGTAGGACAGCATGAACGCCGCCGANTGCAGGTGACCGGGAAACAGCATCAGGTGCAGCAGGAAACTCGCGCAGAGCACGACCACCGCATCAGGGCGGCGCAGGTGAAGCCGTGCGCAGACGAACGGAATCAGCGCGCACACGAGCGCACGGAACAGCGACGGCGACAGCCCGGCAAACCACACGAAGAACACAATCGCCGCCAACTGCAATATTTCGGCAACACGCCTGCCCGCCACGCGTCTGCCGACGGCAAGCGCAAGGCCGCCCACGAGCGAAAGATGCATGCCCGAAAGCGCGAGGATATGCGACAGCCCGGCATCCCTGAACGCGTCCGCAACCGCGCTTTCCGTATATTCACGCGAACCGCTCACCAGCGCGAGCAGCAGCCCGCCCGCGTGTCCCCATGCGTACAGCAATCTCCGGCAGTACAGGCGGCATCGCGCACGAAAGTGCCGGATTTTTCCTGCCAGCCCGCTTCCCCAGCCGTTCGCCGTGGCATGGGTCACCGAAAAGTCTTCCGCACGGAAACGCGGCGCGACAGACAGCGAAAGNTCCGCGCCCGTTTCGCAGAGTACGGCAGCGGATGCCGCCGTATAGATTCTTCCGGGATACAACGCCTCCACGATTTCGGCGGGAAAGCGCGCGGACACCGTTCCGCGCGCATCGGCGGACGCACCGCTTTTTTCGTATGCCCTGCGCACGGCAAAATCCGCGCGGTACGTGCCGTCCGCCGTCTTTACGGGATTTGACGCGATCATGCCGTCCAAACGGACGATATTCTCTTGCGCGAACAGCGACACGAACGGCGCGCGCGACCGCACGCGCACCAGTCCCGAATAGACCAAGACCGCACAAACCAGCGCGGCGATGACGAGAGGATGTTTGAGTTTTTTTACCATTTCAGTTTTGCGAGGGCACTGCGCGCGGCGGCAATGACATCCTGCGGATACGGCAGGTAGGTGACGTACAGCAGATTGTCAAAGGCAGCCTTGTCCCCCAACGCTCCCAGGGCAGAGATTACGGCAAGCACGACGGGCTTGGCAGGCATATCGTTCGATTCGGCATGCCTGTTAAGATCTGCCAGGTAGGCTGAAAGAGCCTGCGCCGTGTCGGGAGAAGCGAGCTGCGACATACAGAAGATGACGTCGGTGAACATCGCTTCCCGCAACACGTTCGCTTCGTATTCTTCCCGCGCGAGGGAAAAATAGCGGATGACCAGCTGCGATGCCCGTACCCAGTGGCTTTCGGCAATCACCTTGACGGCAGCCGCCTGCAAGCTGATCGTCTCCTCCATACTACCTGAAAAATCTTCCGTAGTATATATTGCCTTCGACAAGGCGTTTTCGGCGATTTCTGCCCTGAAATTCGGCGATTTTTTTTCGTCGCCCGTCAGGAGCGTAAAGAACGCATAGGTCTCGCGCACGTCTGCCACGGAAATCGCCTGCACCGCGTCCGCGATCGAACGCTCGGAAAGCTCGACGAGCGCGGATGCCGTCTCTGCCGCAAGCGACTGCCACCGCCCGGTTTTCCAGGCATCATAGATAATCCCGAACGTCGTGCCGTCGCCCACCGCGCCCGCCGCAGCAATCGCCGCTTTTGTCGTCTCGTTTTCCGAAGCCGCCTGCAAATACCCGTTGACGAGCGCGACCGCCTTTTCGGAGCGGTGCTGAGCGGAAAGCGACACGAGTTTTTCAAGCACGACGATTCTGACCGTCTCGTCGTCATAGAGCGAAAAGATATGCGCCAGCTTGTCGGAAAGCGAATCCNCCTGCCGCGGAGCAATAGCCGTGACCGGCGACACGAGGACCGAAGCCGCCGCCAGTGCCGAAAGCTCCCGGTCGTCGCCGAGGAGCGGCTTGTTGAGGATGGCAAAATCAAGCCCCGCCTGAGAAAGCAGGGCTATGTCGTCGCCCGCCGCCTCGCGGATTGCCGCCGTCTTTTCGGAAAGGTTTCCTTTTATGAACTGTCTCTGCGCGTCCGTCGCCAGCTGCGCGGACGCGTGTGCCGCAATGACCATACCGGCGACGATGCAAACGCCTTTTTTCATGCCTCTTCCTCCACGCTCATAGCCGCAAGGCTGTCCAGCTCCCCCGGATTTTTTTCTGCCAGCGGAACCGACGACCTGATTGCCGCCGCCAGCGGCCGTTCCGTCGTCAGGGGACGGGGACGTTCCGTTTTTTGTGCGGGCGTGTCCTGCGCGCCGTCCGCCTCCGTCTCGCGCAACGCCTCAAGCACTTCCTTCGCGCTTGCCGGGAGCGTGTTGTACACGAAACTCAGCACGGCGTTCCGCCGGTCGTCCGAAATATGCACGCACTCAAAATGCAGGCGCGACTGGTTGTGCGCCTTGTTGTATTCCACCGCGCGCACCAGCCCGAACATCACGATCAGCTTGCCGTCCAGCTCGAACTGGATTTTTATCGGCACGTTGCTGCGTCCCTTGCCGCCCACGCGGATAAGCGCGCCGTCCTCGGAGATGTCCTCCAGCAGGCATTTGCAGCCCGGCTCCATCTCGACCGTGTTGTAGTCAACCTGCTTCTCCCCGCTGAGAACATACAGCTGCGCCATGATGGTGCACGCCGCGCGGACTGACCGGCGTTTCTGCGTGCGCAGCAGCTTGTTCGTCTGCTGAAGGTGGAGCGCGGGATAGCCGTTGTGCAGGTCTGCGGCAAGCACCGTCGAGTCGAACACGTACCCCGCGTCTCCCTTGCGCCACAAATACACGCTCACATCCTTTNTGAGCCATTTTTCTGCGGCGAGTTTCGCGACGTTTTTCTGCGTCGGCAGCTTGATGACGATGTTCACGTCATTCTTGAGTATCTCCGACTGGAACACCCCGTGTCCCGGCAGGATGACCCGCAGCCGCTGCCCCTTGTCCAGGTAGAGCGTGGAATCCAACGTGCGCTTGTTCTCATGCGCGATGTCGATTTTGGTGCGGTATTTGTACAGTTTTCCCAGCAGATGCTGGTAGTGCGCCGACATATCCGTGTGGTTCGCCCGGCTTTCCGTGATGAACGCCGTGATCGCCTTGTTCAGCGTCTGGGGAGAGACGAACAGCGCCGTCGGCTCGGCAAGGTTCGTCTGCTTCGCGAGCTGCCAGAACGCGCGGATTTCCGAAAACGTAAACCCCGCGTCCATGCCCGTCGAATAGAACTGCAAGATGTCCGAAAGCGCATACCGCACCCCGGCCACGGCAAGAAGGATTCCTATGATAATGACGATGACTGCTATCAAAGTTTGCACCTCAGCAAAAAATCTGCTATTATAGTGTATATGAAAAAAGGATTTTTTGCCACTGAATTCGCCGCCGTCCTGCTCTTTTTTGTGCTGCCGCCGCTGTTCGCGCNNCGTCCGCCGCAGGCAACGGAGATGCGCTTCCCCTGGACGACGTTCGCGCTCGCCCTGCTCGCGCTCGCCTTGTGGCTTCAGATACGCGGACAGTACGAATGCGGGGATCATCTTGCCCCGGTGCAGGGCTTCCTGCCGCGTCAGGGGCAGTGCCTGCTGTCGTTCGGCATACTCATGGCAAGCGCGGGCATGCTTGAGGCGGCAGGGCATTTCCTTGCGCACCAGGAAGCCGTGACACGGTTTCTGCCGCCGCAGACGCTTCCCGGCTGGGCGAATGTCATCGTCGGCATACCGTGCGCGGCGTTTTATGAGGAAGTCATGTACCGCGCGTATATTCCCGCCGCGCTCCGCCGCTGTGTTCCCGCCGTGCCNCCGGTCGTCCNCGAAGCCGCCGCCGTCCTTGTATTCGCGCTTGCGCACCGGTATCTGGGCTGGCTTTCCGTTATCCATGCGGCAGTGGCAGGCATTGTCCTGCGGCGGTGCTTGTGCCGGACCGGCAGCCTGTGGACGGGCGTCGCCGCGCATGCGGCATACAATGCCGTTATGACCACAATCACCTTTGCGCTGACGTAAGCGAGAGCTTGATGTATTTGAGGAAAAAAATGAAGAAGAAAAAGGCGGTTTTCCTCGCGGCGCTCGCGCTTGTCGTGGGCGGCAGGACGGACATTGAGGACAATGGCAGGGCAGCGCGGCGGGCCGAAAAGAATCCCGCGCTCATTCAGGCGGTGCGCGAGAATGATGCCGCGGAAGTGCGTCGGCTCATCGAGGCGGGCGCGGATGCCAACGCGAGATGGGACTGGGGNGANACCGCGCTGATNCTNGCGGCACAGGAAAATTCGGCGGACNTCGCGGCGGCTCTCCTNGAGGCGGGCGCGGACGTGGACGCGCGTGATCCCGGCGACGATCGGTTTAAGCTGTACAATAAAAAATGGACCGCGCTGATGTATGCTTCGGACAGGAATTC
>WFLX010291874.1_pt1 | contig 15926 bp, 12 predicted proteins | sample 4967041 | NCBI WGS metagenome assembly WFLX01 (sample SAMN12857096, study PRJNA449069) | gut metagenome | isolation source: stool from male and female vole | host: Microtus ochrogaster | place: USA:Florida | collected 2017 | reverse complement strand
AAAACAGCATAAACGGCGGCGTCGCGCAGAATATGGATCTTCTTAACAGCCGCCCCGTCTGCGCTGTCGAACACTGCGCCGTTGCAATAGACCACAGACTCGCAACATTAAAGGGCTGCGGAGTTAAAAGCGTAAAGCGTATATATTCACACTCGCAGGCGCTTGAACAGTGTTCGAAATATCTTTTAAAAAATTTCCCCGACGCAAAACTCATTGCAACCCAGTCCACCGCGGCAAGCCTTGAAATGCTGAAAACGGAAGGGGATGCATGCATAGTCGGCTCGCACGTCAAAAAAGAAGGCGTGGAGCTTTCGGACAAAAACATTTCGGACGAAGCAAACAATTTCACGCACTTTCTGCTCGTCCGCAGAGGAAAAATTGAAGAGGGCGTAAAATGCAAAAAGGTCTATTTTTCGCTGACCTGTAAAAACGTTCCCGGCGCGCTCATTTCCATTTTGCAGCCCGTGAAAAACTACGGCATAAATATGACCAAAATGCAGTCGCGCCCCGTCAAGGACGTTCCCGACGAGTACGCGTTTTTCATAGAGATAGAGGGCGACTATTCCGCAGAAAATACACGGCTTGCTCTGAAAGAAATTCAAAGCCTTTCAAAGTCGTTCAAAATTTTGGGCTGCTATTAAAACAAAAGAAGAATTGCAAAACAGCCCAGCCCCTGTACAAACTTTACGGCGGTAAATTTTAAGGGGTTGACGCCCGTTTTTGTAAGGTAACTCAACTGCTGCAAAAGTATCGAAAGTCCGCCGAAGGTTATTAAAAATCCGGCAAGCGGCAGGGTGAGTTTCGCGCCCGTAGCAGACAAAGCGCGGCAGCCGGTGGTTGCTTCGATAAGACCCGTACATACCGCCGAAGCAGTCGCTTCGTCCAGAACCAGACCGAGCAGCTTTTCGAGCGGTAACAGAATATTAAAGTCGTGCGCGATTTGCCCTGCAACGCAGAAAAAGGCGATAAATCCGCCGGCAACGCACACCGAAATTACCGAGCCGTAAAAGGCGTTATACAAAAGGTTTTTATCCTTTGCGGCGCGGCGGTATTCGCGTTTTTCACCCTTTCTTGAAAACAGGCATAAAATAAGCGCAATAACAAGCACGGACGCAATATGCGCCAAAAGTATTTTCCAGCCCGCGGACTTGTCGTCAAGCATTTTTACGCCGATACTTCCTATTATGAACAGGGGTCCGCTNGTTGANCANAGCNCGGAAAGCTTTTTGCAGTCCTTTTCGTTTACTGCGCCGCTGTCGTAAAATTCGGCGACAGCGCGCGAACCTGCGGGATAGCCCGAGAATATACTCATTATAAAGCATACCGCGGCGGCAGGTGGAAGTCCGAAAAATCCGGTAACTTTTTTTAGTGGCAGCGCGGCTTTTTCGGCAATACCCGTCTTGATAAAAATCAGCGTTATAACCATAAAGGGGAACAGCGACGGCGCGACGCATTCAGCCCACATCGCAAAGCCTTTAAAACAGCAGGCTATATAGCGTTCGGGATAGATAGTAAACGCGCCCGCCATAAACACAAGCGCGGCGCAAAGGATTGTCCATCCGATAATTTTCAAAATTTTCATTCACTATAAAATTATTTCAAAGGGGGAATCATTATGAGTAAAACTTTGGGACTTGCGTTAGGCAGCGGAGGCGCGCGCGGAATAGTTCACGCGGGTTTTCTTGCGGCGTTGGATGAAGCGGGTATAAAGCCCGATTATATTACAGGTTGTTCTATGGGTTCGGTNGTCGGCGGCTGTTACGCAAGCGGACTTACCGCNGTNGAGATACGCGACGCGCTTTTAAGTCTTAAATTTTTTGACTTGTTCGATATCTCTCCNGTGGGGCTTGCNAAAATGGCGCTGCTTCGCAGTAAAAAAATATACTCCTTGCTTTCCGAAAATTTAAAGGTTGCGGAAATAGAAAATTTCCCCATACCTTTCAAGTGCGTCGCAACCGACCTTCTTTCGGGCAAACTGCACGTCTTTGACAAGGGCGACGCCGCGCTCGCGATAGAAGCTTCAAGCACAATACCCAGCGTGTTCCGTCCGGTCAAGTTCGAAGATAAACTTCTGGTGGACGGCGGCTGTCTTTGCCGCGTGCCTTTCCAGCTCGTCAAGGAGATGGGCGCGGAAGTCGTGGTTGCGGTTGACGCGCTTATAAACACGTCCGAGCCGGTTGAAAAGGTAAGCAACATCGTCAGTATGATGATGCGCGTTTTCGACGTTATGGACTGGCACGCTTCGTCCCTTTTAAAAGAGCGCGACAAGCACCTTTACGATTTATGGCTCGAACCCGAAATGAAGGGCGTCACCGCCTATCAGGTAACCGACCTTGCAGACATCTATGACGAAGGTTACAGACTGGGCAAAAAGAACGTGGAAAAGATAAAAGATTTAATAAAATAAAATGGATTTATTCGATTTAAACGGCAACGAGGCTAACGCAAAGCCTCTTGCCGAACGCATGCGCGCAAACAACCTTAACGAGTTTATAGGTCAGAAACATATCGTTTCCGAAGGCTCGCTTTTGCGCCGCGCAATTCTTGCCGACAGGCTCGGAAGCTGCATTTTCTGGGGACCCCCGGGAACCGGCAAAACGACACTTGCAAACGTAATCGCTTCGACGACCCACGGCGAGTTTATAAAACTCAACGCCGTGCAGGCGGGAGTTTCCGACGTTAAAAAGGCGGTGGAAGAGGCGCGCAACAACCTGAAAATGTACGGCAGACGTACATACTTAATGTTAGACGAGTGCCACCGCTTCAATAAAACGCAGTCCGATTCGTTGCTGCCGGCAATAGAGCAGGGAACTATAATTTTCATAGGTTCCACTACCGAAAACCCGTACGCTTCGATGACGCCGGCAATCGTGTCGCGGTGCAGAGTGTTCGAGTTTAAACACCTTACCGAAGAGGACGTAAAGGGCGCGCTTTTAAAAGCGGTTTCTGACAAGCGCAAAGGTTTGGGCGAATACAACGCCAAAATAGACGAAGAGGCGCTCGCGCACATAGCGCGTACGTCGGGCGGCGATTTGCGTACCGCGTACAACGCTCTGGAGCTTGCCGTTTTAACCACGCCGCCGCAGGCTGACGGAAGTATTAAAATAACCCTTGCGGACGCGGAGCAGTCCATACAGCGAAAGGCGTTATCCTACANCGAGGNCGCGNATTACGATTATCTGTCCGCGTTCTGCANGTCNTTGAGAGGGNGCGATTCAAACGCCGCGCTGTACTACGCAATGCGGCTTATCGAGGGCGGCTGCGACCCGATGATAGTTTTAAGGCGGCTCGTGGTACATTCGTGCGAGGACGTGGGAATGGCGGACCCCAACGCGCTTGTGGTCGCAACTTCGGCTTTGACCGCGTTTGAAAAAATCGGCTATCCCGAGGGTTTAATTCCGCTGTCAAGCGCGATAATTTACGTTTGCGAAGCGCCTAAAAGCAACTCGGTTATCACTGCAATGGACGCCGCAAAACGCGACGCGCGCGAGGTTCGCGACGACGACGGCGTACCGGCTTATTTAAAGGACAACACCTTCGGCGACAGGGAGACAAAGGCGCATAGCGCGGATTATAAATATCCGCACGACTACGCGGGCGGCTACGTAAAGCAACAGTATCTGCCCGACAGGCTCAAAGACAAAGTTTACTATATCCCGTCCGACTACGGTTTTGAACGCACCGTAAAACAGTTACGCAAAGACAAAGGCAAACCTAACGTTTGACGGCGTATCTTAATTTCTTAACCGTTATAAAACTAATCACAAATCAAACTCAAGCAATGCTTGATGCGTATCTTAATTTCTTAACCGTTATAAAACCAATCACTAATCAAACTTAAAGTCCGCCGCAATATAAGCGGCGGTTTTTGTATTGTAAATTAATGTCGAAAAAGGTCTTTTTTTGTTTACTGAAAATATTTTTTTGTAAAAAGGTTGAGTTTTGAGTCTATTTATGTTAAACTCCTAAATGACACATCAAAATTAAATGTTAAAATTTCGCGTAGGGGCAAATTCTGCGGATTTGCGCTCTAATATGCCCTATGCGGAAATATTAAGTTTTGGTGTGTCAACCTCACGAGCGCATTTTCGGGTGTGTCTCATTGAGGCACACTTTATTTTTTTGCGAGGCAAAAATGGATTACGACACAAGCTTTTTAAGAGAACTCCGCGGTTTGGGTAACCATATAAACGATTTAAACGGCGCGTACAATATCGAGTATATAATAGCAAGATGTATACAAATTAAAACGCAGCTTAACAAGATTGAAAAAACAGGAAAAGGCAAGGACGGAAGAAGTTACGAAAATGCCGAGCGTAAAAAATTAGAACTTTTAAACGAGTACATAAGTCTGTGCAGTTGCGGCGCGGCTGAAATCAAAGCGGTGCGCGAAACTGCGGCGTGCTATAAGTATTTTATAGACTCTATTCAGATAGAACTTGAAAAAACGATTGACGGCTATGACGGTTAAAATACCGCCGCGAAAAAACGCGGCGGTATTTTAATTGACATAACGGCTGAATACGGTTAGAATAGATAAAACCGCAGGCGGAACGCGGCGTTTGCCTGCGGCATATACTGTTTTTAAACCATTTAACGGAACAATTAAAATGGAAAGTACTGACGTTAAAAAAATAGCGGTTAAAACTTCAATCGTTACTATTATAGTAAACTTTTTGCTGTCGGCGTTTAAACTGGTCGCGGGTATTTTAGGCAACTCGATGGCCATGATTTCGGACGCGATCCATTCCGCCTCGGACGTCTTTTCCACCCTGATAGTTATAATAGGCGTAAAAATCGCCGCCAAAGCGCCGGACAAAAACCACCAGTTCGGACACGAACGGTTCGAGTGCGTGGCGGCTATCATTCTCGCCGTGGTTCTTTGCGGCACNGGNATTTATATCGGNTACACCGGAATAAACAACATAGTAACCGGCGCGTATAAAAGCTTTGAAATTCCGACCTATCTCGCGCTTGCGGCGGCNATNGTTTCAATCGTNGTAAAAGAGGGAATGTTCTGGTACACCATACGGGCGGCTAAAAAATGCAACTCGGGCGCGCTTAAAGCGGACGCGTGGCATCACCGCTCGGACGCGCTTTCGTCCGTGGGAAGTTTAGTCGGTATCGTCGGCGCAATGTTCGGCGTGCTTATTCTGGACTCTGTCGCNAGCATCGTTATATGCCTTCTCATTTTAAAGGCNGCGGTNGANATATTTATCGACGCGGTNAANAAGATGACNGACCAGGCGTGCGACGAAAAGACCGAAGGCGAGATAAGGGAATTCATTTTATCCTGCGAAGGCGTTAAGGGGCTTGACAGCCTTATGACAAGACTTTTCGGCAACCGCGTATACGTAATCGCGGAAATTTCCTGCGAGAGCGAAATGCCTCTGCGCGACGCGCACGCTATTGCCGAGCGCGTGCATACCGGCATAGAGCAGAACTTTCCGCAGGTAAAGCACGTTACCGTCCACGTCAACCCCTACGGGGAAAAACCCGAAGAGGCGGCGCCGGAGGAAACAGGGGAAACGGAGGAAACGGCGGCAACCGAAGAGCAAACCGAAAAGCCGGAAGAGCGGGAAGAGGAAACAACTAAATAAAAACAAAGCAAATAAAAAAATATAAACCCTTGCGCATTTGCGCAAGGGTTTTTTTATTTGCGGCATATTTCTTGTCCGCGCAAAATAAATTAAAAGAGAGGACGGTAAAACTTTTCTTTATAAAAAGTCGTTTTTAGACAAAACGTTACAGTATACGCCGTACTCAATTAATTATAATCGGAGAGAAGATTGGTTCGGGTCTTTAAGCTTAAAAATTTAGTAATACTTTCAATCGCGGCGGCAATGATTGCCGTGCTGTCAACGACCGCTTACTTCACTGGCGCGTACGCCGTGTACTTCGGCAATACGCCGAGGCTGATCCCCATTTACAGCGTGGACAGGGAAGACAAAGTTATTTCAATTTCGTTCGACTGCGCCTGGGGTACCGAGTACACCAGCGACATTTTAAACGCTCTGCGCGTAAGCAACGTCCGCGCCACGTTCTTCATGGTGCAGTTCTGGACGGAGAAATACCCCGAATTTGTGCAGGCTATCGACGCCGGCGGCAACGAAATAGGAACGCATTCGTCAACCCACTCGTATATGAGCAAGCAGAACGCCGAAGAGATTAAGAGCGAACTTTCGACCTCGTCCGCGGCGATAGAAAAGATAACGGGCAAAAAGGTGGAGCTGTTCCGTCCGCCCTACGGCGATTACGACGACGAGCTTATTAAAACGGCGTCGGAGCTGGGTTTTTACACGATACAGTGGGACGTAGACAGCCTCGACTGGAAAGATTTATCGGCAAGCGACATCGCGATGCGGGTCATTAACGGAGTTAAAAGCGGCTCGATAATACTTATGCACAACAACGGACTTCACACAGCCGAAGCCGTACCCATCATACTTGAAACTCTCAAAAACAGGGGCTACTCGTTCGTCCCCATAGGCGAGTTGATTTACCGTGAAAACTACACGATAGACAACACGGGCAGACAGGTGCCTGCGACCTAAAGGTCAATAAAATTTACAGGGAAAAACTTTTTATGGAGGCAAATATGAATTACAACACAGAGAAGAACAACAAGGTGTATATCTACGGCGAAATCGTTTCCGAAGCGGTGTTTTCACACGAGGTGTACGGCGAAGGGTTTTACGAGTTTTACGTAAAAGTTATGCGCCTTTCAGGTCAGGCGGACGTCCTGCCCGTGACCGTGTCCGAACGCATTATGACCGACGATATGAAGGTGGGCAACACGATATGCGCGCTGGGACAGTTCCGCTCGTACAACAAGCTTGAGGGCGGTAAGTCGCGCCTTATGCTGACAGTGTTCATACGCGAGCTTTTGGATACGCAACCTGGCAAAAACCCCAACTCGATAATTCTTTCTGGTTATATCTGCAAGCCGCCCGTTTACCGCACGACGCCTTTCAACCGCGAAATTGCGGACCTGCTTATAGCGGTAAACAGAAGCTATAACAAGTCGGACTATATACCTGCGATTGCCTGGGGCAGAAACGCGAGGTTTGTAAGGAATTTGTCCGTCGGCGACAGGGTCGCGCTTTCGGGAAGAATTCAGAGCCGCGAATACCAGAAAAAGCAGCCCGACGAAAGTTTTGTAACGATGACCGCATTCGAGGTTTCCATTTCAAAGCTCGCCGCGTTCGACGACGAGTCGGAGTTTGACATAGAGCAGGAGTTCGACCTGTATTCTGTTCCCAGAACGTACGAACAAAACGAAAATTAAATTTCCGGTAAATTTAACGCGCCCGAAGGCTTTTGCCTTCGGGCGCGTACTTTATTCTTTGATGATGCCTTCGGTCAACTCTTCGAATGAAGTTCCGAGGACTTTTATTATTTTAATAATATTGTACAAAGACGGTTCGACTTTGTCGCATTCCCATTCGCTGACGCGTTGCTGGGTTGTGTTCATTTTAACAGCGAAATCTTTTTGGCTCATTTTATTAATCTTCCGCAAATTTTTTAAGTTAGCGCCAAAAGTACTCATAAATTTATTTTACACTAAATGCCGTGTTTTAATTTGACATACACTAAATATAGTGTTATTCTAAATATGAGAGTTTACAAATGAAATTTGTGTGCCAAGGAGGTATTGCATATGTCAACACTTAAACCGCCCAAGCTTTCGCTGATTATGGAGGGTTTCCAGCATTTCGGCGCAATCATTCTTATTTTAAGTTCAGGATTGTGTCTGTCAGGTTTCGGTTTAACGGCGCTGATTCTGGCAGAGTGCGCGCTTATTGTTTTCAGGGGTATTGAATTATTCTTTTTCGAGTATGAAGGAATAAAATATAATAAAAAGCGATTTTTAAGAGCCGTTGTTCCGTGTGCGGCAGTAATTATAGTTGTTGCCGTATTGGGCGCATTTATAAAAAATGATACCGTATCAAACGTTATCGGTTTTATAACAAAAGCTGCAGCGGTAGTTTTTGTATTTCCGCTTATAATACCTATATATAGTAATGACAGATATAACGATAAATCTATTGTACGTAGCCACAAGCTCACCACTGTGCAAAAAGTTTTATATAAGTTATTTTCAATATTTTACCGTATTTTTGTAATATCAGGGTTAGTGCTTACTATTGTAGCAAAACCGTTTTTAGAATTTTATTTTGAAGGGCTTGTAATTGCAGGGTGCGTTCTTTGGTGCTGTCTGGAATCGCTGAAACTCTATTGCTGGTGGAATTGTGAGTTGATTACCGAAAATTCATACCAGGAACAGGAATACGACGATAGCGAAGCTGACGAAATTTTTTATCAGTCAGGCTCGGATAATAACGGTGAGAGGGTACTTAACGAGCATGACGTTTATTTAAAAGTTAAAAAGATTGCCGACAGGTGGTCTTATAGAGAGGAGCATATCTCTTGTTTGACCGAAGGGTTGATACGTTATAACGTTTCTGTTGAAGTTACGGGTTTTGATAGAATTAATTATACGATAAACGGCAAACTGTCGCTGGTTAGCGATATAAGTAATGCGATTACTTTGGTGAAAAGTCAGATGGATAAAGCCGGGTTCAAAATCAAAGAGGAAACAAAAAGAGAGTTGGAAGATTGCAATCTTCCGCACTCTTACGAAATCAACGTGGATATTGGATACATTGAATAAAAAAACGCCCGACGGGTTTACCCGTCGGGCGTATCTTTTAATCTTTGAACAGCGATTTTATCATCGTGTTTACGTAGAGGATAGGCACTATCGAAATTTTGTCGGCGTATTTTGCGACCGACTTCATATTTTTTGCAGGCACTAAAACTTTTTTAAAGCCCATTTTCGCGCACTCGGCAACACGCTTTTCGCAGTAGGAAACCGCGCGGACCTCGCCGGTCAAGCCGACTTCGCCGAATACGGCAACGTACTTGTCTATGGGTTTTCCGAAGTACGCCGAAGCGAGCGCCGCGCACACGGCTAAATCGCATGAAGGCTCGTTCAGTTTAATTCCGCCCATTGCGTTTACGTACACGTCCGAAGAGGAGAGGTTTACGCCGCACCGCTTTTCAAGCACCGCTAAAAGAAGAACCAGTTTATTATAGTCCACGCCGAGCGGCATACGGCGCGGTAAACCGAACGCCGTCTTTGAAATCAGCGTCTGAATTTCCACGTTCATACATCTTGCGCCAGTCTGCGCGGGAGTTACCACCGACCCCGGTTCTTCGCCGCGGCTTTCGGAGAGGAACACGCCCGAGTAGTCGGTGACCGGGATAATGCCGCTTTCGGTCATCTCGAACACGCCCACTTCCTGAACGTTGCCGAATCTGTTTTTAACCGCGCGTAAGATCCTGAAATTTTCCTGATTTTCGCCCTCGAAGTAGAGGACGGTGTCCATAATGTGTTCCAGAACTTTGGGACCNGCAAGCGCGCCCTCTTTGGTGACGTGACCTACTATAAAGAAGGTGATGCCGCGGCTCTTTGCGATGCGCATAAGCTTTGAAGCGCACTCGCGCACCTGACCCACCGAGCCTGCCGAAGAGGAGAGGTCGTCGGTGTACACTGCCTGAATTGAGTCGATTATGCAGCACTGCACGCCGTCCAGCTCGCTTTCAAGCCCGTCGATGCAGGTTTCGTTTATTATCAGTAGGTCGTCCGATTTAAGCGCAAGCCGCTGCGCGCGCAGCTTTACCTGCGAACAGCTTTCTTCTGCGGAGAAGTACAGCACCTTTTTATCCTTTGAAAGGTTTGCCGCAATCTGCGTTAAAAGGGTGGACTTGCCTATGCCGGGGTCGCCGCCTATTAAAACGAGCGAGCCTGTGACAATTCCGCCGCCCAGAACGGTATCGAATTCGGATATGCCCGACGAGGTTCTGTCGTAGCTTTCGAAAGTTATTTCGGAAAGAGGTTTAGCCCTGCCGCCGTAAACGGCTTTCCGCGCCGCTTTCTGCGGTTCCTGCGGCTTTACTATTTCCTCAACCATAGTATTGAACTTTCCGCACGCCGGACAGCGTCCGAGCCATCTGGGGTTTGACGCTCCGCATTCGCTGCAAATAAATTCGGTAGTAGTCTTTGCCATAGTTTTTCCTCTTTTAATTTTCCTCTGTATGGAACAAAGCGTTCAGCGCTTCAATAAGTTTTTGCTTTTCGTCCTTTTCGGGAATAAACGCAAGATAGCTTCTGCCGTCCGCGCCGTTCATAACAAGCTTATTGCCCTTTTCGATAACAAGCGCGTTTGCGAAGTTGACCTGCACCTGCGGCATAAGATTTGTGTATTCTAACTTTTTGCCGTTTACTTCGTAAAGGGCGGAGGGGGTAATTACGAAATTTCTGCGCCGTTTTGTCACGCGGTTGCGGTAAAAACCTATGCCGAAGAACAGCGCCGAGATCATTGCGCCCAAAATGCCGAATGCGGTTTTGGTTGCGTCGGAACGTTCCTGTTTTTTATCGCCCAGATAGCCCGCAGCGTAAATGCCGCCGCCGAACCGTTGCGAAAGGTCGTAAATTATCCGGTTTGCGCGTTTTGCGACTATGATATTTCCGACAAGGCTCGAAATTGCCGCAACGAGGAACAGGAAGCCCGCTGCGCCCACGAAAAACGCGGCTATTAAAAACTTGCCTTCGTTAATTACGTTTCCGTAAAGGGTGTAGTCCATTGAGTAATCATTCTTAAAAAGATGCGCTGTGACTTTGGTAATTTTTATTTTATCGAATCTGATGTCTACCGGTAGGCTTATTTTGTAGCTTTCACCCGCTTTAACGGTTACGTCATCGTCAAAAATATCGCAACTCGTGTCATACCAATAATTTGCCGCAGCGTCGTGAACGCGCATTTCAACGGTTATCTGTTGACCGTTACGCTTAAAGGTAAGGTCTTTGCCGCTGTCGTTTCTTATAGTGCCGCGTAATTCAAAATCGTATCCTTCGGTTGTATAAAATTTTTCGGTAATGGTAACCGGCTTGGGTTCGGGAACGAACAGAAGGATAAGAGATACCGCAATAGCCGCAAGTGTGAGCGACAGCATTACGAAGAAAACTGTTTTCTTTGCTTTTACCATATTATTACTCCTTATTGAGGGTTGCAACGGCGTATGCTGCGATTCCAAGCCCCTCGCCGACGAAGCCCAGTCCCTCGCAGGTGCCGGCGGCTATCGCAACGCTTTCAACCGTAATGCCGCAGGCTTTTGCCAGATTTTGTTTCATTTCGTTTATATAGGGCGCAAGTCTGGGTTTTTCCGCCTGAATGCTTACCGAGATATTCGCAGGGGAGTAGCCGGCGTCTTTTAAAATCTTTACAATCTGCTTTAAAAGACCGACGCTGTCCGCGCCCTCGTATTCGGGGTCTTTGTCGGGGAAGTAGTGACCTATGTCGTCCAGCCCCGCCGCGGAGAGCAGCGCGTCTATTACCGCGTGAACGGCAACGTCGCCGTCGCTGTGCGCAACCAAAGTTTTGCCGCACTCTATTTTAACGCCGCAGAGGGTGACGCGCGTTCCCTCGCCGAAAGCGTGAACGTCGCAGCCGAAGCCCGTACGGATTCCGTTTGCAAGCTTTACGCGCGGAACGGCGCNNTCGAAGTCNTGNTTGTAAGTNAGCTTNATATTCGCNGGGTCGCCGTCNATAAGGCGCGGCGCTCCTATAAACTCGCCGTAAACTTCGCTGTCGTCGCCGAANTTTTTGCCGCCTGCAAGGTCGTAGGCGTATTTAATGTCGTCGGTATAAAATCCCTGCGGCGTCTGAACGCGGTAGAGGGAGGAGCGGTCGAGCCTTTCGGTAATTACCGAGTAATGCCCGTACACCGCGGTGTCGGTCGCAGGAACCGCGCAGACCGCGCTGCCGTAAGCCTTTACGCTTTCGATGCAGTTTAAAATTATTTCGCTTGAAACGAAAGGTCTTGCCCCGTCGTGAATGAGTACTATTTCGCCCGTGACGTGTTCAAGCGCGTTTTTAACGCTTTCCGACCTCGTCTTACCGCCCGTAACTATTTTACAGCCGAAAGGCGAAGCGATTGCGGAAATTTCCTTTAAATTTAATTCAGACGAGGCAACTATAACCTCGTCTACTTCGGGAATATCAAATTTTTTAAGCGTGTGCCAAAGCACGGGCGCGCCGTACAGTTCGGCAAGAAGTTTGTTTTTACCTAATTTCGCTCTCTCGCCGGTTCCGCCCGCGCAGATTATTACGCTTACCTTGTCTTTTTTCATTGAGTACCTTTTAAAATATTAATTAACGGCGCGCGCAGAACGGCGCGAAATTTCGTGAACTATATTATCTCGTAAAGGGAGGAGGCCTCGTCCTTTTTAACCGTTTCTTTAATTTCTTTTATAATAAACTTAACGCTGCCGTCAACGTAGGAAATTTCCACCACGTCGCCGACCTTTATTTTATGTCCGGGCTTAACGTCTTTGCCGTTTACCGAAACCTTTCCCTTGTCGCAGGCTTCCTGCGCGAGGGTGCGCCGTTTTAATATTCTTGAAACTTTTAAAAATTTATCAATTCTCATAAAAAATCTATTGACATTATTGAAATAACCGTTTATAATAATACACTGTATTAAAATGCTAATTTTGCGCTTATCAGCCGTTTTTGGCAATTTTTAACAAAAAAATTCGTCATTTTCCGGCAGGTTTTCACCCCTTACCCAAGGAATTATACTATATTAATTGCCGTTTGTAAAGGGTGTGTAAAAAAATTTTTCCGCCGTTTTAAAAATTTTTAAAGCGGACAAGCAATTTAGCAACCTCACGGAAAATATGCGTAAGCAGATTTTCGTGAACAATTATAATATGCTTGCGCCGAAAAACGCAAGGTCGGATTTATTTCGACCGTTAAGCGTTTTACGACCGCAGCAACCTCACGAAAAATTTGTGCAAACAAATTTTTGTGAACTATTTTTGGTAACATTATAGATTTTTTCCGGTGAAAAGATATATACGGATAATCGCCTATGTGAAAATAAATCATGGCGTACAGGCCACAAAAAGGAGTTCTATNTAATGAATTTACCGGTTCACAAGTATGGCAAAACAGAAAGACGGAAGTTCGGAAAAATCAACGAAGTCATCGANATTCCCGACCTCGTNGAAATTCAGAAATCCAGCTATAACTCGTTTATNAACGAAGGTATAGCCGAAGTTTTTGAAGATTTTTCTCCGATAACCGACTATTCCGATCACTACGAATTGTATTTTCTCAATCACTGGTTTGACGACAANCCCAAGTACGATGAGAAGGAGTGCCGCAACCGCGACGCGACTTACGCGCTGCCCCTGCACGTCACCGTAAGACTCGTAAACAAGGTTAAAGAGGAAGTTATCGACCAGCCCGTGTTTATGGGCGAGTTCCCTTTAATGACCGACAGCGGCTCGTTCATCATCAACGGCGCGGAGCGCGTAATCGTTTCGCAGCTTGTCCGCTCGCCCGGCGTTTACAANGCGTCCACACGCGATAAGACTGGCAAGGAAATGTTCGGAACTACCGTTATTCCCAACCGCGGCGCATGGCTCGAACTCGAACAGGACGCGCAGGGCGTTNTGTGGGTTCACGTTGACNGNAAGCGTAAAATCTGCGCNACNGTNCTNNTGCGCGCNCTGGGCTTCGGCTCCGACAGGGCGCTTCTCGATTTGTTCGCCAACGAAAAGATGATTGAGAACACCATTGCAAAGGACACGACCAAATCCGAGTCGGACGGCCTTATCGAGCTTTACAGAAGACTCCGCCCCGGCGAAGTTCCCACCGAAGCTTCGGTTAAGCAGCATCTCAACAATCTGTTCTTCGACCCCAGACGCTACGACGTTGTAAAGGTCGGCAGATACAAGTTCAATAAAAAGCTCAATCTTGCGTACAGACTCCCCGGCTGCAAGCTTGCGGAGGACGTGTTCAACCCCGAAACGGGCGAAATAATGGCTCACGCGGGCGAAACCGTTTCCGAAAGCGTCGCTATTCAGATGCAGGACGCCGGCGTTAACGAAGTATTCGTTCTCGTATCCGATGCGGAGCAGGGCGAAATCAAACACAAGATTATCGCAAACAACACCGTAAACTTCAAGGCGGTATCCGACAAGAACCACAAGACTTTCGGACTTCTGCCTACAATATATTATCCCAACTTCAAGTTTATGCGCACTATTGCCGAAGAGTGCAAGGGCGCGAAGAGCGAAGATGTCGCAGAGAAGTACCGCGACGAAATCAACGCTATTTACTACACCGCCGAAATCGGCGAGACCGAGGACGAAAAGCCCGAGGAGAAGAAGAACAGGGAAAAACGCCGCGAGACGCGCGTCAAGTTCGTAGAAGCCTGCAAAAAATTTGCGGAACTGCTTGAATCGGACAAGACCGTTTTGGACGCGGACGAAAAGAAAACCATTAAGCCCATTATCGAAAAGCTCAACCACAAGCACATTACGGTTGACGATATCGTNGCNNCCATTTCNNCNAACATNGANNTNCAGTACGGNATNGGNACNATNGACAATATCGACCACCTNGGCAACCGCCGCGTGCGTTCGGTAGGCGAGCTTTTNNNNAACCAGNTNAGAATAGGTATNNCCCGTCTCGAAAAGCTNATCAAAGAGNGNATGGCAACGCAGGACGCNATGGAAGTTACCCCCTCGGGTCTTGTAAACGTCCGTCCCGTTTCAGCCGTAATAAGAGAATTCTTCGGCTCCTCGCAGCTTTCGCAGTTCATGGACCAGACCAACCCCGCCGCAGAACTTACCCACAAGCGTAAGCTTTCCGCGTTAGGCCCCGGCGGTCTGAACAGAGACAGAGCGACCTTCGAAGTGCGCGACGTTCACCACTCGCACTACGGCAGACTTTGCCCCATAGAAACTCCCGAAGGTCAGAACATAGGTCTTATTTCCTCTCTTGCGACTTTCTCGCGCGTGAACGAGTACGGCTTTATTATGAGTCCGTACAGAAAGGTAGAACACGTACGCGATGCGGAAGGCAAGATTATTGAAACGAAGGTAACCGACCACGTTGATTACCTGACCGCGGACGAAGAGGACAGATACATCGTCGCGCAGGCGAACGAACCTCTTGACGAGGGTAACCACTTCGTAAACGACCATATCGGTTGCCGCCACCGCGATTTGATTACGCAGTATACTCCCGATAAGATGGACTATATGGACGTCAGCCCCAAACAGCTCGTTTCGGTCGCTACGGCGCTCATTCCCTTCCTTGAAAACGACGATACCAACCGCGCGCTGATGGGTTCGAACATGCAGCGTCAGGCGGTTCCCCTTATGAAGACCGAAAGCGCGATAGTCGCTACCGGTATCGAGGACGCAATCGCGCGCGACAGCGGCGTTATGGTAAAGGCGAAAGCCGCCGGCGTTGCGGTAGGCGTATCTTCCGACCTCATCAAAATTCAGGAAGCAAACGGTCTTATCACCGAATATAAACTTAAAAAATTCGAACGCTCCAACCAAGGCACCTGCCTTAACCAGCGTCCCATAATCAACACGGGCGACAAGGTTGAAGCGGGCGAAATAATCGCCGACGGTCCCGCGACCAACAACGGCGAACTTGCCCTCGGTAAAAACATTCTCATCGGCTACATGGAATGGGAAGGTTACAACTACGAGGACGCAATTCTCATTTCCGAAAAACTTATTCAGGACGACGTATTCACGTCAATTCATATCGAAGAACACGAAACCGAGGCGAGAGATACCAAGCTCGGCGAAGAGGAAATCACGCGCGATATTCCCAACGTTTCCGAGGATGCACTTAAAGACCTCAACGAGGACGGCATTATCCGTATCGGCGCGGAGGTTCAGCCGGGCGACATTCTCGTAGGTAAGGTTACCCCCAAGGGCGAAACCGAGCTTACCCCCGAAGAAAGACTGCTTCGCGCAATCTTCGGCGAAAAGGCGAGGGAAGTAAGAGACACCTCTTTGAAAGTTCCCCACGGCGAAGGCGGTATAG
>WFLX010222855.1_pt1 | contig 15929 bp, 9 predicted proteins | sample 4967041 | NCBI WGS metagenome assembly WFLX01 (sample SAMN12857096, study PRJNA449069) | gut metagenome | isolation source: stool from male and female vole | host: Microtus ochrogaster | place: USA:Florida | collected 2017 | reverse complement strand
TGGACATATAGATTGCATTATTCAGTGTGTTGATCTCCAGCTGATTGGGATCGGTGTAGTTTGTCCCGCTTACGGCATTGTACAGCGTCAGTAATTCCTTCTTGTCGCTGAAAATCATTTCAAATATACGCGCCTTGTAAGTGTTGTTTGCAGTTATTTCCATTACTGTCATAGGAAAGACCTCCTTTTGAGATGGTGAGGGAGTCCGGCACACCTGAGTCTTATTCTGAAAGCCTGCTGTGAAATCCCTCTGCTGTTGTTGGGTGATGAAGCATGAGATTTCTACGAGAAAAGAATTTCAGATGGTTCAGATGTGTTTCCATATGAAGAAATAGAAATATAATGCTTTAAAAAGAAGTTATCACATTTACAGTATTCCGTCAATTTATTTTATGAAAAATTTATAGGATTTTAAGAAGTAGATTGACATATGGCAGAAGCTATCATAAACTTAAAAAGAAGCAAATAAGTACAAATGGATAAGAATGCATTTGAATTAGTGAATGAGCAAAAACATAATTAATAATCATACGGCAAGCTGACTGCACAGATCACTTTGGAGAGTGGTTTGTGCAGTTTTTAGATTAGGAGGTTTAGAGAAATGAGTAAAGGGAAAAAGATAATTACATCAATAGTTATTGTATTGGTATTGATTATAGCAACGGGAGTATACCTTTATCCAAAGGAAATTCATATGCCGACGCAATTGACGTATCCTTATGATGTGACGATTACAAAGGGAAATGCCAGAATAAATGAATATTTGTCGGATGAGTTAGAAATTGAGATTCCCAAACGTATCTGGTGGGCAAAGGTGAGTAGTATAAGCATTAATGCCTTTTATGATTTAGGGACAGATGCGGTAATTAAATGTATTCCCGAAGGAATAATTTCGGCAGATAACATTTATCATCAAGAAAGTCAAAGTTTTTATAATTTATTTTGCGGTACAGCAAATTTAATAAGATACATGGGAAATGAAAAGAAAGTAGAGATTCCAGAAGAAGTATGGGGATATAAGGTGACAGCAATGTCACATGCTATGGCTTATGGATGTTTCGAAAACTTAGAAATTGAAGAAGTGATTATTCCTGAAACGGTTAGTTGTATTGGATGTAGTACATTTGAAGGTTGCAGTAATCTAAAGCAGATAATACTGCCTTCCCAGTTGAAAGAAATACTGGCAACTAGTTTTAAAGAATGTGGGATTGAGAGTATTGCAATACCTGAAAGTGTAGAAAGAATAAGTGGAAAAGCTTTTGCATATAGCAAATTGAAAGAGATAACCGGTCTTGAGAATGTAGAATACATAGGTAGCGATCCTTTTNGAGGAACACCTTGGGANGAAAGCATAGAGANTNAGTNTGTATGTTTTGATGATAAGCTCTTTTTATACCGGGGGGATGAAGAGGAAGTAATTATTCCATCAACAGTAAAAGAAATAAAAGGAGCCTTTGCGAGAGAAGAAGCATATCCATATCCGATGAAGGTGAAAAAAGTGTTTGTATCAAAGTCAGTAACTCTTATTTCAGCATATAGTTTTTCAGGACAGGAAGGGATCGAAGTGTACATTCCGGATACAGTGGAAGTAATTGGGGAATATTTTTCAGATACAGAGAGCATTTTTGAATTAAATGATGAAGTTTCCGGAACAATTGTAACAACAGCCGGTTCTCCGGCAGAAGCATATGCCATAGAAGAGGGCGTATCTTACCGGATCATAAGTAAGGAAGAAATGCAGCAGGAAATGGAGGCTGCAAAGAAACGGCAGGAGAATAAATAAATGATCAACAGGAAAAAGGCATTGCTATTTTGTTTAAGCTTCTTATTTGCACAAGTTATCCTTAATGTGGGATTAGAGAGGGCATATGCAATGGAAAAAATAGATGAGAAAATAAAACAGGCGATGGAGGAATCCAATCCACAACAATATGAAATGAATGTAGTTTTAATGAATTTAGATATTAAAGATTGGAATTGGCCGCATTTTGAGTCTGATGAAATATGGGAGTCAGATGAGCCGCTAGGAGAGTATTCACCGGAGAAGCTTCAGAAATATACGGACAGAGATTTAGAAGTAAAAATTGATTATGGTTTTGGACATATAAAGGAAGCAAAACATGAAGAATTTATTCAGTCAGTTCGGATATATGAACAAGGGGAGTTAATTAGTTGCAGCTACAATATATGGAGCGTGGGATTTGTTGTTGATGGTGGAACTCGGCTTAAATATCCAAAGATATTGCAATAAGCATGCGTAGGAGAGAAAGAGAATGAAAGGAAGCAGAAAGGTAGTAATAACACTAATAGCAGTAATGTTAAGTTTATCAGGTTGTAAGAATAATCAAACAATGGTGGATGAAACATTACTCATGGAAAGTAACAAAGAAGAGGAGGATATACAGAATTCAAAATCTATAGATGAAGTAACAGATGTAACAGTAGAAACGGTGCAGCAAGAGGATATAACGGAAAAAGAAGAAAAGATAGAATTGACGTATAAAGGAGATGCTCTGCTGGTAGAGGATGATGTGGCGCAGGTATTAAAGGATTTCTTATCAATAGCAGATGAAGAAGACTTGAAGAAATTGGAGGAGCTGCCACTCACAGAAAACTTCTTTAACCAGTGTGCGGAGGATTTCCCTTACATAGAGGATGTGGAGGAATATAAGGAAATAAACATTGAATTCTGGTCCATTGATGAAGAAGGAAAGTGTGTCAGCCTTGTGGTTTTTAGTAAAAAAAAGAATCCGGAGTATGTAACTGTCTGTCGAGATCCGGATCATGTGTACTGTATAGAGATGGATATTGTAGGAGATCAGATTGATGCGGTGAGGATGGAAGTTATGCGATAGTACCAACATATCAGGTAAACCTTGATTTATTTGGAATTAAAAAAATGTATCAAAATGGGGAGATGAGTGAATTAGATAATGAAAAGTTTTTTGACCCATTACGGAGGAGAAGAAACCATTGTATATGATCCGAAAGGAATCACAACCATTTGGAGCGCATTTATGAGTATGGAATGGAATACGAAATCATAGAGGGTTGGGGGAAATAAATAAATGATCAACAGGAAAAAGGTATTGTTAATATGTTTATATTTCTTACTTGCACAAGTCATTCTTAATGTGGGATTAGGGAAGTCATATGCAATGGAAGCATTAGATGAGAAAATAAAGCAGGCGATGGAGGAATCTAATCCACAACAATATGAAATGAACATAATTTTAATGGATTTAGATATTAAAGATTGGAATTGGCCGTGGCATGAGTCGGGTATGATATGGGAGTCAGATGAACCACTAGGGGAATATTCACCGGAGAAGCTTCAAGAATATACGGACAGAGATTTAGAAGTAAAAATTGATTATGGTTTTGGACGTATGTGGGAAGGAAAACACGAAGAGTTTATTCAAGCTGTTCGGATATATGAAAAAGGAGAATTATTAAGCTGCTCCTACAATGTTTGGAGTCTGGGCTTTGTTGATAACGGCGGGGCTCGGCTTAAGTACCCGAAGATATTGCAATAAGCCTGTACATTGTATAGAATGTCTTGCGAAGAGGGCGCAGAGATTAATCAGCAATGTATGGTGACTGTTTTGCTGATAGGGGGAGGAACTGCAATTGTGCGCACGGCAGGAAAGAGGAGTTGCAAATGTTTAAAGAATTTTTTAAGGATATAAAGTTATTTGAGAAGGAAAGTACATGGCTTAGATTTAAATGGATGAAGTTTGAATTTTATTTCAGACAGCCGTTTGGAATGGTGTGTTTATTGGCGTTAATCATTTATCGTCTGATACAAAATGACAGCAGGGAAGGGTACATCCCTATTGCAGCAATGGGGATTTGCCTGCTTGTCTGGATGTTGTTGCTTTTCTTTTGTATGTTAAGGAAAAAATATAGCTTTCACTGCTTAATGGTAGTTTTTATATTACAAGCAGTTAGCATACCCTTAATAAGAGGATTTGGCTTTTGGAATATATGTATTGCCTTAGCGCAGTTGTTTCTCCTGTATATATATTTTTTAAAGAGAGAAGAATTTTTTTATAAAGAAAGGTTTTTACTTGTTTGTAAATCAGCACAAGATGAATTTTGTGATAAAGAGGGAGAACAGAAAAAGATAAATAGGGAAAAGGTAATTATCGGTAGCGCGATAGGAATTTCATTAATGGTTGTAANNATTGCTTTNTTTTCATGNATNATAGAACAAAANTATTTACATAAGCCAGCTAAAATTATAGCAAGCGTGACTTTTGACTTGGATGATACATGGAATGTAGAACAAGCAGAGGTGATTGCCGAGAAATGGACAAATGCAGTTGAAATAGAAGATATGGAGCAGATACAGGAAGTTTTAGAGGAAATGTTGGTTGAACAGGAAGAAAAGGTGAAACACTTTTTCTTTTTTGAAAAATCAGAGTTCCATGCAGGAGTTGATTCAAGGAAATGCGATGATGTATTAGCATGTATTGATGCAGAGAAGCAGGGGTTGGCATATTATTCTCTGGCACGTGTTGGACACTATTATGATGTACGGCAAGGGAATCATAAGCTGGAGATAGAAGCAAAGCAGGATAAGGATGAGGTCAGCATATTAATTCGGCATGGAGGAGCGGAAACAAAGCTGGCATTCGTGGATATGAACGAGGTTGTAGGTGAAGAGGGAAGGGAGAATCTGAGGCAGAAGAATTTTTCATATGAGGATATAACATCTGTGCTGGGCAATATTTATACGGATGAGGATATTTCTTTTGTGGAAGAACTGGCGAAAGCGGTGGATAAGGAAGCATATGTGCAGGTATTTAAAATAGATCCAGACAGGCTGAGTGCTGTGGGGCAGGAGGCTTTATATCAATATGCATATGTATTAATGTGCAATGGNNTTGAGTATGACAGNCACNTATATGTAACAAAACAAGATTTGGGAAAATTGGAAGTTTTTTCAAATGGATTATTACAAACGTTGTCAAATAGAAAAAAGGANGATTATTGTGAGCGATATCTGAAGATATTAGCAGATAAGGGAANATATCGAATGAAGACAATTGAGNATCAGATGTGTGAGAATTACAAGCAAAAGGAAGAAGTGATTAGTATTCTTCCGGAGTTTTGCTTGAATTCACAGTTAAATATGCTGTTTAGTAGTTTTGAATTTCGCATAAACAAGGAACATGCTTATAAGCGAAATAGATTTATGCAGACGGATAAATATAGCTTTGTGGGTTATGAACGTTTATCGGATGAAGGTATATATTATTTTGAAAGTATTTGGAAAAATGGACAAGAAGGAGAGTCTGGTGCTGTACATATTGATAAGAGTACAGGATATAGCCGTGTAGATAATAATTCAACACAGGAGGAGAAATCACAGACAGCGTTGTTTGGAGATATGATAACTTGTAATGGCGGAGTTGTATCAAAAGGAAGGCATGATGCTAACGTGATTTTGAAGGAAGCATGGTTGAGGAGAGAGGGATTATCTTTTATAGCAACACCGGAAATACGAGCTGCTATGGAGGCGGAATTTTATCCTGAGCGAGAAGAAGATTCGGTGATATTTCGTCATGGCTGGTTATCAACATTACCTTTATCTAAGGAAGATACAATTCTGACTTTATATTTGGTGTGGTCAGGGAAACCATATGAGCATGAAGACGGAAGAAAAAACAAAATAAATGATATAAATAATCTTTCTGTTTATTATATAGAACGCTGTATAGATGACTTAGATTGTATAGCTCGTGATGTTTGTGGAGATAAAAATATAAGCATTCATTATATTTCACCGTCTGCCTATATGGATTATAACATTATAGATGACTACTATTTTGAGGGTGAGGGAAATGCTGGGTAAATGATTGACAAAATATATTATGAAAAGTAATTTTATGCCGACATGAAAGAATATGAAGTTTGCCTGAAGAAGGAGAGTTAGAACGATGATTAAAAATAGAACAATGGAGTATATTTTGATAGTAATCATTAATGTGTTTTTTGCATTTTATACAAATCTTTTTTTAGGTGGAATTCCATATATTTCATTGCGAATTGTAACAGAAAAAACATATTGGGCCATTATCGGATGGTTTCTATATGGCGGTCTTTTCTATATGGTATTAAAGTGGGATAGTCTTCATAAAATAAGCAAGTTTAAGTATATTTTAGGCTCGATTGTTGTTGGTCTATTAACTGCGTTATTAAAAGCTGTCCTTGATTATTTGGTAAGCATATTGATAACAGATAGGCTCAGTTTGATTACAACGGCAGTGGCTGATGGAATGATATATGATGTCTTTGGCGTAGGATTGATAGTATTTCTTTTTACTGTATCTGTTAAAGGGAAAAGGCATTGGTCTGAACAGTCCAAAAAGCCTTTTAAATGGATAATAGTAGATGCTGTAGTTTATATAATTGGTCTGATTTGGATATTTACTGATCGTACAAGTATATTGGAACAAATTGGGGCATCAGAAGAAAATATTTGGAAAGTAGATTTATATTTTGCTCATGCTGTTCTTCCATTAAGTGTATGGACATACACTTTTCTCATGATATTTTTCTGGTGGCTGATGAGAAGTCTTTATAGTGATGAAGGAGATAAACAGCTGATGGGCGAAGAAAAGAAAAATGAGTAATGGAAATATATATGACCATCTGTATATGAAAACAAAGAGGAAAGGCAATGGAAAAGAACAGAAAAAATGAATACACGATGATATTAGTAATCAATATTTTACTTGCATTATATACAAGCATATTTTTGTACGGATCACCGTATGCCCTATATAAGCTTTTTTCAGTACATACTTTATTGAGCGTTCTGGGATGGACTTTATATGCAGGAGGCTTGTACTTGATTTTGGTTTGGAGCGAAGAGGGCGCAGGGATTAATCAGCAAAGTATTGTGACAGCTTTGCTGATAGGGGGAGGAACTGCAATTTTAAAGGCAGTAATTGATGTAGTTACAAATTATCTAATCAGCTATATCGTTCCTTCCAATATAATCGGTACAGTGATGAAAGGAGTTAGAAATTGTGCGTTCGGATTTGCCTTTCTTTACTTTTTGTTTCATTATTTTTTCAAAGGAAGAAAATGGACAGCAAAGGTGTCTCGAAAGCAAAAAGGAGCTATGTTGGTTTTGATAGTATGTTACATATTAGCGATTATGTTGGTTCGTGTTAAAGCGGCACTTTTATTTTCCGGCATTGGTTTAGAAAATTTGTATACATATTTCATGCAGGGAGCAACAGCAGGAATTGACGAAGTTAACGGCATTAATAAATGGTTTTTTGCAGTTTTTATGATCCTGTCGTGGAAGATTATGCGATCCTGTTATACCGGGAATGAGTGATTTGAACAATTTATAAATTTGGGATGAAAAGAGGCAGACGAGGTGGGGGAAGGACAGGATTCATACAGGGGACTGTCGCATCAGAGTGGCTGGTAGTTGTTGTTTAGGTGCTCGCGGCAAGGAAGAGGGGGAAATGAAAGATGCTGAAGGAATTTTTTCGAGATTTGAAGATATTTGAAAAAGAAAGTAAATGGATGGGATTCAAATGGATGAAGTTTGACTTTTACTTTCTGCAGCCTGTTTTGTTATTTTGGTCAATAAAGAGGTATGTGGCTTATTTACCATACACGTCTGGGCGAATAGGTAAAATTTATTTTATGACAGATACAATTATACTGATTATAGGTTTGTTACTCTTGTATCTGACATTTTTAAGGAAGAAGTGCAGCTATTTTTGCTGGATAGCACTTCATGTGGTGAAAGTGCTATATCGTATTGCATGCATGAATCTATGGGAAATTTCATTATGGAGTATCATTTTTGATGTAATATATGTGATGATTATAGCAATTTATTATGAAAAGCGAAGAAACTTTTTTTATAAAGAACGGGAAGAAGGGGATAAAGGGAAGAAGAGGGGGCTAGTTATTGGTGGCTTCATGAGCGCATTGATAATTATTTTTACGGCTACGTTGTTTTTGTATGTTCTGCATAAGGGATATATGGAAAAGCCGGCGAAGACCATGGAATATATAGCATCCAACACCCAAAACATATGGACAGACGAGCAGGCAGAAAGAGAGGCTTCTAAGTGGGTTGCTGCCGTTGAAGAAAAGAACACCGAAGAAATACAAAAAATGATAGAAGAAATTTATACGGTGAGGGAGAATCCAAACGCTCGTGGTTTTCTTTTTCTGAAGCAGACGGAGTTTCAGGCAGGGATAGATCAGGAAAAGAGCGACAGGATACTTTCTTATATTGATGCCGGAAAGCATGGAATGGCGTATTATTCTCTGGCGCGTATCAGTCATTATTATGATGCCCGCACAAGTAAAAATCATGAAACAGAGGTTTTGGCAGATGAGAAGGAAGACGGGATTTTTGTGACGCTGCGGCATGGGAGATCGAATACGGAGATAGCTTTTGTTGATATGAATGAAGTCATAGGAGAGGCAGGCAAAGAGAATTTTTATGCTTTGAAATTCCCAGAGGAAAAGATTGTATCCCTGCTTTCAGATATTTATACAGATGAAGATANTTCTTTTGNGAAGAAACTTTCGGAGGCGGCCGGAGAAGGGGAGTATGTACAGCTATNTCAGAATAATCCGGATANATTGAGNGCTTATGGTCAGGATGCATTATACATTTATGCGTATGCGCTGATGGATTCCTGTATGGAATACGACACCCATTTAAAACTCACTGGTGAAAACTGTAAACCACTAGAAAATTTTGTTAATGATATTTTGTTTATCAGGTCAAATTCAAATAAAAAGTACTACTGTGAAAGGTACCTGAAAATTTTGGAGGATAAGGGAAAAGTACATATGGATGGGGTTGCGGATCAGCTTCGGCAATATTACGACCAGAAAGAAATGGTNATAAGTCTTTTGCCTGATTTCGNTATAAATTCTGAATTAANTATTTTGTTCCATGTTTTTAAATTTTATTTAAACTATGAGGAAGGAATTTCATATACAAAAACCATACAGGTTGAGGGACTGGAATTTGATGATCTGTTGTATGGAGCCTTTCAGTGCAGATTAAATGTTGATGGAGGTAATGACATACCCATTGAGCTTAGTAAATTGACATCCGATAGTGCTGCCCGCTACAGTCTTATTGAGAGCTATAGGTATCTTAAAAAATATATGAGCAAAGCACGACGTTTTGAACCTGATAGGGAAGACATTGATTGCTTCTGGTATGGTCTGTATGGGGATGTCATTGTTGATGAATACCATGGAGTTGTAATGGCGGGGGAACATGATGCAAACGCTATTTTAAAACTGGCAAAACTGGAAAAGGAAGGCATGGCAAAGATACTGGGGGTCAGCGATGAGAGGCGTCAGGAAGTTGCAGATAGTTTTATGGAGGATATAAATAAATACCAGAATATAGACACACAGAAAAAATTATATATAGCGTATCTGATTTGGACTGGGGAACCGAATCCCGATGTCAATGACGAACCATATAGCATACAGTCCTTTGATGAAATAACATATCCAGAGATAGATATACAAATAGGAGACAACTGGATAGACTATTATAACTACAATATATTGGTTAATGACTATTTTGATGATATAGAAGAGGATGAGCCGTTTAATTATTTCAGTTATGACATGATAAACGATTATTACCTGAAAAGTAAAGAGGATGAGGAGGAAAGTGATTCAACCGCCACAAAAGAAGAAATTCCTGAAGAAGTAACAGAGGAAGATACTGCTCAGCAGNAGGAAAAGGAAGACTCTAGTAAAGTGGAAGGTTACGAGTACCTAAAGCAGATAGATCTTGCNTCAGCAGATGGAAATGTTTATCCGGTCATGGNNCCAAGGNACTTTGTGCTGGAGGAAGGAGATCGTTTTGTTATTTATCTTGATAATGNATTTGGTTTAAGCATGTATGCCCNTGAATTGTTTGAGNGTGAAACTTTAACTGATTTTATGGATACGATCAGCAATTTTATTTATNAAGATCCGGATAGAAATTTTNTAAATGTTANTAANACAGATCAGATTGAGAAAGATGGATTAATCTATCAAATTTGTACCGCAGACGGGCTGCATTCTGATGGAACAACTTCTCCTCATGCGCGTCTTGCTGCAGCAATCCCGCTAGGGGGAACGGATGTATTGGCATTTCATTTGGAATATGCTAGTTATACCTATAATCGGGAGGGTAACAAATATTTGGAAGAGATTGGCAAATACTATAAAATACCGGTTGATTTGTTTATAGAGCTTATGGAAGAAAACTGATAAAGGAGCAAGCAATGTACGAGGATAAAGATGAAAACAGAAACTATGAAGATAATGAACAAAAACTGATGGAAACCAGACTGGAGAATATGAGAAAAGAATATAGAAAAAAGGAATATGTGGCAGTTATCATAATTAATGTAGTATTTGCGATTTTTTCTTACCTTCTTTATACTTCAGTAAGAGATATTTCTACTATAAAAATTTATGAAAATGTATCTGTAGTAGCAATTGGCTGGTTTTTGTATGGAGGATGCTTATGTCTGGAAAAAATAGAAGATCAAGGGCGTAACAGCGCAATTCTCAAAGCAGTCATTTTTGGAGTTTTTGCAGCGATTGCCAAAATAGGTCTGGATTGTGTGACAGATTTGATTGTGACTTCCTATTGGGAGACTAAAGAAATTTTGGTCGTCTCAGGAGTGGAAAATGGTTTATTTTGGTTTTTTATAATTGTTATTCTTTTTGCCGTTATTGTGCGGGGCAAAGTGCATTGGTCGTTTGATGCATGGGGACCGATCTTGGGAATGGCAACAGTAATTTTGTTTTATATTAGCTTGTGGACTTATCTTGACTCTGAAACGCAATTGATTTCCCTAAATGTATGGTTCTTTGCGGCTTTTATGGTTTTGTTATGGTGGCTGTTGAACACGCTTTATGATCAAAAGGAAAGTGGGAAGGAGAAGTTAAGCCGCGGGATCAATGTGGGAATCGCGCTTGGGCAGATAGTTCTTTTGGGAATACTGATATCTTGGTTAGATAAGCAGGAGATTTGTCTGCCGGTTAAACTTACATATCCGTACCTGGTGTCGATTGAATGTGGCCGTGCAAGTATAAATGCATATTTATCAGAAGAAAGTGAAGTTGAAATTCCTGAACGGATATGGTGGGCAAAAGAAATTTATATTGATAGGGAAGTTTACAGCAATCTGGGTACGGATCTTACGGTTCATAACATACCCGATGGGGTTTCTGTGTATGAACTATACCACAAGGAGAGCCAATGTTATTTTACGATAAGGGGTTCGGAAGCTTATATAAATGATTATGTTGGAGATGAGAAGAAGGTAGAAATACCAGAGGAAGTATGGGGGCGCAAGGTTACAGGTATATCTTGGGGGTGTTTTGATGAATCTCCTGTTGAGGAGGTGATTATTCCTGAAACGGTGACGGCTATTGAAGGAGCCTTTGGGGGTTGCGAAAACCTGAAACAAATCACATTACCGTCAAAATTAGAGTCAATCGGCAGCTATGCCTTTGCCAGAAGTGGTATTGAAAGTATTGTATTGCCTGAAAGTGTAAAGGAAGTAGGGGAGTGCGCATTTAAAAATAGTAAGGTTAAAGAGATAGTGGGCATCGAAAATGTAGAATATATAGGTGCTAAGGCTTTCTGGGGAACGCCTTGGGTAGAAAGTATTGAGGGAGATTTTGTCTGCATAGGAGATGTTTTGTATTTGTACAAGGGGGATGAAGAAGAAGTGATTATACCCTCCGGAGTAAAGGAAATACAGGGAGCATTTATGACGGACGAGGAATATCCTTATCCCAGGAATGTGAAGAAGGTATTTATACCGGAAACGGTGACAACGATATCAGAGTATAGCTTTGAAGGGCAGGAAGGACTGGAAGTATATATACCAAAAACAGTGACAGCTCTGGGAAGTTCTTTTAAATATGAGTGTACTCATACAATTTTTGGCTCAGAGGATAAAAAGTCATATCGTAACGGAGAGCCGGGATGCAGGAATATGATAATAACAACAAAAGATTCACCGGCAGTAGACCATGCTATTCAGAACGAGCAGGCAAGATTTCAAGTCATTACGGAAGAGGAAATGGAGCAGGAAAAGGAGAGGGCAATTTCGGGCAGAGATGAAAAACTGGANGAAGAAATCATGATCCAATCGGAAGGATTTTGGATAAGTGCGGGATTATGGATAAGTGCGTATTCTAATTTATTNCTAANTGATAGTTTTGTATNNGATAAATATGCGCTTATATATATGGATGAGGATAGCATTCCGGAGTTGGNTNGTAATGACATTTATGCNGGTTATCATATCTTTTCGTANTCGGCGGTAGAGAATGAGNNTGAATTTTATTCGGTGATGCCATATGGAACCTTTGCAAGAGAATATTACTATTTACCAAAGGGAAACCACATTGTCCGTGCCAGTATGGGAATAGATAAAAAGGAGCATTATGAATACGATGTATATTATAGCTCAGTGGAATGGAGGGAAATGGATAGAGAACTTTTACCGGAATTGGAGGAAAATTATATAAATTTTAATGAACTTCATTATTACAGTAAGGAAGAAATGTTTGATAAATTATATGGATATAAAAGCGGAAACGAAGAGATTGACAGGAAGGAGGGGGAATATATATTCCAAAAGGAAGTAGAAAATTTTGAATACTTGAAACAAATAGAGCTTACTTTGACAAATGGAAATGTTTATTCTGTTATGGTACCGAAGGATTTTGAAATGGAAGAAGATAGAAACTATTTCACTTATTATGGGAAAGGATTTTCACTAATGATGCAAGCCTTTGGCGGGGTATCTGATAGTTCTTTGATACACTTTCTTGATTTAGTCGGCAGATTTTATTGTGATGGTTCGAACTATATTAATGTCAGAAAAACAGATCGGATTGAAAATAATGGAATTGTTTACCAGCTATGTACAGCGGATAGGTGTTTTAACGATAAAACTTATCCGCATGCGGAGCTTGTTGCAGCAATTTCGCTGGGAGAAACGGATATATTAGAGATTAAACTGACTTTTGAGAACTATTCTTGTGATNNGGAGGGCATAAANTATCTGGAGGAGATTAGTGCGTANTATAAAATACCGGTTATACCGTTTATAAAACTTATAGAAGAATATGCAGAGTAATGTTAAAATGATAGCTGCTTAGGTATTACGGCAAGGAAGAGGAGAACGGAATATGTTCAAAGAATTTTATGCTGATATGAAAGAATATGAAATCAAAAATAAATGGATGAAGTTTGAATTTTATTTCAGGCAGCCATTTGGCTTATTGATATCATTGGTATCGCTGGCAGCTCTTTTATTTCGCGCAGACGGTAGAATGGGAAAAATATACATACTGGTAACAGCGGTTACTATCAGCGTTGCAATTTTGCTTTTGTATTTGACTTTTTTAAGAGAAAAGTACAGTTATCATTGCTGGATTGCGCTCCTTGTGATGCAAATGCTTTTGGATATTCCGTATAAGGATTTCTCAATTTGGGAGTCTATAGTACCTGTAGTATTTTTGATATTAATGGTTATTTACTACAGAAACAGGAGGGACTTTTTCTATAAAGAACGGATAGAGGAGGATTATGAACAAAGAGAGAGAAAGATCCTTATTGGGGTGCTCCTGGGTGCGATGATTGTTATCTTCATGCTGGCAGCACTAATGTATGGCATACACAAAAGGTATATGGAAAAACCGGCAAAAGCCAAGGAATACATAACATCTGCTACAGAGGGTACTTTGACGGAAGAGGAGGCAGAAACATTAGCATCGGGCTGGATTACTGCTGTTGAGGGGAAAAATACTGAGAAGATACAGAAAATGATTGAAGAGATCTATGTGGAAAAGGAGGAGATTCAAAAATTTCTTTTCCTGAAGCAGACAGAATTTCAGGCAGGAATCGATCAGGAAAAATGTAATAAGATGCTTTCTTACATTGATGCTAAAGATCATGGACTGGCATATTATTCTCTGGCGCGAATCAGTCACTATTATGATGCCTGTACAAGCCGGAATCACGAAATGATGGTATCGGTACAGGAGGGGGAAGAGGGAATTTGTGCGGTTTTACGGCATGGAAAATCAAAAACAGAGATTGATTTTATTGATATGGATGAAGTAGTGGAAGAGGTGGGAAAAGAGCATTTCCGTAATCTGGAATTTTCAGAGGAAGAGATTGTCTCCTTACTTTCAGACATTTATACGGATGAGGATATTTCTTTTGTAAGGGAGCTAGCAGAAGCAGCCGGAGAAGGGGAGTATACACAGCTGCTTCAAAATGATCCGGATGAACTGAGTGCATACGGGCAGGATGCGTTATATAGGTTTATGTATGGGTTGATGGACTGTGGCATGGAGTATGAGCTGGATTGTTACCTGACGGTGACCAACCAGGATTTCGAAGAGCTTCAGAGCTTTGTGAACAATATTTTACGTACAAGGTCGGGTAAAAAAGAAAAGTATTATTGTGAAAGATATCTGAAGATTTTGGGGGATCATGGAAAAGTACATATGGATGCAGCTGCGGACAAGCTTCGTCGGTATTATGACCAAAAAGAAATGGTAATAAACGTTCTGCCGGAGTTTTCCATAAATTCTCAGCTGAATATTTGGACTTGTTCATTGATATACCGTTTAAATGACGGAAGAGGAGTTGATTATGGGACAACTATGCAAATAGAGGATCTGCAAGTTGGTTATTTGTTACCAGATGTATTTAGATATACCGAAATTCTTGAGAAAAAGGGGAAAGAGGCTTATAGCGAGATACGTCCTTGGAAAGAAGTAGGAAGAGACATAGCAGTGTCTTATTTTATGCATAAAAAATCCTTTTCCAATTTGAAGGCAATAGGAATGGATCCAGAGTGGCTTATGATGTATGGAGACATAATATTGCTTGATCACGAGGAAATTATCACAGGAGGAATGCATGATGCCAATGCGATTTTAAAGTATAGATGGCTGGAAAAGGAAGGACTGGCCAGAATGGCGAAAGTAAGCGAAGAGGATTATATTCACATTTCACTATGGATTATGGATGCTGTAAGGGATCGTGAAGACGGGACGGATGGAAATAATTACGCCAATATCAAATTCTTGTTGTGGACGGGAGAGCCTTGTCGGAAAGAAAATGGAGATTTGTATCAAGTACAGTCATTAGATGATATGTCTTATCATGATGTCCATGAGTGGATAGGTAACCTGGAAGATAGTTGGGGAGTAGCAATGCAGGATTTTGATTATTTAAACTATGACATCCTGCATGATTACTATTTTGATGACACAGAAGAGGATGAGCCGTTTGATTATTATAGTTATGATATGATAAACGATTATTACCTGAAAAGTAAAGAAGATGAGGAAGAAAACAATTCATCCGCCACAAAAGAAGAAATTCCTGAAGAAGTAACAGAGGAAGATACTGCTCAACAGGAGGAAAAGGAAGACTCAGGGGAAGTGGAAGGTTACGAGTACCTAAAGCAGATAGATCTTGCTTCAGCAGATGGAAATGTTTATCCGGTCATGGTGCCAAAGGATTTTGTGCTGGAGGAAGGAGATCGTTTTGTTATTTATGGTGACAATGGATTTTACTTAAGCATGTATATCCGTGAATTGTTTGAGGGGGAAACTTTAACTGATTATATGGATTCGATTAGCGATTTCATTTATGAAGATCCGGATAGGGATTATTTTATAAATGTTAATAAAACGGATCGGATTGAGAAAGATGGATTAATTTATCAGATATGCACAGCAGATGGACTGCATTCTGATGGAACAACTTATCCTAATGTGTGTCTTGCGGCGGCAATCCCGCTGGGGGGAACGGATGTATTGGCATTTCATCTGGAATATGAAAGTTATACCAGTAATCAGGAGGGTAT
>WFLX010010881.1_pt1 | contig 15934 bp, 21 predicted proteins | sample 4967041 | NCBI WGS metagenome assembly WFLX01 (sample SAMN12857096, study PRJNA449069) | gut metagenome | isolation source: stool from male and female vole | host: Microtus ochrogaster | place: USA:Florida | collected 2017 | reverse complement strand
TGCGCTATCAATGGTCGTTCTGAGTGTTCCGGCTACGTTTGGATTAACTCCCTTGTTGTAGGTATCAATCCAAAGACCATCCATAAATGGGATTTGACCATCTTCAAGCATTTCTTTCAGGCGTGAGTTCATTACGTTTTCTTTCTTTGTCATTATCAGCGGCATCGAATTACCTCCTGTTGGAGTTGTCAATGTTGGCGATATACCACAAGGGTCATAAACCCTGCCATTTGTAGGATTCTTTTCCTTGTCATAAATCTGTGCAACTTGAATAAGCTGATTCATATCTTCGTTTTTAATTTCTTCTATCACGAAAGCCGGGTATCCATGATTATCCATAATGGTAGGAGAAATTCCATTAGGGTCAAATACGTTTCCGGCACGATGTCCTNACGGCNTTATATTACCTATCAAGATTATTTCGGGGGGGGGTAAATGGCGATTTTTAATCATTATCTTGNTTGTTTGNGTANTCGGTNACACAANGNNGCCANNCGGTAGTCAGTGCGGTTGCTANTNNNTTACTNTCATATANNCGNTCATGGATACTCGGTTGTTTTCCGGTTTCATCCTTTGAGTTCAGACAAATTGTTTTGGGTGGGGTATTTACTAATACTTTAGGGCAGTTGCCGTGTCCGCTTGTATGTGTCGGTGCTATGCCATCTGCATCCACGATTTTTCCGTCCTGTGAATTGTTCATTTTACCCACAACGATAATCCCATCTTCATTCTCTGATGTAAGTGTCAGTTTCTCGTTGCCCATAATTGCCTGTGAGTGTTCCGCAATACCCCCCCCCGGTTTGGAAGTTCGTCTTGAAACCACAACCCTCTGCTTGCTTGCGCTCGCAATGGTCGATTATTGCCTGAATCTTTTCATTAGACAGATAGTAACTCTCATCCACGTCTGTTTCCAATACGTGCTTGAGGCGGCGGTCTAACTTGAATGGTTTGGGGAAATAGTATATGGCTTCGCCTAAGATACTGACCATAAAGACACGCTCGCGGTTCTGCGGCACACCATAATCTTTTGCGTTCAGTACCTGATAGTGATTTGAATAACCGAGGTTTTCCAAGTATTTTGCCCATTTCTTGAAATCGGGCATAAATTTGTCGCTGACGAGTGCCTTGACGTTTTCCATCAAGAGATATTTGGGGCGTTTCAATTCTATCGCCCTTGCGCACTCCCATAGAAGTGATGAACGGGTTCCAGACCCCTCGGCAAGTCCTTTCTGCAACCCGGCATTGCTGATGTCGGTGCAGGGAAATGAATAGGTAAAAAGATTGAAATCCGGGACTTCCTCCCAGTTTATAAGTGTAATATCCCCATAGTTGGGATACTTTTCTACAAGTTCTTTCGGTGGTTGATACCCCCCCCGGATTACATTTTCCAAGTCAAAACCCGTATCACAACGCGAGGTAAGTTCAGGGTCACGCGCTGCATAATAGGCTTTGATGGCGGTTGGGTCTATCTCGCTGATGCCTACGACTTCATAATCCAGTCCTATGTCTTGTTTGAGTTTTTCCAATGCCATAGACTGACTGCCATATCCGGCAAAGGCTTCAAATACTGTTATCTTCATTGTCGCTGAATAAGTCTTTTTGAGTTATGATTATATTTCCTTTGCGATATTCGCCCTTACATTCGCGGCGAAAACGTACCTCTTGGGCTGAATAATATTCGGGGTCAATTTCACAGCCTATGAAGTCCAACCCCATGTGATAAGCCGCTATTCTACTGCTTCCACTGCCTAAATGTGTATCCAGTATCAAGTCGCCGGGTTTGGCAAAATTCTTGAATATCCAAGTGTATAAGGCGACCGGCTTCTGCGTTGGGTGTATTCTGATTTCCCTTGTTGTTTGCCTTGCCGCGCTATATCTGAATATCTTTGCAGAGCGGTCAAATGTCGTAAGGGCGAGTTCGCGCATCGCAAATGACAATGCTTCCGGCTGTTCCTTATCCCACACTATCCAACATTTAGAATTGATGGGGATGCGTTCTATGAAATGGTTTGCGCCAAAGATTATGGCGTTCTTGCTTACGCGAAGAAGCTCGTTGAAAAATTCCGGCTTCGGTGCGTCTTTATCCCACGGCTTATAAGCGCGACCCTTTTCTTTCATCAGTCTGCCGCTTGAGCAAATGTCAATTCCATAAGGGCAATCGCAAAGCGCAATATCGACGCTTTTATTCGGCATAGACTTCAACAATTCAAAGCTATCGCCGAGGATGATTTCGCTACGCTGTTTCATTTCCGAAGAGATTAAGTTCTACTGTCTTTGCAGACTGCTTTTTGCGTTTACGCTTATCTTCCATTGCTATCACATCAAACATAGACATTGCGCTGGGCTGCGACTCAAGCAATTTCACCGCATCAGCGTAGAAGTCCTTTTTGATTTCAAAGCCATAGCATCTACGGCCGCAATTTCTTGCTGCCAATAATGTAGTTCCGCTCCCGGCACAAGGGTCAATCACAACATCGCCGGGGTCGGTGAAAAGGCGTATCAACTGTTCCAACAATGGCACGGATTTCTGCGTGGGATGGATTTTGGGTGTTTTGGTGTCACGGGGATAATCCATGCAGTTAAAGACCATACGACCATCATTATTGAATTTGGGCAGCTTCTCACGATAAAGCAACACGCCATATTCGCAGTTCCCTACAATCTTCATATTGGCTTTGAGTACCTGCGGCGAATAGTTCTTGCGAAAGACCAGTGGGATATAATGATTAAAGCCGTATCGCTTTCCAAGTTCAATGAAATACATCTGCTGCTCAAAGGCGCAGAAGATTATCATACATGGTGCTTTGCCTGCTTCCTTTGGCTCTTTGACAAGGAGATTAGAGCAAAAGTGCATAAATTCCGCAGGCTTAAAGTTGGCATCGGTGTCAAAGAATTGCTTNNCGGCAAGTTCACTTTCNCCATTAGAATTNTCGCCATCTACATACCACTTTGGATTAGATGCGTAGGCGTTTATTCCGAGATTGTAAGGCACATCAGCTATGATGAGCTGCGCCTTGCAATTCAGATACCGCTTCCAATTCTGGAAATGGTCGTTAAAGAGGTCTATATTATTCATTGGGTTTTGGTTTATTTGTTAGAATGGCACTTCTTCATTAGGGTTGGGCGGCCCGAAAGGGTCGTTATAATTGTCAGTTGGATATGATGCCGACTGTGTGAACCCTGTGGCTGCTGATTGAATGGGTGCGCCCGGTAGATTATCCCACGGCAATTCAGACTCAAGTGTGGGCTGGCTGATTGCGTTNCTTTCTTTCTGGATAATGAAATCCTCCATATCGGCTCTAAAATCCACCGCAATACTATCGCTTTGTTTCCACGGGATATATCGGCCGTTGATGGTGTTGAATTTGAAAGTAGCATCGCCGGTTGAGCCGAGGTGTCTGAATTTCACCTTTTCCACCCTTACGAGAGTGTAATTCTTGCTTTCATCGCGTTCACGATGAACGATGATGCCGAAATCGGCTTTATTGAAAAAGTTGGCCGAGCCGTTGATGTCGTACATCGTAGGTATGCCGCTGTTCCCATTGTCCTTTTTTACCTTTGTGGGGTGCGCCATCAAGAACACAAGCACGTTATGTTGCTGCGCAAAATTTGTCAGCCTGTCAAGAACACGGGATATGTATTGCGTTTCGCTTTCCCGGCTTGACTGTTCGCTTTCTATGCGGTTGAAAGGGTCTATCACCAACACGCGGATACCTCTGCGTCTGACAAGGTATTTAGCCTTTGCCAAAATCGCATTGATTGTGTAACCCTCTTCTTCCATGGGCAGGATATGAAAGAAATTGTCACGGTAATATTCCTTTGCATGTGCGTATTGACCGGGGGTGATACTTTCGCCATTGACATCTACTGACTGCAACCTCTTACCGCACAACTTTTCTATCAGCTTTACGGCATGGTATTCCATAGGCATATTTTCAGGCGAAAAGAAAGCGACCTTGAAATCATAGAAGATGTTGAAGCGNACACACATCTCATCNATAAATTCCGATTTACCGCTACCCGGTATGCCGGTNACGATNGCAAGACGTTTCGNTTCAAANCTGATAAGCGCATCAAGATTGGGATGACCNACAAGAAAACCCTTTTTCAAACCATCTTTGTAGATGGCNTCAAGCTCATCTTCGTAGTCGTTAAGTGAATACACGCCCTCNACTTTTACCTCTTTGGCGTTGCGCAGGCAGTTTTCAAGACTTTCCTTTCCGTACTTNATAAGATGTTCATTAGCATCTTTGCAGTCATCGCCATAGGTTACGATACGGCAGCGTTCNCTACCAAAGCGGCGCACTAATTCATCACGCAGTTGCAGACCCTTTGTGTCGGTATCAACCGCTATGTAAATAGTTTCNTTNTCCTCAAACCATCCATCTATAAAATCNTCCAGATATGAAAGATTGTTNTTTGCTCCGTTAGGTACGCTGATACAGTTGGATTTGCCNATTTCAACGAATGATAGGCAGTCCATCTCACCCTCGGTGATTATACATTCCGATTGNCCNACAATGCCNTTCAGATTGTATGGGATTAGTTCTGCNCCGCTTTCCAGCATNAAGAGNTTATTGCCGGTGCGATACTTTACATTGATTANNTCATCGTTAAGATAATANTTGAATTGTACGGTGTTCATCTTTTTNCCNGTNTGAGGCATAAAGTGTTCACCCTCGTTTATCTTCAATCTTTCAAGCACCCATTCCGATATTCCGCGCTTGTTAAACCATTCTACGAGTTTGCGCGATAGCGTTGTGATTGGTCGTGGCGTTGGTCTGCGGTATTCTTTTTTAGGCGCGTCTTGCGACCGCTCACCGACATGTATAGTTCCGCTCCAAGAGCAATAATGGCAGTGCCATACGCCCTTATCCAAGTCCACGGATAAGCTCTTGTCNCGCTTATTCTTCCGNTGGTCATGGCATTTAGGNCATAAGACTTTCATCTTGCCGNTATTGCGCCCGGATGGTATGTCGATGCCGAAGTCGCTATAAGCTTTCATTTTTCAGTTTCCTTTCTTTCGGATTTNAGAAGGTTCCAGATTGCAGNTGTATCCCTGCGNGANACNCCNTTAATNCCTACAAGGTTGAAGAGCTGACCTATTCGGTCAATGGTGCGTGGGCCATACAATTCCNTCGCGCCGCTTNACGTGCNGTTGGTTGTCACGATGNAGGGGATGTCTGNCTTGTTATCGTAGATAGTGCTGATAAGGTGAGCCACTACATTCAGCTTATTGCCTACATGGTTTGTTGGCGCGATTTCCGTACCAAGCTCATCAAGCCCCATAGGGATGCTGCTGAAAACACCAAAACCATCGGTAGCATACTTTCCGCAAAAGGTCGGCACGTTAATCCATTGTGGGTTGATTTTCTCGCCGCTATCACGAAGCCAGAATTTCGTGATAAAATGCAGGATAGCTTTCATTAGAGTGCTTTTACCCGTTCCGATGTTGCCGTATATCCACAATCCTTTCGTGGGGTCTAACGCGCCTTTCTTGTCGCGTATGCACCAGTGAAACACATCGCCTATGATTTGCCGGTTGTCATCATCTACGACAAAATCAGGGCAGATATATTTTATGNCATCGTAGAATTTCGCCTTAGTGGTATTCAGTTCCGTCTTGCAGCATGATGCCATTTTCGGCAGGAGATATACCTGTTTGTCTATAAGTTCTATTTCTGTCATCTGATGTGTCGTATTCGGTTTCCCAGCAACGGTTATTTATCCACGTTTGCAGGTGCTTGATAAATTCTTTTGGCGTTGTCTTAGTCTGCTCTGCATACGCAGTAGCCGCCGGCAGTAGCAAAGGGACAATGACTCGCCAATCCTTGTGCTTCTTCTTGAAATTCGCAAACTCGGTTTCCAATCCACGCTTCTTGCCCGGATATGNTTTGCNAAATTCCTCAAANGCCGCTTTCGCTTCTTGGATGGTTATGTCGATATTATTATCTTCTTNCTTTCTTTNATTCTTATCATTTTTATCATTCTTTTTATTCTTATTCTTCTTGTTTGTGGTTGTTAGATGTTCGCTTGATGTGTGTTCGATGTCGGCTTGATGGCTGTCTGATGGTTGTTGGATGTCAGTTTGTTGGTTGTTAATTTCCGCATAACCTTGATAACTATCGTAATTGCAGACAGTTATTAGCGAGTATCTGTTGGTTGAATGTCTGATGATTTCACCCGAACTTTCCAACTTTTTAAGACACTCGCGCAATGCACCGCGCTTGATGCGTATGCTGCGCATAATACCATCCTCCGAGGTCAGGGCTTGCCCCCGTTTGATTTCCACACCAAAGCAATATCCATCCTTATGGTTGGCCGTCAGGAGCAGATGTATGAAGACCGCCATCATATTTGGCAGTCCATACCATTTCCACTCCGTCATCTTGCGATAAAGGCGTATCCAACCTAATTCAGTCTGATTGGTGTTGCTCATGGCGAAAAAGGTTAAGCCGGCTGATACGGGATGTAATCTACAATCTTCACACGTTTTACTTCATCCAGACGCAGGTTGTAGCCTTGCTTGAGGTATTCGTTAGTGATAGCGGTTGCTTCCGTGAAATCGGTGGCACAAACAAGCATTTCATACTTGGTTTCCTTTTCCTTGCCAGTATCTTCATCAACAAAGGTGTCTGTCACGATTGCCTTAAAGAAAGGTTTATCATCTTCCTTTTCATTGATTATTTCACGAATTTTGCTCCTGAACACCGCGAACACATCAATATTGTGATTGGGATACTGGTCGAACATTGTTTTTTCCGCTTCTGCGAATAGTTCGGCATCCAAAATATAGTGTTCAGTAACCTCCTTAACCTCGCCGCTGTCAAGGGTTTTCTCTACTTTGATTTTTGCTTCAAACAACATATTTAATTCGGATTGAACGTCAATAATTGATGATATGCAGACCGAGCCTGCTGACGGGTAAATTCCCTTTCAACAGCCTCTACTGAATTGCTTAAAATATGGTAAGCATGGGGATTGCGTAACATTATAGTTGTCAGCGCACCGCCAATGCGGATTTCATCGCCACGCATAGATAGTTCCACTCTATCGTTATAGATGGATACGTTGATGTGGGCGACCCGTTCATCAATAGGCGTAGGCTTGCGCTTGCGCCTGAATAATCTGTGTAACAACATAGAAATGTAAGGCAACGCTGCGGATAGTTCCGCAACGCTGCCTATTGATAGGTTAGAATGGCAAATCCACAGTATCGCCCGGTGCTACGGCGGGGGCGTTGTTGATGTCTTCCGGGGTGGGGCCTTTGGGGGTAAAGGTGCGCGTTTCAAGGTCGCCAATGATGTAGTTTACGCCATCGACACGTTCCTCTTGCTTAGGGGCGCAAGAAATGAAGTGGGNGTAAGTACGGGGTTGACCGTTGTTGGTGAACGTCTGAGGCGTTTTACGCGCAATGACAGCCACGTTCAAGAAGATGCGCTCCTTTCCGTCTTTGCACGCAACCTTTTTCATCAGGTCGCGGGGGATGTCTGAAAGNCANATACTNCCAGTCAGAATTGAATTGTTGTCAGCCATTGGTTAAGCTCTTTTTAGTTGTGAATAGTTGTCTTGAATGATTACCTCGGCAAGTGCAACGCGCTCCTCGATAAGGGCGATTGCATCCGGGTCGCGCACGATGCGCACGATGTGTATGGGGTTTTCCACAAAGGGGCAGTACACGATGAAGTCGCAGAATGTCGTGCCGGNACAAGCCATGTGGTTTTGGCACTGGTAATAGTAATCCGGGTTGACTTTCTTGAGGCTTTCGTTGTCGTGGATTTCGGCAACGTACTTGCTATACGTTGACAATGTGGGGCATTTGATTTCCACACATCCCTTTTCTTCGCCGTCAGTCGTGATACCATCAGGGGATGATGCAAGATTGGCGATTGTTGGGTGTTTGCAGAGTCCTACCTCCTCAACTACGCGCCCGGTCACACTTGTGTAAGTGTTTCGTGCGTGTTCTTCCTGCTCTGTGCCGAAGCGCATTGCTTTTGACTGCGAGGTCGTCTGGTCGAGATAGAATGTGAACATCGTATCATCCTTGACGATTTCAGGGTTAAGGGAGCGTTCCCCTGCAAGTTGATACAGATAGGTTAGCGCGGTGTCGCTGAAAACCTTGTCTTTTGTTCGCCCGCTTTTCATCAGCGAGCCTACCTGACTACCTGTGATGTAGCCAAGGCGAGCGCGATACCACTCAAGGGTGCGCTGTTCCTGTGTGCAATCTAATATTGACATATCTTTTTGGTTGTTAAAGCTCGGGATTAGGTGCGGTCATTTCGCCATTGGCATCCGCCGGAGCGTTAGTAACCTCGCCTGTTTCAGTGTTCACTGTTTCCGTGGCTTTGGGTTTCTTTGTGCCTTTGGCTGCTGACGCTGCGATGTCGTTCAGTTTGCTCGTTTTAGCTTCGCGGCTTTGGCGATAGGGTGCCATGACTTCATCGACAGTGGTATCACCATCCTTGAGTGACTGCTGGATGCCGAGCAAGAGGGCGATTTCATCAACGCCGATTTGGTTTACGGTCTGCTTGCCGCAGAGCTTGATAACCTCTGCTTCCGTGATGCCGTACTGGTCGTTGAAATACTTGATAGCACCATCGCGGCGTTTGATGAGTTTTGTTTCATCCGAAAGGTCGCCGGTGATACATTCCTGCGCAGCCTTATACACCTTATCGGTGATGGCTTTGGGTACGACTGCGAAGATGGCGTTGCGGTATGCGATTGCGTTAGCGGCATTGCCGGTTACGGTTATCATATCCTCTGAATAGCGACCGCCTTTTGAATTAAGGATTGACCTACGCACCTCAAAGGCAACTGCGTAGTTGTTTTCCAAATCCCACGCTGTACCACGCGAGATTACCTGTGTGCCGGTCACGTTTACGACACGCGCTTCTGCGCGAAGATTACCGTACTGTTGGGCGATGATTTTCGCCAGATGTACTGATGGGCCGGTGATAGGTTTGCCGCCACGAGGCAGGGCGTACCCGCAAGTCTGGGCGGTTTCCCTATCCATCGTTGCGATGGCGATTGAATTGTTGATTGTCCGCGAAAGATTGCGGGGGTAAGCATGAGCCGTGCTGACTTGGATGTCGATATTGGCTCGTTCCGCACTGTCGATTGTTTCGACAAGCTGCATGGGGGTGGGGTCTGCCAGTCGCGCAACCTCGTATCCCTTGATGTCTTCTAACATATTGAAGATTGTTTTAACGCCGTCTTACTGCTTCCGGCCTTGCATTAGTGAAGACAGTNGGAGNCNAACCCACAATGTATNGCCTACCATNCNNNCCTTGTTTACTCAGCACCTCCCGGCTACGGGCTTAACGCTAAACAAGTGACGCGCCTACCATTTTCGCTATGTCTTCAAGTACCCGGCTGCTTGCATTAGCCGGGCTTTGAATGTTGATTGTTTATGGCTTTCGCCAAAGGACTGCCTCTCTTGGCTCATCCCTTTTTCTTTGTGCGCTTACGATTGGATAGCTTGAATTTTTCAAGAACCTTATCCACATCTATCATCATCCATCGCCCATACTGACTTATGCAATCATCAAGTATGCCTGCGGCTTTCATCCGATAGACTGTTGACTCCGATGTTCCGAGTATTTCAGCAAGCTCGCCGATACTGTTCACATACCATCTTTCAATCTTCTGCGGTTTGTCTTCTTTTGGCTGGGTCTTTTCTTGCCATTCTCCCATCATCGCAAATAATTGCCGTGGGGTCAGTAGATGTATTGGCGTGTCAAGACCGATTTCAAATGTTCCTACATTGTTCATTTTACTGTGTCCTCGTTATTATCGCCGCCACATTTGAGCGTGCGTTAATATCATACACGGCTGCGTTCCCATCGTTTGCCTTTTTCATCTGGGTTATGGTTGCCCGGATAGAATTTTCTGAATAAAGGCGGTATGGTACTCTTACAGACTCACCGACCGCCAATTCAACCAGTGATACCTGTAATCTGTCGCCACGTTTAATTTTTTTCACTTCCATTGTGATTATTATCAAAATAAGTATTAACTTTGCGGTCATAAACTGATTAAGTAGTTAAGCACTCACTTAATACTGATTGATTAACTACTTAATCAGTATTGACAATGCAAAAGTACAACATAATACTGATTGGCACAATAGTCAAACAAGTATTTAACATTATTTAACGCTTATGACAGACGGCGAAAAACTTGAACAAATCCAACAAATGACCGGTCTGAGTTGGAAAGAGATGGCTGCTAAGGTTGGCATAGCATCCGCTCAATCCTTTACCGACATACGCAGCGGTCGGCACGGCATCAGTATGAAACTCGCTAACCGAATTATTGATGCGTTCCCTAACATACGCCGTGAGTGGCTTATGTTTGAAAGCGGCCCGATGACAAAGGATGAAGCAGTCGGCATGATTGCCTTGTATTCATCTACCGAGTCAATGGCAACTGCAAAGGGTGGCGATGATATAATAAATGTAGGCTCTTTGTTCCCCAAAGCAGAAGCAGCGGTAAGAAACGCCAGCGACAGCATGATTGAATATCCCAATGGCTGTATCCTTGTGTTAAGGCGTGTCACAGATACAAACTTGTTAATCCCCGGTAATAACTATCTTGTAGAAACGGAAGAGTTCAGCATCGTGAAGCGCGTACAGAAAGGCAAGGATGAAGCGCATATCGCCCTTTATTCTTCAAATACCGCCACATACCCGGATGGCAAACCCATCTATGAGCCTTTTGAAATTCCTATCGACTCAGTGCGCAGGATATTCACAGTGCTTGGCTACATCTACACGCAGACCTCTGATATAAATAAGGTGTAAGCCGTAATCGCTCTATGATTTCAATTAAGCGTAGCATATCCTTTTCCGTAGAGGTCAAAAAGAAACCGCCAACAGACAATCCCTCAAAGAAGAATAAGTCTGATGACGGAAGACTGCGCTGTGTCGTAACATGGCAGGGTCAGCGCGTGCGCATCGGCGTACCCCACAACGTAAACCCGGATAATTGGGAAAAATCATTGCAGCGTTGTAAAGCCAAGACCACGCACGGGAAATCCAAAACGCCGGCATCTGTAATCAATCACGATTTGGAAGAAATGGAGTTGATGGTTAACTCCGTTTTTATGCGTTTTGAAGAAGCGGACAAAGTGCCAAGCAAACAAGAATTTTCGGAAGCATACGATAGGCTGGCAAACCCTGAAAAATACATAGAAGCACAAAGCGAAGACCTCGACATTGCAGATAAACCGCTCTTTCCTATTTATGATGAATTTACACAAGACGGGATAATGAGTGGCAGATGGAGTGCCGGTACGTTAGTGAAGAATAGAACGATACGGAAACATCTGATGGCAATATCGCCTAAACTTACCCTTAATCAACTTATCAATGGAGGCACGAAGCAGCTTATAGAACATTTCAGCAAAGTTCCTGATAATTTCAAAGGGAAAGGTTTAGCGAACACAACTGTTATGAATGACATAGCTTTTGTGAAAGTGTTTCTACGTTGGGCGCAGGATAACAATTACTGCGATGCTTCGCCATTCCTGAAAACGAAAGTAAGATTAAAGACGGCTGAACGCCCGGTGATATTCCTTACTTGGGAGGAGCTGATGACGGTCTATAATTTTGACTTTGGTGCAAAAAATTACCTTGCGCACGTTAGGGATGTATTTTGTTTCTGCTGCTTTACATCCTTGAGGTATTCGGATGTGTATAATCTTCGCCGGTCAAATATCACCGACACGGAAATACGCATAACCACTATCAAGACGCACGACTCCCTTACCATTGAATTAAACAAGTATTCTCGCGCTATATTGGCGAAGTATAAAGACATTCCTTTCCCTGATGATAAGGCGTTGCCGGTTATCACTAATCAAAAGATGAACGACTATCTGAAAGAAATGGGGAAAGTATGTGGAATAGATGCTCCCGTCACATTGACCAAGTATAAAGGTACTACCCGGTATGACCATACTTATAAAAAATATGAATTACTATCTACACATTGCGGAAGACGCACATTTATAAGTAATGCCATATCAATGGGGATTGCCCCTAATATTATAATGAAATGGACTGGGCATAGCGATTACAAAGCGATGAAGCCATACATCGATATAGCGGACAATGCCCGGAAATCAGCAATGACCATCTTTGACAGCATGGATAATTCCACAGTTGCCCCACAAGAAAACATGGGGCAAAAAGTGGGGCAAGAATTTGATGACGTATGATAATGTATAGGAATAGATGCTTTGACCTAATTATGGTTCGTAGTGATTTGATAGTGGGTGATAGTATGTGGCAGTGTGTGAAAGATATGGTGATAGTACCTGTCTTTCCGCAACCCTTACTGATTACCAACTACTTACAAACAAGTGGGGCAAAAAGTGGGGCAAATTTCAAGAAAACACCCTTTTTCGGGGTGTTTTTCTTTTTATGTTCCGCTAAAAAAGAACAGACGCGCTTCACAGCGAGTCTGCACTCAAATAAACCAAAAAACTAAGATTGCTAATGAGAAAGGGTTTTGCAACTGCTAACGCTTTATCTTATTGATAAGCCAGATTACGGCAATGGCGATAACGGTAACAAGTATTCCTATTGCCATACCGCCGACATCTTGCTTAACTTTTTCCCACTTGGTCAACTCTCTTTCCACCGGCACGGGTGTTTGCTGAAATTGCTCAAGGATGGAATTTATCTCTTCACGCTGGGCATTGAAGATGCTGTCATACTTTGCCTGCATCTGCATTATCATCTCATCTCTTGTAGAACTTCGGTCGCGGTCGTGGAATACTTCTTTGCTGATTACGCCGCCGGTTTCATTGACTACCATTATCACGCTATCGCGGATAATCACACTATCGCGTGTATTGACGCGCTCCTGCAACATGCTAACAAGGTTTGAAAACTGCACCTCGTTAAATTCCGTTTTGATTGCAGTGCTGTCGGTAAGCGTCTTTTCGATTTCGACCGGCTGGTAGATTGTCCGGGTGCATCCGCTTATAATGATAGCGGAAAAGAATAATGCTACTACAAGCAGCAGAGATTTGAAATGATGGTGTTGTGTCATTTTAATGGTCTTTTTGTGCAAATTTGACATTAGCTTCGTCGATTTCACCTTTAATGCGTGTTAAGATTTCAAGCGCATCGTGTTCGCTTGCGCACTCTACAATATCTTTTACCATTTTGGGTATTTCCGCAACGTGGCTCTTGCGTTTCTTGGCGTGTTCGCATACACTTTTGAACTCAATGGTAATGATTGCAAGGCAGACAAGGATTGACAGGTAAGGCCACGCCCAGAATGGGAAAAGGATGCCAATGGTGTCTGCAAGGAACACCATGAATATACATCGCCAGTATTCACCAATCTTGCGAATGGTGACACGGAGTTTGTGGCTGTGTACGCGCTGCCCTAATACTTTTGCCGTCTGAACGCCATCAATAAGGTCTATGATGACCGCGCAGATGACAAGTATCCAAAGTGCAATGGAAATACCAAAATGCTGATAGACGTGAGGCAGGCTAATGCCGTCAGTCATTGCGTTAATAAATTCTTGGATAATAACTCAGTTGTGATAATTATGGGTTTATAGATTATGTTTTTCTGCGTAGTCAAGCAATTCTAATGCGACTATCTTGGCGTGGTCGCGGTAAGCGTTCATTTCGTGATGTTCCGCGATATACTCTTCGCGCTTGTTGGGGTCAAGTTCACTGCCGTCTAATGTACGAAGATAGTTGTTGTTGATGGCTTGCATATCATCTTCCGGGTAAGCAGCCTTGATAATGGCTGCCACGATGGATGGGTAATCCCAGACCGATACGGGCAAGGTTACGCGCTTCCACATAAAGGCGTAGTCTTCAACATCTGCGTCTTGGATGTCGAAGTTTATTGTGCGGATTTTCATTCCGCAATACTTTTGCACCTCTATGGGCGCGGGTCGCTCGTTGCTGTATTGAAGCGTTGTTTTCTGCATCTTCCTGTTCTTTTAGATAGGTTGTCAGCCGATATTTCTTCATTATCTTTATTATGGTGTAATCGCCCTCTACATAGCACACTTTCCAAAACGATTTATATTCACCACTTAGGATTGTTCTGCGTAGCTTGTGGGCGTTCACATGAACCGTGAAGCCAAGGTAGGAATTAAGTGCCGATATACAATGTCTTAACAACTCTAAATTACGACTATTTCGGCTTCCTCGTAAAACTGCCTCACAAACACCCTCGGTGAACCTTAATTTGTCGATAAAGCCACCTACGGTGCGATTACTGATATACCGTCTGCCGGGCATAATGACCGTTCCGACATACTTGACTCCATGCCTTACGGGTTGGATGTAGAATTTATCCCAGTGCAATGAAACATTCAATCGTCTTGTCAGAAATTTGTCAGCCAAAGGTCTGATGACGGTTAAGATAATGCGCTTATTTCCAACGACTGTAAAATCATCGACAAACCTTTCGTATTCGCATCCATATCTGCGGCATAGCCAAATCATAAATTCATCAAAGAATGACATGTAGAAATTGGCGAATTGCTGACTTGTCAGATTTCCAATAGCCATGCCGACAAAATCCGGCAAGTTGAAAAGTGACTTATGTGGAGCAAGCCCATCCCATAGGCTGACATCTCCGTTTCTATAACAATTACTTTGCGGTCTATGAAATACTACGATTTCGGTCAGATATATTAAGGTGTCAATATCATCACCTTTATATTCTTTAAGGATAAATGCTTTCAGCAGCTTCCATAGAATATTTAGGTCGATGCTCATAAAGAAAGACTTGAGGTCAAATCTTGCGACATAAACATCATCCCGGTAGTTGTTGCTGACTTTGACTATATCTTTCTCAAGGGCTTCAACAGCTTTCAATGTTCCGAAATTCTTGCGACAGTTGAAACTGACATTACCCTGCGCGTGAAACCGCTTCTCAAATAGCGGCTCAAGCCGGATTATAATCCAATGTTGAACAATGCGGTCACGGAAATGAGCCGCGAAAATTTCGCGGAGCTTTGGTCGCGTAACCATAAAGCNGGTACTAATCGACGGAACGTAGCTGCGCTGATACACCTCACCGATAAGCATCCATAAATCAAATTCATAATCAATACGATAAGCGTTGCATTGTGGCGAGGATTTCTTCTGACCACAACAATCATTAAAAGCGTCTATCCAACCTATCTTAATTTCTTCATCTAATGCGGCGACCGCCCTCACCGAGTTCGAGTTGTACTTGTTGTTGTTGTTGGTGTTGCCATCTGTGAAGTTGACGTTCCATGCGTTGTTCTGACTGTTCTCGGTGGATGACCGTAATGCACAGGCTGATTTGGGTGTTACCGGCACACCGATTGATGATGTTCCGGCTGCACGCGCAAATTTCTTTGTAACTAAGGTATCAATGTTTGACACCCCAGTGCTGTACCCATTCGATAAAAGAAAATTCATAACATCCATAACCGTAGTCTTGAATGTTTCCTTGATATAATATAGCCGATTTATGGTTGGTCGGCAGTATTATTGTCTGAATTTGGACTTGCTTCCTTTTTAATCTTGCATAGCCACGCTCCCGCTTGCATGGCTATGGGATTTATCAAATCCAGAAACTGCACCTCTTGTTGAGCCGTTATCTTCTTCGATGCTTTAAGCACCCGCATTGTCGTTTTGACGGAAGTCATGCGTGCAATCAAGATATTTAAGGACTCGATGCGTGTGTAGCCAGTGGCCTGTGTAGTCAGAATTACGGCATCCATACATTCTCTTACGTCACGCATGAATAAGCCACCGAGGGTCTGATAAGNAAGCGATTTGGGTAGGCGTTCAATGACCGGGATAGCCCATATCATTAAACGCTCTACTGCGCGATAGATTGGTAATTGTGCGGGTTTAGCCATTTGATTGATTTATGCTTTGCTTATCGTATTGAAAATGAAGTTGTTTTGTGAATA
>WFLX010006326.1_pt1 | contig 15936 bp, 12 predicted proteins | sample 4967041 | NCBI WGS metagenome assembly WFLX01 (sample SAMN12857096, study PRJNA449069) | gut metagenome | isolation source: stool from male and female vole | host: Microtus ochrogaster | place: USA:Florida | collected 2017 | reverse complement strand
TAATATTAATGGAGAATTCGCGATTTACGGACATTCCTGAATTACGTTGTTCAGTCTCTTTAGCAGCAATGCTACTGTCAACGATAAGACCGCGTTTGTGTTCTAACTCTTCAGTGAGATTGTACAGAGACATTTGGCGTGCTTCAGCAAGTGTCTTTCCGCTTCCTTCTGCTGACAGGATCAAATATCCGGAGCTTTTAGGTGTCGGCAGTGCTGAAGTCATCCATCTTGGTTTGGCTTTGTCTGCAGCAGNAGCATATGCCACGCTTAANAGCAATCCTATAATTAATAAGAAAGTTTTTCTCATAATTCNGTANATATCTGATAACGTATCTCAAAAATTTGAGATGGACTTACTTCTGTTCTTTTCTTAGTCTGCGGAACTCTTCAAGTTCTTCACGATAAGACTTGCGGAATTGATCTTCATTAAATTCCACCTTTGCACGTTCATCTTCGTTCATAGCAGCAGCCCCAGAGATGGCTTCAGCCTTAGTGGCAGGTATAGAAACGCAAACAACACACTCATATGACCCATCTGAAAGGCGATATACATCTGAACATACAATTTTGCAGTTCTCGATCACCATTTCAGACATCATTCCTATGTCTTGCTTGATATCTTCTTCGTTAAGTTTCTTTTCGCCTGCGCCCATGTCGTTGCGATATCCTTTCATGACGTTTAGCATTTGAGAAGCCATGCGAGAAGTAAGTTCTGCTTTAGCATAGAGAGTAGCCTTTTGGCGTGCGAAATCACGAGTACTGCTTATTCCGGAACCATATGCGCGATATTCATCAGCAGGCTCATTGTCGGCTGCAATTTGGCATTCATCGCGATCCTCTTTTTGCACACGAGTCGGCACATTGGAAGAGTTGTTAAAAGTGGCTTTGACTTTTTTCTTAGCGGCACAAGATGTGCTAACACAAGGCAACAGGAATGCTGCGAGGAGAATAACGAAAATCTTTTTCATGTCGAGTTGGTTTTAAATAATTTGGTCTATCTTACATCTCTTTTTATAGGTATCTCTTGGCAAGAGATACCTATTGAAGTGCAAATTTAATTAAAATGTCTGGAATGTGAAAGTTTTTTGGTCATTTTTTTACTACTCAATAACTTTTATTATGAAATATGTTATAATTTTTTCGTTTTTGTAATAAAATATAACTTTGATTATCAATGGTTTTAAAGATTTCCAAATCTTTTGCCAAAAGATTTGGAAATTATCTAAACAATTTAGTATATAGTTTCGACCCAGACGGTTTCCAACTACGAAGTTCTACTTCTCCCTAATCCGTCAATAAAAAAAGCATCCCGGTGTGGGATGCTTTTGATATTGGGCGTAGGCAGGATTTGCTTTAGTATGAGCGAAGCTTATGCCTGCAAAAGGTTAGAGAGTCTTTAGGGCTGCTGAGACATTCTTCTCGATGCGGTCGGCGAGGTTGTCGCAGGGCTGCTTGTCGAATTTGAGGCCTGTGATGTGCTCGTAAAGCTCGATGTAGCGGTCGCTTACTTCTTCACAATATGCATCGGTCATCTCAGGCACTTGCTGGCCCTCTTTNCCCATAAAACCATTGNCAATAAGCCACTGACGTACGAATTCCTTGCTGAGTTGCTTCTGCGGAAGTCCTTTTTCGAAGAGTTCCTGATATGTNTCTGCGTAGAAGTAACGGCTTGAGTCGGGTGTGTGGATTTCGTCGATGAGTATTACCTTNCCATCAAGGAGNCCAAATTCATATTTGGTGTCGACGAGGATGAGTCCGCGTTCCGCTGCCATCTTTGTGCCACGCTCGAATATTGCAAGGGCATATTTCTCAACTTGATCAAGAACGTCGGCGCTAACGAGTCCCTGAGCGATGATCTCGTCGTGTGAGATGTTGAGGTCATGGCCTTCGTCAGCCTTGGTGGTTGGGGTGAGGATGGGGTGGGGGAGTTTTTGGTTTTCCTTCAATCCGTCGGGAAGAGGCACTCCACATATTTCACGAGCTCCAGCCTCATAGTCGCGCCATGCGCTGCCGGCGAGATAACCGCGAACGATCATTTCAATCTTAAGNGGCTGACACTTTAGTCCGATAGTGACCATTGGATCCGGAACAGTAACGAGCCAGTTAGGTACGATGTCTTCAGTAGCCTTTAGGAAGTGGGCTGCAATCTGATTGAGCACCTGGCCTTTGAAGGGAATTCCCTTGGGGAGAATGACGTCGAAAGCTGAGATACGATCGGTAGCGACCATTACGAGATATTTGTCGTCGATGTCATATACGTCGCGGACTTTACCGTGATATACGGATTTCTGACCTTTAAAGTTGAAATCTGTGTTTGTTAGGGTTTGCATTTTATTTAATGATAAATTATTAATGATAAATGATAAAGAGTCAAGAACCAAGAGTCAAGAACTAAGAGTCAAGAGTCAAGAACCAAGAGTCAAGATAATTCTAAATTCTAAATTCTAAATTCAAATTCTCAATTATTACGGATGGAGAATTCGCAGCCGCAGTAGGTCTGATTGTAGAAGTTCATTTCTTTGATGATTTGGACTCTACGCTCTGACAGACCTCCTTTTCGCCAATTTTGCGTCCAGAATGTGACTTCGGGGATGTCCGCGCATGCGGCAAGTCCGGCTTCTTCAATCTGCTCCAGGCTTTTCCATCTGCTTGATGCGAGTGTGGTAGTTATCACCTTGAAGCCATTGTCGCGTGCATATTCGGCTGTCTTGCGAAGTCGCAACTTGAAGCAATTCAGACAGCGTCTACCTCTTTCCGGCTCGTTTTCAAGACCCTGCACACTGCAAAGCCAATCGTCATGATCATAATCTGCATCAACTATTTCAAGTCCGAGAGATTCGGCGTAGCGAGTGCATTCATCTTTACGCTTNAGNTATTCCTCAAGNGGNTAGATNTTGGGGTTGCAGTAGAAAATGGTGGGGCGAATTCCATGTTGAATGAGGCATTCCACAATGGCAGAAGAGCANGGTGCGCAACAAGTATGGAGAAGCACTTTGTCTTCGCCGAAGGGGGCTTCTACTATATATTTTTGCTTATTAGACATTATATTAACTGAATTCGCTACCATTAAGCGCCTCTCCGAGGATACAGGTTTTTTGAGAGTGGATCCCCAGGCTAAAGCCTGGGGTTATGGCATGAACATCAGGTCTCCGACCTGATAAATGACACTATCCGCATTGCAATAAAAGCCTGAAATGGCTATTACATTGCGAAGGCGTTGAATCCACCGTCGACTACAGCCACTGTGCCTGTGACGAAGGTAGATGCATCTGAAATGAGATATTGGATTGTGCCACAGAGTTCTTCGGGTTTGCCAAAACGCTTGAATGGAGTTTGGCGTATCACGTCAGCNCCACGTTCAGTCAGAGAACCGTCAGGATTAGTGAGAAGTGCGCGGTTTTGGTTTGTGAGGAAGAAGCCTGGNGCGATGGCATTCACNCGGATAGCCGGAGTGAACTTAGTAGCCACTTCATTGGCAAGGAATGCCGTGAAGTTGCTTATGCCAGCCTTTGCTGCTGCATATCCGCATACACGAGTCATCGGGCGGAATGCGGCCATTGAAGAGAAGTTAACGATAGTGCCTTTCCCTGCTTCCACCATTGGCTTAAGGAATACTTGAGTCGGAATGACAGTGCCTGTCAGATTCAGACCGAGCACCTTTTCAAATTCCTGAACTTTGAGGTCGAAGAAATTGCCTGAAGGAGCGATAGTGGCACCCGGCATATTTCCGCCGGCGGCATTAAGGAGAGCATCAACTTTTCCATATTTGGCAAGTATTTCAGCGCAGTTCTCTTCAACTTTCTCCGTGTTCATGACATCGGTGACAAGGAAGATGGCTTCGCCACCCTTAGCAGAGATTTCTTCAACGATTTTGTCGCCTTCCTCTTTGCGGCGACCCATGAGGACAACTTTTGCACCCTCAAGGGCGAGATACTCGCCGATGCAAGCACCGAGCACACCAGTGCCGCCGGTGATCACGACGACTTTATCTTTAACTGAAAACAGTTCGTTCATGGTTTAACTAATATTAGTATTGTTTGTGGGGTACAAAATTAAGAAAAAATTGAGGATTTTGCAAAAATATAAGCTGTTTTATGAATTTAGTTTGTAAATGAGATTTATATTTTGTACCTTTGTGGTTTCAATCTGAGGGGATAAGTAGGGCTTAAGGGATAAACGGGCCATATATGAAGGCTAATTTGGAGAAAAATGAAATAAAAAACAAATAAAAAGATTCAAATATTCTACAGGCATATGAGCGAAAGAGTTTATATTTTTGACACGACGCTTAGAGATGGCGAGCAAGTGCCCGGGTGTCGTCTTAACACTCAAGAGAAGGTAGAGGTAGCTAAAAAATTAGAGGGCTTAGGCGTAGATATCATCGAAGCCGGNTTCCCTGTTTCCAGCCCCGGAGACTTTACTTCTGTGGTGGAAATATCTAAGGCAGTCACATGGCCAACTGTCTGTGCATTAACCAGGGCAGTAGAGTCGGATATAAAAATAGCAGCGGAAGCATTGCGATTTGCAAAGCGTCCGAGAATCCATACAGGCATCGGCACTTCTCCTTCTCACATCAAGTATAAATTCAATTCTACTCCTGAAGAGATACTTGAGCGTGCTATTTCTTGCGTGAAGTATGCTAAGCAGTTTGTAGAGGATGTTCAGTTTTATGCCGAGGATGCGGGGCGTACGGACAATGAATATCTCGCGAGAGTGGTAGAAGCTGTCATCAAAGCCGGAGCTACAGTGGTCAATATACCTGACACCACCGGCTATTGCCTACCAAGTGAATTTGGCGAGAAGATAAAATATCTCATGGAGCATGTGGATGGCATTCACAAAGTTACAATTGCTACCCACTGCCACAATGACCTTGGCATGGCAACTGCCAACACGCTTTCCGGCCTTATCAATGGAGCGCGCCAGGCAGAAGTGACTATCAATGGCATAGGAGAGAGAGCAGGCAATACATCGCTTGAAGAAGTTGTAATGATTCTAAAATCGCATTCAGAGCTCAATCTTGACACTAATATCAACACAAAGAAGATTGCATCTGTAAGCCGCATGGTGTCGAGCATGATGAATATGCCTGTGCAGCCAAACAAAGCGATAGTAGGTCGCAATGCTTTTGCGCACTCTTCAGGAATACATCAGGATGGGGTGCTTAAAAACCGCGAGAGCTATGAGATCATCGACCCTAAAGATGTGGGAATCGATGAAAATGCAATAGTCCTCACAGCAAGAAGTGGACGTGCCGCTCTGAAGCATCGTCTTGAATCATTGGGTGTGCATATGGAAAAAGAGGCGCTCGACAAGTGCTATGAGGATTTCCTGAAACTTGCCGACAAAAAGCGTGAGGTAGTAGATGAAGATGTCCTTATGCTTGCCGGAGAGCATCGTTCTGCCCGCAACCGAATCAAATTGGACTATTTGCAAGTGTCGAGCGGTGTTGGAATGCGCCCTGTAGCAAGTGTAGGTCTTGATATCGCCGGAGAGAAATTCGAGGCATGCGCTACGGGTAATGGACCAGTGGATGCAGCGATCAAGGCAATTAAGAAAATCATCAATCGCCAGATGCTCATTAANGATTTCCTGATACAGGCATTCGACAAGGGAAGCAACGATGTGGGCAAGGTGCATATGACAGTGGATTGCGATGGAGTCAGCCATAATGGATTTGCAGCCAATAGCGACATTATAGCAGCTTCTGCAGAGGCATTCCTGGATGCTGTGAATAAGGCTGCCGCACCTATTGTCAATGATAAATGATAAATTGTCAATTTGATGAGGTGTCAAATTGACAAGATGACAAATTGACAATTCCCAAAATTGAAAATAATAAAATTTAAGATATGAAACTGAAGATTGCAGTGTTGCCCGGCGATGGCATTGGGCCGGAGATATCACGTGTAGGTGTGGAAGTTATGAAAGCAGTGGCTGAAAGATTTGGCCATGAGTTCACTTTTGATTATGGATTGGCCGGGGCTGCTGCCATCAGAGCGACNGGAGATCCATTTCCGGAAGAGACTTTGAAACTTTGTAAGGACTCTGATGCCGTGCTTTTCTCTGCGGTNGGNGATCCGGAATATGACAATAACCCGGAGGCAAAAGTGCGTCCGGAACAAGGCCTTCTCGCTATGCGCAAGCAGCTCGGGCTATTTGCAAACATTCGTCCGATTCAGACTTTCCCTGCNCTTATCGACAAGTCTCCGCTAAAGGCTGAAATAGTNGGCGATGCTGATTTTGTCTGTGTGCGTGAATTGACGGGTGGAATGTACTTTGGTGAAAAATTCGAGTCAGATGATAAGGCATATGACACAAATTTCTATACTCGTCCGGAAATCGAGAGAATCCTTAAAGTGGGTTTTGAACTTGCTTCTCGCCGCAAGAAGCATCTTACAGTCGTAGACAAAGCAAATGTCTTAGCTTCAAGCCGACTCTGGCGCAAGATAGCCAAAGAGATGGAATCAAATTGGCCAGAAGTGACGACCGACTACATGTTTGTAGACAATGCTGCAATGAAGATGCTTCAGGATCCATGCTTCTTTGATGTGATGGTGACCGAAAATACATTCGGAGATATCTTGACAGATGAAGCGAGCGTAATAAGCGGATCAATGGGATTGCTGCCATCTTCGTCGATAGGGGAGAGCACTCCGGTTTTTGAGCCAATCCACGGATCATGGCCGCAAGCAGCAGGACTTGATATTGCAAATCCTCTTGCTCAGATTCTATCAGTGGCAATGCTCCTTGAGCATTTCGGCCTCGCAGAAGAAGGGAAGACAGTGAGGAAGGCTGTAGATGCCTCCATCGCTGAAGGAATCGTGACGCCCGATCTTGGAAAAGATGGCAAGTCGGAGTATGGCACTCAGTCAGTGGGGAAATGGATCACTGATCAGATTTCTTCAGGCGCAATCTGATATATAGAACAGCGTAGATAATAAGCAGCAGGGCGAGAACAGAGGAAACCACCATCCATGTGGTTTGAGAACTGGAAGTCCTGCTGTTCATTTTATTTTTGTTGGCAGAGTCAAGATAAAGCAATGGTCGGGATATTATGCTATCGCGCAGCATGATTTCACGGTGCATTGTAACTTTGCGAAGACTGTCTATTTCATTGCTTTGGGCAATATACTGCTCCATTGCCAAAATATAATTGTCTTTGTCTCCAACTTCGCGAGCAGCCTCCATAAGCATTCCGTAATATTTCTGGAGCATATATGCAGAAAGCTCATTNTTTTTAATCACAGCGAGAATGGCAGGAATAGCNTTTTTATAATCTTTGCTTGCCATATAATAGAANGCAAAAGCCTGTCCGTTGTGATCCATGGTTCTTCTGACATCGGCATTTCTCTGATAGAGGGCTTCAATGCTATCGTGGTAGATCTCAATTTCCTCATCTGTTAGAGCATGATAATTGCTCAACATTCTGCGATAGCAGATGAATTTGTTGGTGTCATAATTTCTGAAATTACGTTTCTTCTTTACATACATTTGTTGAAGTTGGTCGATAATTTCAAGCAGTTTTTTGTCGTATTCTACAGCCTTTTTTGGATTGCCATTTACTCTTGAATGAATCATTGCTGCAGTAGTGTAAAACTGATTCTTGAGAGGATAGTCGCTTGCTGGCAATTCATCGATCATTCGGTCGTAGGCATCGAGGCATTGCTTAAAAAGGGCTCCATCGGCATCTGCACCCAAATACTGAATTATCTGATACAAGATGGAGATGCGGTCGTAGACGTCGGTTCCCTCGAGATTGTGCGACTTTGTAATGCTATCAAGAAGCATCATCTGTAGTTTTGTATCATCCGGACGATTGCTTCTGACATTGATCTGCTGATTTAGAATGTAAGTCTTTGTGGCAGCCTTAGCTTCCGAATTTGGAATTTTATCGGTAAGATTCAGAAGCACTTCAACAACAGAGTCGTCTTTCGCATATAATGTACCAAGGTTTCTCAACATGTCAAGTTGCGCATTGATGTCTTCAGCTCTGCCTGCGGTGGAGTAAATATCCCATCCATATTCTTTTTGCCCTTTTCTGTCTGAAAGATCGAAAAGATAGTATAACAGTCTAAGACTATCTCGAGCAGTGGTGGAATGTGATAATTCTTCTTTGTACTTTTGTAAAAGAAGTTGTTTTGCAGGTCGGTTGTTGGCAAAAGAGGGTAAAACTAAAGCCAACAGAATAATGAAAGTAAATATATATTGTCTTTTCATCTATAGGGTCAGTTTATCGGGTGCAAAATTAGTTACTTTTATTCATAGGAGCAATTAGATGGCATTAAAGTTTTATTACAGATATGTTACATATTTGAAATAATGCGCAAAAAAATACCCTTTCGCCAATCGCGAAAGGGTATAATTAATTGAAATAGTCATTATTTCGTCTGGAGATTAAGTTTGTGGGATGCAAGCCCATCAGATTTGACCGTCAAGGTAACCGGGCCCGGCACTCCGGTGCTTCGCAGGATTACAGTAGCGGTGCCATTATAAAGGCTTCTTGTATTTCCAACAGATAACTCATTACTTCTTAGGTCGCCATTGATTACGCCCACGATCTCAGCCGGACCTGACACATCAAAAGTGAGGAGATTTGAGGCATTCTTATCAGTAAGTCCTTTAGCATCTATGGCCGAGACTTTGATATGCTGCAAATCAAAGCCGTCGGCTTTCCACTCGGCATTGTCGGGAATAGCTTTAAGTTTTTTTGCCTCTCCGTGAGTAGTCAGATTGTGTCGGGCCACTTCTTTGCCATTGGAATAGGCAATTGCTTCTACCTTCCCTTTCTGATATGGCACTTTTTCCCACAATATGCGATTGCGAGATTTTGGATTCGCAATGTCGTTGCTCTTTCTGCCAATAGATTTGCCATTGACTTTCAGTTCAACTTCGTCGGCGTTAGTATAAGTATAAAGTTTAACTTCGCTATCGGGGTTGAAGTTCCAGCTGTCGGTGAATTTCCTGCCTCCCATAGTCACACCGTTCCATTGTGTGGTCTCAGTAGTCTCAAAGGGGGCTATAAAGACTATAGGCTCTTCAGGCTTAAAGAAGGATTTAAGGAAATAAGCCATAGGTTTTGGGTCAAGAGCAATGTCAAAGACACCTTGTGTCCAACCCTTCTCAGGCCAGCCTTGCGACTCTCCGAGATAATCGATCATACCCCAGTAGGCAAGTCCGATTACCTTATCAAGATCCATTTCAAAGAAATTTGGACCCATGTTGCTTGTATTTGCCTCACTTTGATAGAACATCATCCAAGGATATCTCTTTGAATCGCCGGGGAAATACATATATCGATAGTTGTAGGCGGCAATGTCTGTATGCTCCACGAGCGGCGCCGGAAGAGAATCTGTGTGCTCATTGCGTCCGCGTGGATGCATTGCTACCGTCACAAGCCGGGTAGAATCATATCTTTGCAGAAGTTCTTTCTGGAGTTTGAATGGAGTAATGCCCCAATCGTTGTAGGGGAGATCGGGGATAAGCTGGAGTTCGTTTCCAAGACTCCAGAANACAATGCTCGGGTGGTTGCGGTCTCTCTTTACCCATTCCGGCACATCATGTTGCCAGCGTGTCTCCCANGGAGTTCGACCTCCTGAATACTGTTGAGTCCATTTGTCGTAGAGNTCATCGACCACAAGGATACCATATTCATCACAAAGATCAAGGAACGATTCACTATATGGATTGTGAGAAGATCGGATATGGTTGAATCCAAAGTCTTTCAACATCTTAATTCGCTTCTCCATAGCAGCAGGGTAGGCAGCAGCGCCCAACGCTCCAAGAGTGTGGTGATTGGCAATGCCTTTGAGAAGCACCTTCTTTCCATTGAGTTTCATGCCGAAATCCGGAGAAAATTCCACTTCGCGAATGCCAAATCGTTCTGTAGAAGTATCGGCTATTGAGCCATCAGGGCGGTAGATAGTTGCCTTAAGAGTATAAAGATAAGGATTTTCAGTGTCCCAAAGGGTTACGTTCTCGAGAGTAATGCTATCGAGAGGGAACTCGCGGACGTGTTGGCGAGGATGGCTCCAATGTTTTTTCACATTGGAGTAAACAGAGTTTCCCTGCTTGTCGAAGATTTCGATTCCAACAGTAATGCTGTCGGTCTTTATGAAAGTGGCAAGTTCTCCACCTACGAGGATTGTGGATTTATCTGCTTTTGCCTCCGGAGTGGTGATATAGAGAGAGTTGCGAGTGAAGTATTGCTTTGGATCTCCAACTTTTATGTTGACATCGCGATATAGACCGCCTCCCGTATACCAACGTGAATTTTCAGGTTTTCCAGTGTCAGCCTTGACAGCAATTACATTTGGCTCGCCATATTTAAGTTTCTTGGAAATGTCAGATTCAAACCCAAGATATCCATAATCTGTGCCACCTATACGCTCTCCATTCAAATATACATCGCCTACCAGCATTATACCTTCAAAGTCAAGAAGAACACGTTTCCCTTGCCATTCAGGATCTGGGGTAAAAGTCTTGCGATACCAACCTTCACCCATTTCCTTGAAACCGCGGGAACTAAGTTTGCTGGCAATGTTTGCCATCAGGTTTGATTTGTCGCCGGTATCCCCCTCTTCAGGTGCAACCCACGGTTGGCTTATCTGGAAGTCATGAGGAAGATTCACTATCTGCCAACCGGACTCATCGAAAGTCACTGCTTCTGCTCCGGGATTGCTACCTGGTTGGAACTTCCAGTCAAAGTTGAAATTGATAGTCTCTTGTGCATTAGCGCCAAAAGAGAAACCTGCAACTGCACCCAAAGACAAACATGAGAGGACTCCGAGAGAGAAGTATTTTATATATGTCATTATTCGGTATATTTTAGGGATTTGATGTATTTAGACCAATCTTTGTAGTTTTTGAAACCATCTTTCTCGCGGTCGCCACATGCAATGACTCTATAGCGGATGATTCCATCGCTGTCGGGGCGGACATTAATGATATAGTTGAGGTCGGATTCTTCAGTATACACGACATTCTCCGGCTCCACAATGATGCCGAGACCTACTTGCTCTACAACTTCGGGATGACCTTTGTCAGGGATGTTGCTTCCCCATGAAGCAGCCCTTCCTTCAGCGTTTATAAAACCTTGATTGTCGGATTCAAGTTTCTGGATTCCAGTGCAGAATTTGTCATCGGGCAAATAACCGTCAAGTTTGACCTCAACGAAAAGGTCGCGGCTATTTCGAAGCACGGAATAAGTTTGGGTCATTTGAATAGGATGGCCGTTGAACATCCAATCATTATCGATCACTTGAATAGTATGGTCATCAATTACTTTTTGAGTGCGAGATGCGACTGTGTCGATAGTTACGGGATTCCCGTTCTGAACTCCACGGAACGAACCGGCAGCAATAGATTTCCCAGCCCAAAGCACATCGATGCCATATCCTTCTTTCAGTTGGTCGGGAGTGGTATAAAACCCGGTGACATCAAGTTCGAGTTGAGGAGTCTGCTTCACGTAGAGGTCAAGGCTCTGACGATTGTCCATATATACACGATAAGCAACCCAAGGATTTTCAATCACGGCACCGTGACCGTAGATAGCATCATACATGTAGCGAGTATTGGCATTTCCAGGAAAGGTGATAGCATCGATTCTTGGGTGAGTCTTTTTTTCATCGCGAAGTTTGATGTAGGCGTCAGTCTGGGCTGTCGCGCTGATCGCAATCGCGAAGAGAAGGGTGGAGATTATGATTTTTTTCATTGTTAAAAATTTTTTATTAGCTTGATGAATCGTGATAAATCATGATTAAACATGGTAAATCATGGTTTATCTTAATAAGATTAATGTCGGATTTCAATGGCTTTGCCGTCTTTATCGAGGCTGAATAGAGGCATTGTGGCNTCGGGGTCGACNTCGTAATAGTGCACAGCGCTGTCGTTGACGTANGGATGATTGTCTTTCAGCATACGGTAGACCTCAGCNCCAGCCCAAATAGTAGGACCATAGCCGTGAGCCGCCTTTACGCTNACCGGACGATATGCATAGTAAGCGGGGTCGAAGCCCATGCCGGTGCCTACNCATACTCCTTCCACTTCGCCTTTTGGATTTATCTTAGTAGAGACGGCTTCCCAAGCCAACTGAGCCACGGGTCCATATGTGGTAGCCTCGAGCCACCCTTCGTTTACACCGTGAGCAAGAGCATAGGCGAAAATAGCAGTTGCGGAGGTTTCCTCGTAAGTTTCCGGACGGTCGAGCAGCTGATGCCAAAAACCGTCGATGCCCTGAAGTTCTGCCAGCCCGGCAGCATGNTTGCGGTAGATGTCAAGAATCTCAGCTCTCTTGGGATGATTTTCCGGGAGGTAGTCGAGGAGTTGACANAGGGTGAGAATAGCCCAACCGTTGGCGCGTCCCCAAGCCATTGAGGGTTGATGGGNAGCATCCTCAAGGTAGCCATGACGGAAGATGTTTTTCTCCGGCATCCACATGCGTTTGAAGAATCCGGATGCAATACGAGCGGCTTCGTCGAGTTGCTCGGGATGATCTTTATATTTGCTTCTGACAGCCATTGAAGGAAGAGCCATAAACATATCATCGAGCCAAATTGCATTATAATGAGGACGGTTTCGTGCTATAGTGCCGTCTGCAAGATGAACAGGGCTTTGCTCTACGACAGCCCAATATTGCTCAATGTATGGATNTATTTTAAGAGTGGAATCAGCCATAGCAGCGCGCATCCAAGCGCCAGCCATTGCTCCGGCATCATCGAGAGTACGCGGATCTTTTACTTGGCGTAGCTGACCATCTTCCGAAACGTCTCCGGCTTTGTCGGCCTCATCAGCGAGGAAGCGTATGCGATCGCTCACATAGTCAGAGTATTTCTTGTCTCCAGTGATTTTCGCTGCATCGAGAAGAGCATCATACATCACTGCCCATTCGTAGCTTGTCAGTCGATAGGTGCCTTGGTTCACTTTNCCATCAGTCATCTTGGCAGGAGTGACCTCGTCGATATAAGCGAATACTCTGTCGATGTCTGCCTTCACAGAGTCAGGATTGAGTTGACCGTAAGGAGTCTTATAGTCAGGCTGTAGGAGGTGGAGTGGGGTAGTGGAGTCGTTGATCTCATCATCTGCAGCTTTCTGATCATTTTTGCCGCAAGCTGCANAAATTGCAAGGGATACTAATAGGGCTAATTTTTGAGTTTTCATAAATTATAAATTTTCGGGCTTCCGCCCTCACATATATTTCTTATTTGATTTGAGTGCCACGGAATTTGCGTCCTTTCAGGTCGGGCCCAAAGTAGAAGCCTGGCTCTGCGGGCTGATTGTAGGCGACATTTTGGTTGGCGACACTTACGCGATATGCCGGGTCTTCCATGAAGGTGTGGAATCGGTAGTCTGTAGGATAGTCAGTGACGTAGATGCGTAGGGATTGATTGTCAGGGGTTCTTGCGATGACTTCTTCTCGCCAGTCGCCAAGGATGTCGGCTTGCAAGCAAGGATTGGCTTTAGTCCAATTGTTAGAGGCGACTCCCTCAAGTTCTTTAAGAATATCAACCTTTCCGGATTCCCAATTATATTTGCTTATTGCCAATGTCTTGGTATTTCCATCAAGAAGTTCAGTCAGCAAGTCACCGTCCCAAAGAAGACAGAAGTTGACAGGAATATTGGCGTGGGTCTCTCCCAAAAACTCATTTTGTGGGGTTATGATTTCACCCTTGAAAGATCTAAGCCCTCCAGAGCTTGGCGACCACAATTCAACACCTTCATGGGTAGGATCGATGTCTCCGGCCATGCAGCGACCAATGTCTTTATTGCTCGGATAGCGGAGAATGACTTCTCCAGTTGCCGCATCGCGGAGTGTGGTGCCATCTTTTTTGTTTTCGTGGCACCCCCATACGTAGTATTTTTCATTGTTAATGTCGGAAATGAGATGGATTGCATCGCCATGATACATTCCGGTGGAATATAGACCTTTGCCATTATGGTCAATAGTCATTTGGCCATAGATGATTTCGTCGCACCCATCACCGTCGACATCTGCAATGCGAAGATTATGGTTTCCTTGCCCTCCATAAGCTTCATTTCCAGGGGTAGTGGAATCGAAAAGCCAACGCAATTTCAATTCTTTGCCATCCCAGTCATAGGCTGCAAGCCCGGTCTTTGCATAATACCCACGGCACATTACGACTGAAGGATGCACTCCGTCGAGATAGGCGATTGCACCAAGATAGCGTTCGCTGCGGTTGGCATATCCGTCGCCCCAATCTTTGAGTTGTCCACGTGCGGGAAGATAATCAACAGTACTCATGGCCTCTCCTGTCTTTCCGTTGAATACAGTGAGATATTCTGGGCCTGCTATTATACGGCCTTTCATGTTTCTCCAGTCGGCTTTCGGGCTTCCAATAAGTTTGTTTTTTCCGTCCAGGGTGCCGTCGGCTGTTTTGCAAACGACTTCCGCGCAACCGTCACCATCCAGGTCGTAGACCATAAACTGGATGTAGTGGGCTCCGGAACGAATATTCTCTCCAAGGTTGATGCGCCAGAGTTTTGTTCCGTCGAGTTTGTAGCAGTCAAGGAAAGTCGGGCCTGTAAAGCCATCGTGAGCATTGTCGTGAGAATTAGTCGGATCCCATTTAAGAATAATCTCATACTCACCATCACCGTCAACGTCACCAACTGAGGCATCGTTGGCGTTGTAGAAATATTCCTTGCCCCAGATATCGACCCCAAGTTCGGGACGATCTAATGGAATGTCGATATATCCATTGGGAGCATTTTGGGGAAGGACGTATGAGCCTGAAAGATAACCTTTGGAGGGTCTGACTTCATAGGTAGCGGCATCGTGGCCTTTGTAATTNTCTGTATAATAAGTTGATTCTCGAATGGGGGCTTTGTTGATTTTCTTTCCGTTTCGGTAAATGTCGAAAGATTGAGATTCCGGATCTTGCGAGAGGTAGCGCCAAGAGATGTTAACTTTGTCGGGAGATTCCCTGACGGCAACCACACCTCGGCCAAGATTCTCCATTTTTAATTTGGAGAAGTCATAGCGGGCTTGGGCATTGGCCTGAGCGGAGCATAGGGAAAGAGCTGCGCAGAGCAAAAGCATCCGAAAGACGAATTTTTTCATGATAGTGTCAATATAGGGTTAGTTTTAGGTTAGCGCCACGTAGGCTATGGAAATGCAAAGTTAAGAAAAAATTTTTAATAACTCAACTTTCGCTTGCGAAAGTTGAAGGATAAAAAGGTAATAAGGTTAAAGGGTTATTACTCGATTTAGATTATTTATGATGCGGGCTCTAAGGAGTTTGGAATGGATATTTCATTTTTGTTGTGTTTATTACATTTTTGTAAATGGTGAACAAATAATGTATTAAAGCCATTTTAAGGATAAAGACACATTTTTATACACACCATTATTCTCTTAATACTATGAAAAAATTATCTTTGATATTCGCAATCGTTTTCGGAGTATTCTCTGTTTCAGCAAGAAANTATACTCACGATGTNAATGTTCTTCCTGAGCANGCCCATGCAATACTTGATGAACACTTCGATTCAGAAATAAGCCATATCAAAATAGGGAAAGAATTTGGCCAGATCAGGGCATTTGATGTAGTAATGACTGATGGCTCTAAGATATCGTTTGATAAGCATGGAAATTGGAAAGAAGTAGAAGTCAGTGGTACGGAGTCTGTCCCATCAGCGCTTATTCCGAATCCAATAAAAACTTTTGTGAAAGATAATCAAAAAACAGTGAAAGTCACAGGCATTGAAAAGAATAACTATGGTTACGATGTAGAGCTCTCAAATGGGAAAGATGCAAAATTTACAGAAAAGGGTAAATTCATTAGATATGAAGACTAAGGCCCCGACTCATAAAAAATGGGGGTCGCTAGGGCGGCTTTGGGCGAGGGATTTTCGCAAGCTGAAGAGGGAGCTTAGCGAGCTAAGTGACCGATGAAGCTTGGCGAAAAGCACCGTCCA
>WFLX010145701.1_pt1 | contig 15939 bp, 14 predicted proteins | sample 4967041 | NCBI WGS metagenome assembly WFLX01 (sample SAMN12857096, study PRJNA449069) | gut metagenome | isolation source: stool from male and female vole | host: Microtus ochrogaster | place: USA:Florida | collected 2017 | reverse complement strand
CTCAGCTTAGAATTGCCGAAACGGAAAAGTACGCGCACGTAACTTTCTTCTTTAACGGCGGCGTGGAAGCGCCCAACGAGGGCGAACAGCGCGACCTTATCCCTTCGCCCAAGGTTGCAACCTACGACTTACAGCCCGAGATGAGCGCATATCTTGTTACCGACAAGGTTTTGGAAGAGCTCGACAGCGGCAAGTTCGACGTTGTGATTTTAAACTTTGCAAACTGCGATATGGTCGGACACACGGGCGTGATTTCCGCCGCCATCAAGGCGGTCGGTACGGTTGACGAGTGCGTGAAAAAGGTTGTTGACAAAATTCTTGCAATGGGCGGCGCGGCGCTTCTGACCGCGGACCACGGCAACGCCGACAGGCTTTTATCCGACGACGGTTCGCCATTCACCGCGCACACCACCAACCCCGTTCCCGTCGTGCTTATTTCCGACAAGCACAAGGGCGCTGAACTGCGCAAGGACGGAATACTTGCCGACCTTGCCCCCACCTTGCTTACGGTTATGGGCTTGCCCGTTCCCGACGAGATGACGGGCAAAAGTCTTATTAAATAAATACAATATATAATATGGATAAAAAATTTACGCCCGAGGAGGTTTTTACCAAGCCCTGGGTGGTTGCACTGTGCGCTATATTCTGCTGCGTGCTGTGGGGCAGCGCGTTCCCGTGCGTTAAAATCGGTTACGAGCTTTTTCATATCGACCGCCAGAGCGTGCCCTCCCTTATGCTGTTTGCCGGCGTGCGGTTTGCGCTTGCGGGCGTGCTGGTAATAATCTTCGGCTCCATACAAAAACGCGCCTTTTTAGTGCCTAAACCCCGTAATATATGGCGGGTATTGCTTGTTGCGCTCTTTCAGACGGCTATGCAATACACCTTTTTCTATATCGGGCTTTCGCGCGTTTCGGGCGTTAAATCGTCGGTGCTGAACGGGCTTGGCGTGTTCTTTACCATACTGTGCGCGTGCTTTATTTTCCGCACGGAAAAGTTCAACCTTATCAAGCTTGCGGGCTGTATTCTCGGTTTCGGCGGCGTAATTTTAATAAACCTCGGCGGCGATTTTTCCTTTACCTTTACGCTGACGGGCGAGGGCTTTCTCATATTTTCGGGGCTGTCCGCCGCCGTTGCCGCGGGACTCGTTAAAATCTTTTCCAAGCACGAAAACACCACCGCGCTGTGCGGCTATCAGTTTCTGATTGGCGGCGTGGTCCTCGTCATAATAGGCGCAAGCTTCGGCGGCACCATTCCGCATATCAGCGTGGGCGCGGCTTTTATGCTTTTGTACCTCGGTTTTCTTTCCGCGTGCGCGTTCACGCTTNAGGGCTTNTTGCTTAGGTACAACCCCGTTTCCANGGTTGCCGTTTACAAGAGCACCANCCCCCTTTNCGGCGCGGTATTCTCCNCAATCATATTAAACGAGAGCGAACAGCTGTTGAGTTTTTACACGCTGATTGCAATAGTTTTGGTGTGTCTTGGCATATTTATCATAAACAAATTCGGCGAGCGGCGCAAAAAACTTGAATAAANTTTTTAAAAAACGCGCGNTTNTNATTGNCANNTAGTTNGNGCNGTGTTATAATTTCTNGGTNAATNATCATTAAACGAGGNTGATTTTAATGNATAANCNTCTTGTTNCCATNNNCGACCCGCAGNACGTTACCTACGTCGTGCTGACGACGATTGCTATAGTAGCAATGTTTCTGGCGGCGCTGGTTGCCATAATTTTAGTTCTTTTGCAGCAAAGTAATTCGGAAGGTATTCAGGGCATTACGGGTTCGAGCGAAACGTTCTTCGGCAAAAACAAGGGACAGTCCATAGAGAGCAAGTTGAAGAAATGGACGTGGATTTGCCTGGGCGTGCTTTCGGTCATTGCCATCGCATTCTACGTTGTGACCCTTATTCTCAACTGACTTATACGAAATTTTTTACTGCGGCGGAACGGAAAGTTACCGCCGCTTTTCATTTTACGTATGCATAAAAGAAAATTTTCAAAACGTAATCACAGCGGATATTCGGCGCGCGAACGGGCGGAAGCTTTTCAGGCACGCGTTAAGGGCAACCCGCAGGGCTACGCCTTTTTGATTCCCGACGGCAAGGCTGAGCGTGAAAACGATTACTTCGTGCCCAAAAAGCGGCTGGGCGGCGCACTTGACGGCGACCGCGTTATTGCCGTACCGTTAAAGGGCACGAGGGACGAAGCGACGGTTGTAAAAATTATAGAGCGCGGACGCAAGCTTATAGTCGGCAGGCTGGAAACGAACGGACGCGCCGGCTACGTTATACCCGACGACCGCGCGTTTGACGCCGACGTCTTTATCCCCCTCGACCTTATAAACGGAGCGAACGACGGCGACAAGGTGGTTGCCGAAATTTTAAGCTACCCCAAGGACAGGGCGCCGGGCGGAAAAATTGTTGAAGTGCTGGGCGAGGACGGCGACTTTCATACCGAGGAAGAGGCGATTATACGCAGCTACAACCTGCGCACCGAATTCCCCGTGTACGTTGAAGAAACGGCGCAGAAGGTTGCCGAACAAGACGTGGTTTTAAAGGGCAGGCGCGACCTGCGCGAGCTGCTGACTATAACCATTGACGGCGTTGACACGCGCGACATAGACGACGCCGTTTCGCTTGAAAAAATCGACGGCGGTTACCGTTTGGGCGTGCATATTGCCGACGTAAGTCGCTACGTAAAGCCCAACGGCTGTATNGACAAGGAAGCCTACGCGCGCGGCACCAGCGTGTACTTTCCCGACCGCGTTCTGCCCATGCTGCCNAAGGCNCTTTCCAACGGNGCGTGCAGNCTGAACGAGGGCGAAAACAGNTACGCAATGACCTGCTTTATGACCTTTGACCAAAGCGGCAGAAAGACGGGNGCGGAGCTGTGCGAAAGCGTTATAAGAAGCGACAGAAANATGACCTACGGCGAGGTTACCTCCATTCTGGAAAAGGGCGTTGCCNCNGACGGCGAATACCCCGCNATCGCNCCTATGCTCAGGGATATGCAAGAACTATGTTTACTACTTGAAGAAAACAGAACGAGCGCGGGCGAAGTGGCTCTGGACGTAAAAGAGGCGCACATATACGTTGACGAACGGGGCGAAATNGTCATTCCCGAGTACGAAAGGCAAATATCCCACCGNATTATAGAGCAGTTTATGGTGTCGGCAAACGAGAGCGTTGCGGAGCTTGCCGAAAGAAAAAAGGCGCCCTTTTTATACCGNATACACGAAAAGCCCGCACCCGAAAAGGCAAGTATATTATACGGCTTTCTNCGCGANTTGGGCGTGAANGCCAAGGGCGATATANACGACGCGCGCCCCGCCGATTANCANAAAATTTTNAANGANGTTGCGGACAAGCCATACTCCTCCGTCGTCAACAAGGTTATGCTGCGCTCCATGCAGAAGGCGAGATATTCGGATGAAAACAATGGGCATTTCGGTCTGGCGAGCGAGTGCTACTGTCACTTCACCTCGCCCATAAGACGGTATCCCGATTTATTCATACACCGCGTTTTAAAGGATATATTGCACGGCGAACTCAGTGAAACGCGCACGAAATACGCGGCAAGCGCAAAGGTTGCGGCGATAGACACGAGCGAGCGCGAAAGGCAAGCCGACGCGGTTGAGCGCGACGTGGACGACCTTTACAAGCTTGCGTATATGTCCGAGCGGTTGGGCGAGGAATACGACGCGGTAATTTCGGGCGTTATCGAAAGCGGAATATTCGCAGAGCTTGCAAACACCGTCGAGGGTATGATTCGTTTCGAAAATCTGCCCGCCGACCGCTACGAATACATTCCCGAAAAGTTTTTGCTTAAAGGCACGCGCCACACCTTCCGCATAGGCGACAAGATAAAAATAAAAGTTGCGGGCTGTGATTTGGGCACGCGCCGCGTGCAATTCACCCTCGTTTGACTTTACAATATTCACAAAGAGGTTTATAATATTTTTATGAAACAGATTGCTTACAACAAGTCCGCTTCGTTCGAATATTTCATCGAGCAGAAATACGAGGCGGGAATAGTTTTAGAGGGTGCGGAGGTCAAATCGCTGAGGGCGGGCAACTGCAACCTTAAAGACAGCTTCTGTTTTATAAGGGACGGCGAGGTCACGCTTAAAAATATGCACGTGCCCGTGTACGACAAGAGCGGCGCGTTCAACTCCAAAGACAGCAAGCGCGACAGAAAGCTGTTGCTGCACAAGTACGAGATAGACAAAATAGTAGGCAAGATAAACGCCAAGGGAATGACGCTGGTTCCCATCGCCCTCTACTTTAAGGACAACCTTATTAAAGTCGAGGTTGCGCTGTGCCGCGGCAAACAGAACTACGACAAGAAACAGAGCATTAAAAAGCGCGATATCGAGCGCGACACCAAACGGCAACTGAAAGACTATTAAACGCGATTTTAAGGAGTTTTACCATAATGAAAAATTACAAACCGGATACGCTGTGCGTACAGGCGGGATACAGCCCCAAGACGGGTGAAAGCAGAATACCCGCCATCGTCCAGTCCACCACCTTCTTTTACGGCGACACGCAGGCAATGGCGGATTGCTTCGATTTGAAAAGTGCGGATTACTTTTATTCGCGCCTTGCCAACCCCACCGTTGCGGCGTTCGAGGGTAAGGTTGCCGCGCTTGAAGGCGGCGTTGCGGCGATAGGCTGTTCTTCGGGAATGTCCGCCACCACTCTTGCAACCTTCACCGTTGCGGGCGCGGGCGACAACGTCGTTTGCTCGCAGGCGGTATACGGCGGAACGTATAACCTGTTCACGGTAACCCTGCCCAAGCTGGGCATTGCGTGCAGGCTGTTCGACCCCGACGCATCGGCGGAAGACATTGAAAAGCTTATCGACGACAAGACCAAGATGGTTTTCGTAGAAACGGTTGCAAACCCCGCAATATCCGTTATCGACTTTGACAAGGTTGCGGCAATCTGCAAAAAGCACGGCGTATTACTGGCGGTTGACAACACGCTTGCAACCCCCGCGCTGTGCCGTCCCAAGGAGTTCGGCGCGAACGTAATTATCCACTCATCTTCCAAATATCTGGACGGTCACGCGGCGGCTCTGGGCGGAGTTATAGTAGACTGCGGCAACTTCAATTTCAAAAACAACCCCAGATATGCGGCGTTCAACGAGCCTGACGAAAGTTATCACGGTCTGGTTTACGCGGACCTTCCCGCGGCGGTTTTCGCCACCAAGTGCCGCGCGCAGATGATAAGGGATATGGGCGCGATTATGTCGCCGCAGAACGCGTTTTTATCCTACATAGGCTGCGACACGCTTGCGCTGAGAATGGAGAGGCATTCCTCAAACGCGGCTAAGGTTGCCGCATATTTGAATAAGCACCCCAAAATCGAGTGGGTAAGGCACCCATCGCTTGCGGACAACAAATACCACGCGCTTGCAATGAAGTATATGCCAAACGGTCAGGGCGGCATGATGAGCTTCGGCATCAAGGGCGACGTGAAGGCGTGCGCAAGGTTTATGGAAAGCCTTGAACTGATTACGCAGGAAACGCACGTTGCAGACGTGAGAAGCTGCGTTTTACACCCCGCTTCCACCACCCACAGACAGCTGAGCAAAGCCGACCTTGAAAAGGCGGGCGTACCCGAAAATTTAGTGCGCCTTTCGGTGGGAATTGAAAATCCAGACGACATTATTGCCGACCTCGAGCAGGCGCTTGCCAATCTTTAAAATAATTNACGTTGCCGCCAAAAACCACGCTTTTTGGCAGGCAGNCCCAATTTGCGCATACCTGCGCNTCAGTAGGTGAAGGCGCACGATTTCTACTAATTGAGGGCAAACCCATCGTGCGCCGAGGGCAACGCCCTGAAAGTCGTAAAAATATCTTTCATCGTTTTGAAAGAGATTTTTACGAGAAGGAAAATTTTATGCCTATTGTAATAGATAAAGATATTCCAGCGTACAAAATTTTGACGGGCGAAANGATATTCGTTATGGATAAAGNGCGCGCGGACGTTCAGGACATACGNCCCATAGAAATTGCCANACTCAACCTTATGCCCACCAAGGAAACGACCGAAACGCAGTTTATGCGGCTACTTTCCAATTCGCCGTTGCAGGTCAACGTGACGCTGGTGCGCACTCAGACCTATAACCCTACGCACGTGGAGGCGAAGTATCTTTCGAGGTTTTACAAAAATTTCGAGGACGTTAAGAGCAAGCGTTTCGACGGTATGATTATTACGGGCGCGCCCGTGGAAAATCTGGAATTCGAGGACGTTGCGTACTGGAAGGAGCTGGAAGAAATTCTCGACTGGACCAAGACGAACGTCACCTCCACCCTGTTTATATGCTGGGGTGCGCAGGCGGCGCTGCACTACTTTTACGGCATTAAAAAACACCCGCTTAAAGAAAAATGCTTCGGCATATTCGCGCACCAACGCGTGAACGACGGCGAAGTGGAGCCGCTTATGCGCGGCATTTCGGACGAATTCCATATGCCGCACTCCCGCCACACCATAATATACGCCGACGACATTAAGAACGAAAAGCGGCTGAAAATTCTGGCGTATTCCAGGAAGGCGGGCGCGAGCATAATAAAGAGCATTGACAACCGCCGCGTTTTCGTGACGGGGCATATGGAATACGACCGCGACACCTTAAAGCGCGAATACGAGCGTGACAAGACAAAGGGGCTGCCCATAAAGCCTCCCGAAAATTACTTTGCCGACAAGGAGATGACCAAGGTCAAAATGAACTGGTCTTCCACCTCCAACCTGTTCTATATAAACTGGCTGAACTACTACGTCTATCAGGTTACCCCCTACGACCTTTAAAATTAAAAGCCCTTGCGCAAACGCGCAAGGGCTTTATTTTATTTTTCTTCCTTATACAGCTTTGCCAGACCGCCCTCGCTCGTTTCGCGGTAGCGCCCCGACAAATCCCTGCCCGTTTCGTACATCGTGGTGATGATGGTATCCAGCGATACCTTGCGCGTGTACGTTAAAAAGTTTGCAATGTTGACGGCGTTNGANAACGCGCGCATTGCNGCAACNGCGTTGCGCTCNATNCANGGNATNTGCACNAGNCCGTNNACNGGGTCGCAGGTNAGNCCNAGNTGGTGCTCCATTGCAACCTCCGCGGCGTATTCNANCTGNTCNATATCCATNTCGTANAGCTCGGCAAGNCCCGCNGCCGCCATNGAGCAAGCCGNNCCNATTTCCGCCTGACAGCCGCATTCCGCGCCGCTTATGGANGCGTTGGTCTTAATAAGATTGCCGACAATACCCGCAGCCGCAAGCGCGCGCACGATCTGCTCGTCGGTGAATTTGCGCTGCTTTTTCATATAGTACATTACTGCGGGAAGCACTCCGCACGAGCCGCAGGTAGGCGCAGTAACCACCGTGCCGCCCGCCGCGTTCTGTTCGGCAACCGCAAACGCAAACGCGCATATCATACGGTTTTCGGCAATCTCCTCGGTTTCGCCTATGTGCTTGCTCTGCCACAGGTACTTTGCCTTGCGCATGACGTGCAGTCCGCCGGGCAGCTCGCCGTCGGCGTTAAGCCCCTCTTTTAGCGTCGCTTTCATCTGCTCCCACACCGCGGCAAGATATTCCTTCATATCGGGCTCAACTGAGAACACGTAGTCCGAAAGGCTCATATCCTCTTCCTTGAGATAGCGCTTTATCTCCTTGAAGCTGTTAAGAGGGTACACCTCGGGCACCTCTGCAATGCTCTCACCCTGAAAGACTATTCTGCCGCCGCCCACCGAAAGTATTGCGTGGGAAGCGATTTGCCTGCCGCCTTTAAGCACGGTAACGAACATAGTGTTTGGGTGGGGAAGATTTTCGCGCGCGCTGTCGAAAGCAATTTCCGCGCTCTCGCCCAGCACCCTTTTCAACGTCGAATCGGTGCCGTGCCCCTTTCCCGTGAGGGCAAGCGAACCGCACAGCGTTATTTTGAACCGTGCGTCGGGATACAGATTTTTAAGCTTGATTGCCGCCGCTTCCGGTCCCATACTGTGCGACGAGGAAGGACCCGCGCCTATGCGGTACAACTCTTTTAACGATTGCATATATCCTCTTTTTACCTGAAATTCAGTCTGCCGTTTTGAATTCGTTTTTATTGAAAGTAACCTGAACGTGGATTTCGTTAGCGCCGCGCTTTACGGTAAATTCAACGCGGTCGTTTACGCTTACCGAAAGCATTATATCGTCGATATTGTGCTTGCGCATAACCTCCACCTCGTCCACGGTTTCCCCGTTGCGGATTACCTTTACGTGCTTTATCACGTCGCCTATACGCAGGCTTAACAGCGCGCTGCTGTTGAGAGCGACTTCCGAAACGCTAACCTCTTCGCGTATTTCCGCAAGCCCCTGCGCGTTCAGCCCCGTGGAATAGCTGTCCGTCACGTTAAGTTTTATGCCGTGGTTTAATATGCTTACCCCGCGAGTATTCTCGCCCGAATAGGCTGAAAGCATCTTGTTTACTATTCGCCTCGTCGATGCAGCCGTTATTGCGTATCCCCTGTCCGAATACGTCTTGCTGCTGGCGGAAACAAGACCGACCAGCTCGCCGTCCGCATTGAAAAGTCCGCCGCCCGAATTGCCGGGGTTAATGGGCGCCGAGGTGCGCACGGCGGGGTGCGAGCGGACGTCCGGCTTTTCCTCGGTGCCCGCGTTCACCGATATCTCTTCCAAGTCCTTGGTAATATATCCGACGGTCGCGCTCATATTTTCGCCGTTGGCGTTGCCAATCGCATACACCGTTTCACCGATATAGTTTTCCTCGCTCACGCACCAGTTCATCTTTTCGGCTTTGGAAGCCTTAACTATTTCACTGCCCGTGACCTTTAAAAGAGCGGCGTCGTAGGTTATGCTTGCGGCAATCAACTCCGCACTGATAGCGTTCTTGTTGTTGACCTTGTAATTATCGCATTCGTAGCCGTACAGCCAAACCGAGATATCGTCGCTGAAACGGTCGCCCATAACGTCGTCGTCGGGCGAATAAACCACGTGGCAGTTGGTCAGCACTATCATATCGCCCTTTTCCCTGTCGATATCTATAATGATGCCCGAGCCTGCGCTTCTGCTGACCTGATAGCCGTTGGGTCTGCTCTTTTTGATTCGCGAGATTACGGATACGCTTGCCATAAGCGATTTGTTTATGCAAGCCTTTAACGACGTAATTTTTTCGATGTCGGCGGGCGAATAGGAAAGATACTGTTTTAAAAATTCGTCCATGGTTAGGTCGGAATTGCCCGACTCCACCTTTGCCGCCTCGTACAAGTCGTATATATTCAAATCCTTGCCGTTAACGCCGTCCCTGCCCGACGCACAGCCGCCGAAAAGCGCCGAAAGCCCCACCGCCGAGGACAGGGCAACGCCGGCAAATATTCTTTTAAAAGCTCCGCTTTTTTTCATACTTCACCTTACGGTTTAAAGCTCCTCGCCGTTCTTTAAAAGCAGCGCGCGCGCCGTTTCCACACTGTCGACGCCCGTCGCGTTCTTGACGGGGGCGAACTCCCTTTCCCTTTCGACCTCGAAGCCGAGGCAGCTGCCCGCAAGCTTAACCAAATCGACGGTAAGCGTTTCCAGCTTATAGCCGTTGGGCTGTTCGGGTACGACCTTTTTGCCGCCGACTATGCACGTGACTTTTTTATTGGCGAGGTGATAGGGCAGCTTGCTCTTATAAATGCCGTTAAGCTTTTCGATGCTGAAAAGATAGTTTAAGATTACGCCGAAGCAATAAACCAGCCTGCCGTTACAGTCGACCTCCGTCTTCTGCTTTTCGGGCATTTCGTAGTATTCTACTATCGCGGGCAGACCGTCCTCCTTGCAGAGTACGCCCACCTTTTCCTCGGGCGAAACCTTTCTTACCACCTTGCTCGAACACGCCAGACCGCTTGATATAGTTGCGCCGACGAATACGGGGTCGCATATGCGCTGTAAAACGTTATCCACGCCGTACACGTTCAGCCATTCTATATTTTCTTTATCGATTATTTTGCCGCACTCCGCTTGCTTTAACGAGGAATACCAGCCGCCGTTTCCGTTGGGCGTAAGCACGGGCTTGTGCGTTTCCTCCAACAGAATTTTTCCGTCCGCGGAAATTGCGGGCGCGGTCTTCTGAACGTAAAAATGCACCTTGTCTTTTTCGTAGCCGAAGTAAGAATTTTGCTCGAAAAACGCCACTGTCTGCGCGTTGTTTATGGTGCTGGTCATTATGAATAAGTGCGGATAAGCCCCCGCCCTTTTTGCAACCGAAATCAGGTTGCGCATCTGACATTCGAATATCGAAAGGGGCTTGGTTACGCCGATATTGAAGGTGCCCTTTGGCGCGTCTATACCGAGGCGCGTGCCCTGTCCGCCCGCCAAAAGAACGGCGGCAACCTTGCCCTTTGCAACCGCTTCCAGTCCGACCTTTTCGTATTCGCCGCGCCTTGCTTCAATCTCTTCCAAGGTGAGCGCGTCGGCAGGCGCAAGCTCTCCCACGCTCCTCTCCTTATCGAAGCTAAGATTTTCCAGAACCGAAAAATCAATTTCCCCGATTGCCGCAAGAAGCTGCTGCTTTTTTTCATCGTCCAACAGGTCGTAATATTCCAGCAGATGCTGCTGATTATATCTTTTAAGCAGTTCCTGCGCTTCTTTCAAATTCATAATTTCGTGCCTCCGCGTTACGTAAAAGTACGCCTTATCCAAGTAATAGTAACGACGTACTTTATTATATATTATAAGTAGTATTATGTCAAATTCATTTTAAAAATGAAAAGTTCGTGTACTCTGCTTAAATTTGAACAGCGATAATTGNNATTTGANGGCGGCTATATTNTTANTTAAATCNTNTGANTANGCTTACCGCGCCTATGCGGGCGCGGGCAAGGGGGAAAATATGTATTGTCCCGTATGCGGGGAAAAGCTTGCGCTTTACGTGCACGACCAGGAAGGGCTGGTGCCTTTTTGCAAACACTGCGAACAGTTCCGCTTTCCGCAGTTTGCCACCGCCGTATCCATGGTCGTAACCAACAGAGCCAAGGATAAAATTCTGCTTGCAAAACACAAAAATCAGGACGACTTTATTTTGTTTGCAGGCTACGTTAAAAAGGGCGAAACGGCGGAAAAGACGGTCACGCGCGAGTTCCGCGAGGAAACCAGACTGAACGTCGTAAAATATAAGTATATGTCCAGCCGCTACCACGAGCCGCACAACGTGCTTATGCTCAACTTTCTGGTCATTGCCGAAAGCGGCGAAATNGCGCTGGATACTTCCGAGCTGGACGACGCCGTATGGNTCGACTTTGACNGNGCTCTNGNNGCCATNAGAAAAAATTCGGACGCAGAGNCGTTTTNNAAGAACGCAATCGCCGAACTTAAAAAACCAAATAGTATTTAAAAAACGGAGGAACATAAAATGAATTTACTCGTTTCAACTGGCGTTATAGTGGCAATTGCAATAGTTGCCGTATTGCTGCTTATCGCCGTCATTATCATCTGCTGGGCGATTGGCGCCAGAAACGGCTTCGTAAGGTTGAGAAACAATTGCGAGGAAGCTTTTTCGACCATTGACGTCTACCTTAAAAAGAGATACGACCTTATACCCAACGTCGTCGAAACGGTTAAGGGCTACGTCAAGCACGAAAGCGAAACGCTGGAAAATATCGTTAAGGCGCGCAATCAGGCGGAAAACGCGTCCACTCCCGACGAAAAAATCGCGGCGGACGCTTCGGTTACCAGCGCGATTAGAAGCATTAACGTGGTTGCGGAGCAATACCCCGACCTTAAAGCCAACGCGTCCTTTCTCGATTTGTCGGCACAGCTTAAAGCAATCGAAAGCCAGCTTGCGGAACAGAGGAAATATTACAACGCAATGGTTAAGAGGCTGAACACCGAAAAGGATATCTTCCCCAGGTCGATAGTTGCAAACATGATGCACATCGAAAAGATGAGCTACTTCCAGCTTGACAGCGACGAAGAGAGAAAGAATATAACCGTAAAGTTTTAATCGGGCGTGAATATACGGGCGGCAATAATTTTACTGCCGCCCTTTTATATAAGTGAGAAAATATGATGAAAGCAATTAAAAAACTGCCGCTTATTATAGCTGCGCTTATACTCCTGCTGACTGCCGCGACGGGCATTGCGATGAGCGCAAACGGCGCGCAAAAGGTTTACGCCGCGGGCGCATACGACTTCGAGTTCACCTCCTTCAACGTCAACTACGATATACGCGCCGACCGCACTATGGACGTGACGCTTGACCTTGGCGTGCACTACCTCGGTTACGCCAGCACGGGCATTATGCACGACATACCCGTAAACGCGGGCGACAGGGTGAGAAACATCAAGGCGTACGAGCTGGACGAATTCGGCGCAGAGCAGCACCTCGATTACAATGTAAAGCGCGAATACGCCGGTCTTATCACCGTCGATATGGGCGACTATTCCAACAAGACGGACGAAACGCACTTTTACCGCATTAAGTACGAATACGCGATAACCAAGCCGCGCGCCAAAAACGCGATTTTTCTCAACGCGGTTGGCTTCGGCTCGGACGGCGAAATCAACGACGTCAACGTCACCTTGAAGCTTCCCGACGGACTCGATTACGCCAAGCGCTATTCCAATAAAAGCGGCGAGGGCGACGGCGTTGCCGTAACGCCCGTGAACGGCGTCATTTCAATTCACTACGACTATCTGCCTGCAAGAGAGGGCGTAACCGTCGAGATGATTTTCAACGACGGCGTGCTTTCCACCAAGGCGGATATGACCCCATACTACGTAATAATAGCGGGGTGCGTTATTCTCGGACTGCTGTTTGCGGTAAAATTCCTGGTATTCAACAAGGACGGTCTGTCGCCCGTTTCCGACACGCAGGCGCCCGCAGGGGTGGACCCCCTCGTTATGGGCAAGCTAATCGACAACCGCGTGGACCAGAGCGACGTTACCTCGCTGATATTCTACTGGGCGAACAAGGGTTATCTTAAAATAGATTTGCACGACGAAAGCGATATCGAGCTTATAAGAATTATGCAGCACCTGCCCGAGAGCGCGCCCAAGCACCAGCATATTATGTACGAGGGGCTTTTCAAGAGCGGCGATATAGTAAAGATAAATTCGCTTTCGCAATCCTTCTACCGCGTCGTGGAGGCGGTGACCAAGGAGGTCAACGCCGAAAACAGCAAGCTTTACGACGGAAAGAGCATGGGCGTTGCGGTGCTGTTCGCTCTTATCGGCGGACTTTTAATGTGCCTCACTCCCATAATTCTTACGATTACGACCATTTCGTTCAAGCTGTTCACGATAGTGCCGCTGTTTATGATTATCCCCGCGTTTATCGTGTTTGCATTGACGCAGTCGGTAAAGTACAACACGCTGAAATACGGTAAGAAAAAAATAATTATGATGTACGCGGGCGTCGCGCTTTTATCGCTGGTGTTCACCGCGGTATACGCGCTGGTCATTCCGTCGTACTATATCGAACTGGTACCAAAGATTATACTGTGCGTAATCGGCTTTGCGATAGTCATTCTTTCAACGACGATTATCAGCCGCACGGAAGCGTATACCGAAAAGCTAAACCATATAGTGGGCTTCCGCGACTTTATTAAGTATGCGGAAAAGGACCAGCTGGAGGCGCTGTTGGAAGGCAACCCCGAATATTATTATCAGGTTCTGCCCTACGCTATAGTGCTGGGTGTTTCAGATATCTGGGAAAACAAATTTGCGGCGCTTACCGTTCCCCCTCCCACCTGGACGACGAACAGCTATATGGATGATATGTTCAGTATCGTTATGTTTAACTCGGTTATCCGCAGGGCGAATCTGAATATGGTAAACAACTTCGTTTCCCGTCCCTCGTCGGGCAGCTATTCGGGCGGCGGCGGTCACGGCGGCGGAAGCTTTGGCGGCTTCTCGGGCGGCGGTCACGGCGGCGGCGGTTTCCGCGGAAGGTAACGTGTCGTTACAGCCGTGTCCTTTAATTGCTTGTAAGTTAAACGAACTAACAGCAGCAAAGCGTAACTTATCGTTAAAGTAAAATTGCTTACAGGTTAAACAGACTTATCACAACAAAACGTAAAATACGGGGCGGCTTGATTTCAAGCCGCCCCTTTAATTATTCTTTTTATTCCTTTTATTCCTCACCGCGCACCAGCACGCTTATTTTGGCGCTTACGCCCTCGGCAAGCTTCAACGTGACGTCGTAGTCGCCGACAAGCTTTATGGGGTTTAAAAGCACGATTTTTTTCTTGTCGATATCGTATCCGCCCGCCTTTAAGCTGTCGGAAATATCCTGAGCGGTTACCGAGCCGAACACCTTGCCGTTCTGCCCTACCTTAATCTTGACGGTGAACGCCTTGCCCTTGATTTCGTCGGCAAGCGCCTTCATAGCCTTTAATTCCTCGCGCTTGTGGTATTCGTCGGCGGTCTTTCTCTGGTTGAGTTCGTTTATCTTGGTTGCCGTAGCCGCCTCCGCAAGTCCCTTCTTAATAAGGAAGTTGCGCGCATATCCTTCGTTGACCTCCAACAAGTCGCCCTTTTTGCCCTGTCCCTTCACGTCCTGCAATAGAATAATCTTCATACGCTTCTCCTTTTCTGTTACCATATATTGTACAGACAAACGGCGCGTTTGTCAATAGTCGGGTATAATTTGCGCGTTACCGCACACAATAAATTTAACGGAGGTAAACTTAATGGAAAGTATCAATTTCGGTATTGCTTGCGACGTTTCCAACTGCAAGTATAACCACAACGGATGCAACTGCACGCTTGACAAGATTCACGTAGGCTGCACTTGCGAAAGCGAACACTGCACCTGCTGCGAAAGCTTCTCCGATAAGGTTTAAGCAAGTTTACGAAAAGATTACGGCGCGGACGTTTTCGTCCGCGCCGTGATTTACTTATGGGATATTACGCCGTCAACGCTCTTATAACCGCCTCTGCGGGAGCTTCCTCGGGCAGCGGGTTTACGGGCTCGGAAACCGAACCGAACCAGCCGCGCAGAGGCAGGAACTGGAACAACCCGTTCATTACGTTGTGCGAATACATACAGTCGCCGATATTGGAGCACGCCGCGTAAGTATTGAACTTTTCCATAAACGCCAGATCGTTGAGCGTATAGGCAACGCCGCCGAATACCATTATTACTACCAGTAAAACGACTGTGAGCACTAACGCGCCTACAACGCCGTCCGCCGCGGCGAAAATTTTGCTCTCCCTCAGCTTTGACGTAAGCTTGGGAAGACACAAGCCGACCAGTACGACGAATATAAGCGACAGCAGGAAGATTATTCCCGCAATCATTATGCGCGCAATTAAAGAAACCGTGTCGCCCAGCACTGCCGTAAGGGAGGCAAACAGACCGTTTTTAAGTCCTTCCACCGCGCCCGCGCAAACGCTGCTCGAAGCAATAGAAAAGGAAGCGACGGCGCAACCGGCAAGCATACCGATAATTATTACGAACGACAGCACCGAGCTGAAACCGCTCTTATACCCTATTCTTGCCGCAATGGACAGCACGCAGATTAGCGGCAGGTCGAGGGCAAGCTTGGTNCCGAGCCCCGTCCAGCTGCCGGAGCTGAGCGAGCGGGCAAATATNGCATTCAGGAAACCGATTTGCGAAAGGTCCACGAACAGGAGNAGCGCAAGTATTGCCGCACCCACNCCCATAAGNACGTTGANNGCGCCGTTTACCGCNCCNGCTACGCCGTCGACTATGCCCCAGGCGCNTGCGGAATCNTTAATCTTTTTCGCTCTTTTAAGCTGCTTTTTGTATTCGCGCTTGTCGCCCGTATCAACTGCGTTTAAGATGAGCGCTTCGTTCTCCTCGATATTGTCGACGTTCTTATAGTGCGAAAGGCGCTTGCGCGATTCCACCGCCCTTTCAAGCAGCGTTTTCAAAAGCAGCGCAACGCCGTTGAGCGCGAACAGAACGACCACCGTGGTGACCAGCACCGCAATGCCGAA
>WFLX010089476.1_pt1 | contig 15943 bp, 13 predicted proteins | sample 4967041 | NCBI WGS metagenome assembly WFLX01 (sample SAMN12857096, study PRJNA449069) | gut metagenome | isolation source: stool from male and female vole | host: Microtus ochrogaster | place: USA:Florida | collected 2017 | reverse complement strand
CGATCTTAAAGCGCCACAGTCCGTTGCAAGCCGTCACGACAAGGGCATACGTTTTTCCCGGTTCAACCCTCCACACCGGGAGGGCATGCTGAGAGTCAGCCATCGACTCCTCAACCGGGATGAACTCATAGAACACCCCTATGTCGAGCAGCAACAGCATTCCGTGGTCGTCAGCGTCGTCCTGCACGGCAAAGAACCCCTCCGAAGCGTTGTAGGTCTCCACGTAGCGCATCTTTTCAGGGTCGGTGATGTGGCGGTACTGCTCGCGGTAGGGCTCGAATGCGATTCCTCCGTGGAAAAACACTTCAAGATTACTCCACAGCTCATGAATATTGCCCGCTCCTGATTGAGCCACAACCTCTTTCAGCACTGTAAGGAACCACGAGGGCACTCCCGAGATGTTGGTGATGTTCTCATGCATCGACGCCTTGACAAGAGCCGGAAGCTTGATGCGCCAGTCAGCCATCAGGGCTACCTTCTTCGACGGCACCCTCACGAGATTGACAAGCGGATTTATATTTTGAATAAGGTTTGCCGACAAGTCGCCCACCGACACTCCCGCCGGCAGCGACAGCTCGTTGGCGAAGCTACCGCCGAGAATGAAACTTTTCCCGTCAAAAATGCGGCTGTCGGGATACTGCGACAGGTAGAACGCCACCACGTCGGCACCGCCCTGATAGTGATTCCGCTTGAAAGAGTCGGCAGTAATGGGAATATACTTGCTCTTTCCGTCAGATGTTCCCGACGATTGCGCGAAATTACGAGTCACCCCTTTCCACAGGATGTCACGCTCACCGTTGACCATCCTCATCACGAGCGGGCGCAGATCGGAATACTCGGAAAGCGGCACCCGACTACAAAAATCTTCATAAGAATCCATCTCCCTGAATCCCCACTTTTCTCCCACAAAAGTGTCACGTGCCGATGAAATCATCCATGCGAGCTGGCGCCGCTGAGTCGCCTCTGCATCCATGGCGCTCTTGCGCGCCACCCCGGCGCGATGAAGAAAAAATGGTCTCAGAAGTGGAGTTATTGCCATTTCAATCAGATATTATCAGGAATTGCCTTACGGAACACCGAGCGCTTGCGGTGAAGGCGGCGCTCGAAGAACTTCCATTGCTGCTGCACGCTCTCGTTGTCGGCAAGCTCAAGATTGCTCTCAGCCCACTTGTAGCCGTTTTTGATAAACACCGGGAGAAGGTCGGTGAAAAGCAGCGCGTTCACCCCCTTGCCCTGAAGTTCGGGCTTCACAGCCACGAGCAGCAAGTCGACAGTGTCGTTCTTGCCATACATCCCCTTGAGCAGATAATACCAGCCAAAGGGGAACAGCTTGCCGCGCGACTTCTGAAGCGCCTTCGTCATCGACGGGATAGAGATTCCCACGCCCACAAGAGTGTCATTTTCATCGACAATCACGCTCACGTTCTCCAGTTTAAGGATAGGCAGGTATTGGTCTATATAGTAATTAATCTGCTTTTTAGTGAGCGGCGAATAACCGTAGAGCTGGTCGTAGGCGTCGTTTATCAACTCGAACAGCGCCACCCCGTAGTCATTCTTTATCTTCTTTCCGCTGGTATATTTAATGACCCTAAGTTTCAATTTCTTCTCCACGATGGAAGCGACGCGCGTCAGCTGGTCGGGAACCGAGTCGGGCACCACAAGGCGATATTCCACCCAGTTGGCGTCTTTCACAAAGCCCATCCGCTCCACGTGGTCCACATAGTAAGGGTAGTTATAGATGGTAGCCATCGTGCCTGCCTCCTCGAAACCGTCGGTCAGCATCCCTTCATGGTCCATGTCGGTAAAGCCCATAGGTCCTATGATCGAATCCATCCCGCGCTCCTTGCCCCACTTCATCGCCGTGTTGAAAAGAGCGTCGACCACCTCCTTGTCGTCGATAAAGTCGGTGAATCCGAATCTCATGTCCCTCTTCCCCGAGCGCTCATTGACCACGTTGTTGATGATGCCCGTGATTCTGCCCACAGGCTTGCCGTCGCGCAACGCCAGCCAGCTCTTAGCCTCACACACCTCAAATGCCGGATTCTTCTCGGGCATAAGGGTGGCTATCTCGTCGAAAATCAATGGCGGAACATAATACGGGTTGCCGTCATACAATTTTATTCCGAACTTGACATAGCGGTCAAGCTCCTTCTTATTCTGTTTTACTTCAACTATTTCAACAGCCATAATAAGTGTCAGGATATTTTATTAAACGTGAGCCAACCGAGCGCCAGTATCATGACAACCAGGAAAGCGATAAGAAGAAACAATAGATGGGACGATTTGCGCCCTTCGAGAGCCAGGTGCAGATCCTGCAAGTCACGGTAACGCTTTTTGGGATCCGGGTCAATGCACTTCCTGGCTATTTTCCGCAAATCGGGGTCAGGAGCCTCAACAGCGTCAAGCGCCGCCGACAGCACGCATCCGTAATTGTATATGTCCTCCGAGACATCGGCGGGCTGGATATGTTTAAGTTGGTCAAAACCTACGTCGATCAGCTTCAGGTTGCCCACATTCTCGGTGAAAATGATGCGTTCGGGACGTATAGGATGGTGGACTATATGATTTGTCTGGATATAATCGATTGCGTCGATTAGGTTGTGCCTCAGCTTGTCTATGATGTCGGGGGTCACTTTTTTCTCCTTTATCAGCTTCTGAAGAGAGTCGCCATAGACATCGTCGGTAATAATGCATCTCCCAAGTCCCGGCACATCTTCAAAATCATTGATCATGACAATGTGGGGATGAGCGAGATTATATCTCACGTCAAACTCCTTCTCTATCAAATCCTTAAACTCAGGATTGTCGGCATATTCCGGTTTAAGGGTCTTCAACATGACCCACTTTCCGTGTTTCTTCGCCGTATAGACAAGATAGAACTCCTCCTCCCATTCGGGGAGCAAGGTGATTTCAGTCCACTTCTCGAGCGGCGCGGAGGGAGCTTCATTATTAGCCATATTACCTCATTATAACAGTTTATATGGCAAAAATACAAAAAATAAGCGGTAAAGAGCATTTCTTTCCCGCTTTTTATACTTTTCCCCTCCTCAATCCCAATTTTCAACAAGACTATTAGACTACAATTTTAATTGACATTTAACTAAAAAGCTGTATCTTTGCATAACAATTCACGAGTTCAATCGTTTTATATTCAAGCACTCACAAATAATCCATTTTAGCCATGGCACGTCCAATAGCAGAAACTCCGGTGCTTTACGGTGCGGATGCACAGCGGTTCGAATCTATCATACAAAGCACCAAGCCCTATTCCAAAGAGAAAAAGGAGCAACTTCGCAAAACTTACGAGGATTTCAAGCGTAAAGTAAAAATCCGTTTTTAAGAATGCTACAATTACTCCGTCTTACTGACGATTATCCGCTTGGCGTCTTCGATTGCGGAGACGAAGATTTGAATGATTTTCTTTTGAACGACGCTAAAGCCTTTCAAAAGAAACAAATTGCATATACATATATCCTTGAGGATAATGGGAAAATCCTCGCCTACTTCTGTCTCTTGAACGACAAAATTTCACGTCAGGATTCATCCAATTCAATGTGGAAACGTATAAAAAAGGAGTTCCCCGTTGAGAAACAGTTTAGCAGTTATCCGGCAGTAAAAATCGGACGTTTCGCCGTTGATAAATCTATGCACTCCACCGGGCTTGGCACAGAACTAATGACATCTCTGAAATTTCTTCTTCAAGAAAAACATGTCGTCTCTGCTTTCAGATTCATAACAGTGGACGCGTATATAAAGGCAATACCGTTCTACGAAAAGAACGATTTCAGATTATTAATGCCAAGCGACCCCAATGAAGATACTAAGACAATGTTTTTCGACATGTTTTCTCTATCTGAATAGTCTCTGCGCCTACTGAATCGTCGTCTGATGGCAAACACATGAAACGCACAAAAGCCCGCTGCACGACTCGGAACTTTTACAGGAACAGGGCGAGCGTGGCTATGGTGAGCATTATGCCGTAGCCTGCGGCGGTGAATACATCCGAAATACGTATATTGACGATTCTNACCCCAAGGACAGGGGCAAGAAACGGACCNGCTTCAGTGGCATAAAGCACCGACATCGGCGCATAATCCTTGGCGCGATAACGTATTCCCGCAAAACGGCAGGTCACATAATAACACAACGNGCCGCAAAGCATTCCGATNATGGCGCCACACACAAGATCGCCCGGATAATGCACCCCGAGATAAATGCGCGAATAAGAGTTGAGCGCCGCCCAGAAAAACACGAACAGAGTGCAACGGCGATAACGAACAATCAGCGAAACAATCATCGCAAGAGCGAATGAGTTTGCAGCATGGCATGACGGGAATCCATACCTCCCACCGCGATAACCGTTGACGACATGCACAAACGCCGACAAGGGATTATCCGGGTTGGCAGGGCGCATACGCTCCACCACCGGGCGTATCAACGTGGCGCAAATCTGATCGGAAAGAGTGATTGCGAGCACTATCCCCATCAGCAATGCGACTCCTTGGCGCCAGGAATAACCCTTGAACAACACAAAAAGCAGCGTGGCATACATCGGCACCCATGTGAACTTGGCGGTCACCAGCGGCATCAGCTTATCGAAATAAGCGAAATGAATCCCGTTGAAAAACAGAAAAATCTGAGTGTCTATATTGTTGAGAAATTCTATCATGTGTCAGTTCGTTTTTTAGATTAACGGTTTACAAAATCTTGATTGATTAATTGAATATAAGCTTTCAGCCTGTCGATTGAAGGATCGGCTCCCGAAGTCTCGACAACCTCCCCCGATATCACGTTGATTGCGGCATAGCCCTTGTCGTCGACTATACCCGCAAGCTCAGGCTCTAAGAAAAATGCGAATTTAGGAGCGCGCTCGTCAAACACATCTTTACTGAANGCAAACGCGCTGTGGTCAAGCCCCAGCATTCCAAGCAGCGTGGCGGCAATATCGGCTTGTGATGCCGGAACGGCATTCTTGCCTACCTGCTTCAAAGCCCCGCCGGTAAAAATCAACGGCACGTGATGGCGCTCTTTCATCGATTCTATCGGCTTGGGATAAGCGCCATAGTGATCGGGCACAAGAACCACGAGGGTATTCTCCCATCGTCCCGACGCTTTAAGACGCTCCATGAAATTCCCCACAATGCTGTCGGTATAAGCGAATGCGTTGGCAGCGGGATTTTCAAGCTTGCTGTAAGGNACCTTGAACGGTTCATGGCTGCTCGAAGTCTGCACCACTTTAAGAACCGGCTTCTCCCCATCGCGCTTGTCAAAATCAGCAGCCACGCGGTCAAACAGAACGTCATCCTGCGCTCCCCACTTCCCAAGACGTTGCGAAACGGGAAAATCCTTGTCGCATATAATATTTTCAAACCCTCCGCTCACGAGAAACGCAAGCATGTTGGTGAAATTCACGTCGCCACCATAATAGTAGGTCAAGTCATATCCCGCATCTTTCAGCGATTTCGGCAGCGAAGGAAGCGCCTCCAGCCTGTCGACATATTTCATCACGCTCACCGGCGGAATCCCGGGATAACCGTTNAGTATCGACGGGAGGGCGCGGTCGGTGCGGAAAGTGTTGGCATAGAAATTNNTAAACNTCAGTCCGCTGCGCGCTATCGAATCGAGCTTCACCGCAACCGGCTCGCCCGACTGATAAGGGAGCAGATGGGATGAAAAACTTTCCAGAATCACGATATAGATGTCGGGGCGCGGTGAAGAAAGGCGAAGCGTGTCGACATCGCCGCTCTTAGGCTCCACGTGTATCACCGACGGTTTTAATGCCGCCAGACGCGACGCATCGAAGAAATCCAGATTTTCATTCTTTCCGCTCTGGTGAGTGGCGGAATAAAGCAAGCTGAACGCCGGATTTATCGCTGCATGATTGAGCCGCTGATTCTGACTGAAATATGCCGAACTCAAATTCATGGTCGACACCGTAACACCGCCCCTTATCGGGATGAACAGCAATAAAGCGAGCGTGCCCATGACACAGCTCACCGTCACTTTCGCCCGCTTCACTTCGGCATCGGGCAGCGACACCTTCAGCACCGTGAAGCGATAAATCATGTACAGCGCAACAGCTGCCGCAATCCAGCCCACGAAACCGCCTGCCGCCTGCCACCATGCAAGTCCCCCAACCACCGCCGAGGGCGACGAGAAGAAATAGAACAGAGGCGTCGCATCGAGTTTGAAACCCCAATAGCCATACAACCCTGCGTCAAGAACGAAGATTGCCGAAAGCAATGCAGCTACAAGAACATAATAAGCCTTCTCAATCCTTGCAATACGGCGGCGCGTCGTCCACACGCTCGCAATGATAAGCAGAGCCGGAATAATCGTAAGATAACCGGCAACGCTCAAATCCATAGGAAGCCCGTGGGAAAGAACCGACAAGCGCTCGGCGAGCGACACACCGGCATAATGCCCCGGGTAAAGAAGCATGAACAAAACCTTTTCGATGACGAAAATAGCCACCGTCACCACATAGCAAAGAAAAAATTTGAGGAGATAAAATTGCATCGTGTTCTAAAGGTTTGAATTCAATTTGCAAAGATACGAATTTCTTTCCTTTTACGCTCCATTGCGGTTGTTAAAAATCATTAGCATAAGAAAATAGCCACCCGGAAGCGCCAAGCGGTCATATACCCAGTTTTCCTGGAACTCCATAACGATTTATCGCCCTTATTTTAAGCGACAGCCTCAGCGGCGACTCCGGCTTCAACGAAGTGCTGTCGGTGATGGCTATAATATTATCGCCATCATAAACGATGTAGCCGACGGCGCCCTCAACTGCGTTCCACGAAATCACTCCCTCATCCAACCTGAAGTCGCCGGGAGCGTCGAGCCGCTCCAACATCAAACGCGGATCCCAGTCGCCACTTGATTTCAATACTACGTTTTCATAGGAGTATTCCGCAGCTTCCTGCTCGGAAATCGAAGAGGGACACGTAACCACAAAGCCCTCTTCACTCCCCCGCGGATGATAGGAGCTCTTGCGCTGAGACAAGTCCACTGCCTCTCCGCTGCGGTTCAANGTGTTGTACTCGGCAAACATTGTTGGCATTCCNCCCATGTCATCCCATCCAAGCTGACTTATCGGGATAAGAGCGAGCGTGTTAAGCCAAACGGCTTTAGGCGTTCCCTTCCATGGACGTCCCAACTTTTGCCTTCCGTCGGCAGCCTCCGCATTTCCGTCGATCACACAATTTGAAAGCACATAGCCCCATTCCGTTTTCTCCTGAGCCGGAGCTACAATCACCGAGCCACCCCTCACATTATAGAACTCGCAACTGTCAGCAAAAAGTTCGCCACCCCCATAGAGATAGTCCACGGCGCCTTCTATGCGGCACTTCCGTGCATAAGCGCGGCATGAATCAGCGTCGGCGGTTCTCCAGGTGTCTTGATAGGACTTGAAAAGGCANTCGCCAAACGTCGCGCAGTCGGCATTGCTGTAAAGCGCCAACGCTTGCGGTCCGCTTGCCGAGCGCGCTCCCCAATCGTTCACGAACGCCATCCCGTAGGCAAGAAAATGAGGCGCGTCGACATTCACCACCGCCGCCTTCTTGCCATAATTCTCCGACTCCGGATTTTTTGTCGAGTAGTCCCAATAGGCGGTCTTGTTATAGCGAGGCAGCAATTGAGGCGATTTGCCTATATTCACCATGTAATGCACTACAGTTCTGTCGCTTCCNTCCCCTATGAGATGTATATAGGGCTTATTCTCNGGAATAACCAGATGCTCCTCATAGTCACCCGCTTTCACAAGAATGAGCCACGGCGAGTCNAGACTGTCGGGNNCAGCGGCGACAGCCTCGGAAATCGACACGAAATCCCCGCCGCCGCGAGCATCCACAACGGCATTATAAGGCGATGCGGCGAAAATATTCAACGCTTGCAGAACGGAAATTAGCGTAACAGCAAAATTAAGTCTCATAGATNATGATTGTACATAAAAATTCATTGCCGCGCGCCGAGTGTTNATCAGGACNGCACGGCAACAAATGTATGCAAAAATATCAATTATCGCAANATGNGGGTCAGAACTTTATCTCGACACCGCCCATAAAAGTCACTCCCGGCATAGGGCACCCGTAGATTATATCATAATGCTTGTCGAGAATATTGTCGATCTTAAGCGAGTAGGTCACCGGGACCTTCCCCTGCATCGTATAAGCCGACCGTAGATTCAACAGCGAATAATCCTGCTTTTTCAACGGCTCTTCGTTAATAATCAGGCTCCATATCGTGCTTGACTCCAGCGTTAAGTGGAAGTCGCCGGGACGGAAATTGACCTCGACATTCAATTTATTCTTAGGAGCCGAGAGCAGGGGGCGGTCAGTGTGTAGATANCTGTAATTCATCCCTGCGTTCCAACGNGAATCGATNAGGAACGTCGCATCGATTTCGAAGCCGGTGTTTTTGAACGAACCGGTATTCATGTTTTTAGGTCTGCCGTCGATGCGTTGGGTCTGAATCATGTTTTTACCGTCGATAAGGAAGAAAGCCAACCCGGCGTTAAGCCGCCCGCCAAGCAGATGTTGACGCAACTCCAATTCATAATTGTAAAGATATTCGGGCTTCAGATCGGGATTTGCGGGAGCGTAGAGATACAGTTCCCGCAGATTGGGAGCCCGGAATCCCTTGCCAAAAGAGAACTTGACCGATGACCCGCGGAGCGGTTTCACGATAAATCCCGCTTGAGGCACCCACTCGTTGCCATATTGCGAACTGTGCTGCAGACGCACCCCGGCGTTGACCGATAGCAAGTTGTTCCAGAACCCCTGTTGCGCCATCACATATCCCGCCACTTCATTTTCATGCTCGCGGAATTCGCTGCTGCGCTGCGATGGGTCGGCTTTTGAAGTGTTCCAGTTGTGACCGCCCCAATGAACGAAATCCAGCCCTGCGGAGATGTCGCTNCCTTGCCAGAGGCTCAAAGTTTCGTAAAGCATGAAGCCCATGTTGTAGTCGGTGGAATTGAACAGATAGTCACGTGGAGCCGCATCGGGAGCATGTCCGTCATCGACCTTATTTTTTCCCCAGTTTATATAACCCTGCGCTCCGCCTGAGACCTTTCCGTAATGATTCTTGGCATAGACCGACGCCGTGCCTCGCTGCAAGTCGGTCCACATGCTTTCAAGTGGACTCTGCAATGTTCCGGGATTGTGGGCTTTAGTTTGCGACATCGTCACGTTGGCGCCTGTCTCCCAGTTATCCGACAGCGAATATTGCATCTGGACAAACTCATTGGCAAGCCAGAAGTCACTGCCGCGGCGATTACCGTTGCTGCGGTCAAGCTGTCCCGACACCGACGCGCCGAAACGTCCGCGGCGCATATTGGTGGCTACGGCAAATTTCTCGGTAGTGAACGAGCCAAACATTGCCCGGGCGCGACCTGAAACGCCGTCGGTTTTCGCACGCGACGTGATGATATTTATCGAACCTCCCATGGCGTTTGAGCCGTAAATCAGTGACGACGGACCTTTCACCACCTCAACGCGCTCAACTCCGTTTGCCACGTAAGTGTCGGGCAAAGAATGTCCGAACACTCCCGCCCATTGAGGTTGACCGTCGATCATGAAAAGCACCTTGTTGCCCTGACCCACGCCGCGGATGTTCACCGNTCCGGCGCTTCCTCCCGAAACACCGTAACCGGCGAAACCTCGCTCGGTGACAAAAAGTCCCGGAACCTGATTGACAAGTATCGGCAACAACGAAGTCTCAGAGCTGCGCTCGATGACGGCAGAGTCCACAACACTCACATTAAGCGGCAACAGTTCCACATTATGAACCTTGGCGGGAGCAGTCACCACCGCCTCGGGAAGATTCACGCCTTCGTCAAGATTATCAGCTAACAGCGACAGTCCCATCAACGAAGCCAACGGAGCCAGAAGTCGACAACAAATCTTCATGCTTATTTATCAAAATATAGATTATAGATCATTTTTCACTTGCGAAATTATATAAAATTCTCAATCCAGCCGATACACAAATATCCCATTTTATTCAACATTAGCGCCAATGCTGAATAAAACGGGATATAATTTCTGCCCAAACGGCAATTCTACAATTTCACTTTCTCCACAAGGGCGCGTCCGTCGGTCGTGAGAACCTGAAGCACGTAAACCCCGCGCTCGCCGTGAAGCGGCAACAACTGCGAGCGAAGCGATTCAGCGGCCACCTTGCCGTCAAGACTGTAAAGACGAGCGCCGGCGATGTTGTCGACATTCATCACGATCGCTCCCGAAGTCACATAATAGCTCAGTTTCTGACCGGGAACCTCGATTTGCGGCAGTCCGCTTTGAGCTCCATCGGCATACACCTTAACATAAAAATCATATATACGGATACCGCCGTTATTGTAGGAAAGCGGATTGATGAACTTGACCTTTATAGGCTTAGACGTAGCGGGAATTCCGGCATTAGCCATCAAATCCCAGCCCGTGAGAGTGGTTTTGCTCATCTTCGCGCTTGTCCACGTGCGCTCCTCCTCTCCTTCTATCTGCCACTTGATTTGGAGAGTGCGTCCACCGGTGAAATGTATATTAGCTTTCAATTCAAGCAATGAAGGCAACGACCACACCAACGCCGACTCTCGTTCAAGGTTCAAGGCGCCTTTGGTACATCCGCCCGGCACGGTGCCGTTCTCGGTGTATTCGGGATTCCATGATGAAACATGACTTTCGGAACCCTGCTCAATCGAAATCACATCTTTCAAATCGTCGGGAAGCGAGCCCAGCTCATCCTGAATGTTATACCAGTCGCCGGTCAACACGCGGTTGGCTATCTCAAGCGTGATGGAGCCTGAAAGCGCCACCTCGGTCATGCCTCCGGTGGCAGTGACGGTATAATTGCCCGCATCGGAAGGAACGCCGGTTATCGTCAACCGATTTCCATCGGTGGAAAATTTAAGTCCCGCCGGAAGGTCCTTTACAGAAAATCCTGTTGCGCCGCCACCGAATTCAAAGACAATGGGAGAAATCTCACAGTCATAGAACACGGTCTGCGAAGCATTGCCCGAAACACACTCAAGAGTGGCTGGAGCGACCGTCGATACCTTAAGCTCAATCACCATCGAAGCCTCAGTCTCTCCGCCAACAGTCGTCACTGATATAGTCGCATCGCTGCTCAAAACGCCTGAGATCGTGAGGCTCTTCGAATCAGAGTCTTTCGTCACCGTCAATCCGTCAGCGCCCGAAACAACCACATCGGTCGCCGCTCCGCCCCATTTTATTATTACCGGTTCTATCTCTGTCCCGATATAAACGAGTTGCGAGGCGGAGCCTGAAGTGAGATAAAGCCGTCCCGCCGACGGCACGCCGCTCTCAAACGCGCCCATATCGGCTGAAGCGCCGTTATAGTCGATTGTCACTTTTGAAAGCTCCGCCAACTCAAGTCCGACAGCTGCCGCCTCGGCTGAAGTCATGAACCGCGCGGGGGTGAAGTCAGAGATAATCTGTCCCGCATCCACAAATTTACTTCCCGCTACGAGACGCGCGAAATCATTTTCGGGGAGCGACCCGTCGGGCATACGCACGGCTTTAGCGTCAGCTTCAAGCAGCGACAGGAATTGNNCNGAATGGTCCTGCGCCTTGATCTTTACGTTATTAACCTTATTTCCATCCTTTATCGGGTCGCAGCCGTCAATCGATGTCCAGCTGTTGAAATCGGAATCAGGCTGNTTAAANCCCTCNTTATTAGCCGAAAGGAATTCATGGTTGCCACTTTTCGCATTGAACCCCACGCAGTTGCGCAGATACATGGTGCCAAACTGGAACACCGTCGGAAAACGATAGTTATAATCATTTCCCCATGCGACATTATTCAGCAAGTACATCGCTTCATAAGCGTTGTTCTGGTCAAAGCCCTTCTTGGTGTTGTTGAACGCCACGCAATTACGCACAAGATGGGCGCCGGTTGACTGACTGAACGCCGCGCCGCCAGCTGACCCTCCGCCGCCGAGCTTGAATCCGTTGCCATTGCCGGGAGTGGCTTTTCCGTCTTTGTCAAGCGCGGCGTTGAACGCATAACACTCGGCAATAACCACCGGATGATAAACCATGTAGAGGTCCCAGTTGTCGTCGCTGTTATTCCACGCGCGGCAGCCATAGAACTCGGTGCCGGGACCGGGAAACAGTTTGCACGCAAACCCGTCGGCATCCCCGCCGTCATCGCCTCCGCCGCCAAACACCACTGCGTCATAGTTATTATATGCGTCACAGTTTATCACCTTGTTGCCACGGCAGTAGGCATAGCCGGGATTGAACTCGGGAGCGCCGGTTCCGGGGAGCGACTTGAATTCCTCGATCGCCCAGTCCTTGAACATACCGATCTGCAGCCCCGTGTCATTGTTGCCGCGGAAAACGCACTGCTCGAATATATTATAGCTGCCCTCCACTTTAACTCCGTTATCCTTGGCATTCTGAAATATGATTCCCTTGACATGCCAATAGTTCGCCCAATAAGGGAAATACATGCAGCGCGCCATCTTGAACTCGTTCTGAGTGGCGGGATTCATCTGCGAGCCGTCGACAATCACCTCTCCGTCGCCATAAGCGAACAGCTTGATGCGAGCGTCGGAACTCGTGTTCTTTTGCGGCACTTTGATGCGCTCGGTCAGATAGTAAGTCCCGCCATGCACATAAATTGTTCCGCCGGGCCGGACCGCATCGACCGCCTTGGCGATGGTCGCAAACGGCGCGTCCTTCGAGCCGTCATTATCATCCGACCCCGAAGTCGACACAAACAGCGGCGACTGAGCCGCCATCGACATGACGCCGGCAATAATCATTGAAGCTAATACAGCTATTGTTTTCATGATAAAACTATGATTGGTTAAGAGAGAATATTTTCCGCAAGGACTGCCTACCCGTGAGTTTCCACTTTGGATGTGGGAGGAAGGGCGCTGTTGCGCTCATCGATCGCCACGACCACATTCCGGGCAAGCTGCGCGAACGCCTCGCCGGTGATGGAGTCTTGTAGAGCGATAGGCTCCCCTGCGTCGCCCCCTTCGCATATAGTGCCCACAATAGGGATTTGAGCCAGCACCTTCACCCCGAGATCCTGAGCAAGCTTCACGGCTCCATCCTTGCCGAAGAGGTAATAACGCTCGTCGGGATGGGCGGCAGGGGTGAACCATGCCATGTTTTCGACAATTCCAAGCACAGGCACGTTGACCTTTTCATCAGTAAACATCGCCACGCCTTTGCGCGCGTCGGCAAGCGCCACCTCCTGAGGAGTGCTGACGATAACCACGCCGGTCACTCCGAGGGTCTGAACCAGAGTGAGGTGAATATCGCTTGTCCCGGGGGGCATGTCGATAAGGAAATAGTCAAGCTCTCCCCAGTTTGCCTCGGTGATGAGCTGGTTGAGCGCTCTCGACGCCATCGCGCCGCGCCACAACACGGGAGCGTTCCTGTCGACAAGAAAACCGATCGACAACAATTTCACGCCATATTTTTCAACAGGAACAATCATATCCCTGCCGTCGACATTCTCCATATAGATCGGAGCGTCCTCCACACCAAACATCTTCGGGACCGACGGACCGAAGATATCAGCGTCAAGCAGCCCCACTTTGTAACCCTGACGCGCAAGCGCCACGGCAAGGTTGCTTGCAACAGTCGACTTGCCGACACCGCCTTTGCCCGACGAAACGCCGACAATGTTTTTCACTCCCGGAAGCGGATTTTCTTTCGCCGGGGCGGGATTGGCGTTGCGGAACTTGACCGCCACGTTGCCCTTCACTTCCACTTCGGGCGATATATAAGTGTTGACCGCCGTTTCAGCCGCCTTGACAAGCGACTTCACAAACGGGTCGGTGGGACGGTCGAAAATCAGCGAAAAGCTGACCTTGGCGCCATCGATGCGGATATCATCTTCCACCATGCCAAGTTCAACGATATTTTTGCCGTTGCCGGGATAACGCACATTGGAGAGAGCGTCAAGAATAAGCTTGGGATATAAAGTTTCCATAATCAGAAATATTGTTTTTGCTATTGTTTAGAATCATTGTTGAGATAACGCACTTTCGGAGCGCAAAGATGGGGACACTGCAACTCTCCGCGCGAAAAGCTGCGGTAAGTGTCGGGCTCTATCTCCACCTCGGGTTCCGACAGCGGCGTGTTGCGGTCAAGCGCCCAGGATATATACTTGATGGTGAGCCCGCGGTCGAGCCACTGCTGCTCGTAGAAGGTGCGTATGTTCAGAATGTCGTCGAGTCCGGGATAGTTGTGATAGAGATCGTCGGTATCGGTGATGACATGCATATTATTGTGGGCGGTCATAATCTTGGTATAGGTGTAAAGGAAGGGGCTGTCGCTCTTCAGATGCACCGTGCCGCCATCCTTAAGCACCTGGCGGTACAGCTGCATGAAACGAGTGCCGGTGAGACGCTTGTTCACTTTTTTCATTTGCGGATCGGGGAAAGTGATCCATATTTCACTCACCTCGCCCGTAGCGAAGAAATAAGGCAGCAGCTCGATGTTGGTGCGCAAGAAAGCCGCATTGGCGATGGAATCGCGCTCTACCTCGCGGGCGCCGGTCCACATGCGCGCGCCCTTGATGTCGATTCCTATGAAATTTTTATCGGGAAATTTGCGAGCGAGTCCCACCGTGTACTCCCCCTTGCCACATCCAAGTTCAAGCACGATCGGATTGTCATTATGGAAATACTCGCGCCCCCATGACCCTTTCATCGGGAATCCCGACTCTTGAAGCACCTTAAAAGGATATTGAAACACACAGTCCATGCGTTCCATCTCTCCAAACTTCTTTAACTTGTTTTTTCCCATCAGTTTAGCAATACTTTAGTTGTAACCTGCCTGCCGCTTTCAAGCGATGCCGAGAACAGAAGCGCGNCCGCNNCCTTGCCGGCAGGGAGCGTNACCGACATCNCCGTGTCGCCATTTCCCCGNCNNGAAAGCAGCAANCGCCCGTCAAGCGTATATATTTTCAATGATTTTATTCCCTCCATAGCGTTCACCTCCACGCGNTCACCGCTGAGATTTACNCCGAGACGAGCCGCNNGGTNGCAAACTGCAGGNATNNCCCGCCGTCGATGTCGTGCCGCTTATCACATTAAAGCGACTCCACTGAACATCATTCCGAAACGAGAGCTCAGCTGCCGCCGACACGTGGAGATTGACCGCCGAAGCGTCGACTCCGCGCCAAACATCAGCGCCAAGCGACGGAGCTACGTCAAGCCGCACGGCGTTTATGCGTCTCAAGCCCGAGCATCCGTCCATTGCCGCCTCGCCGATTTTCCTCAGCTCCGCAGGNAGAGTGAGCTCCGAAACNCCGGTNTCGGAAACGAACATNAGTTCAGGAAGCTCGCGCAANGCNTCNGGCAGCGAAACCGACATCAGCNCAGGGCAGTCNNANAAAACAGCGCTACCCATGCTTGACACCGAGGCAGGCAGCGCCACTTCTTCAAGCGACCCGCAACGGGCGAAAGCCATCTCCCCTACCGTTCGCAACCCGGAATCAGAACCGGGGGCAAACTTCCTCAAGCCGGTATTGCAAAACGCCTCGTCGCCCACAATCTCTATTCCGTCGGGAAAGTAGAGAGCGGCAAGAGCTGCGCATCCCTTGAATGCGCCTTTGCCGATAGCCCTGAGCGATGAAGGCAACGTGACCTCAGCGAGGTCAGAACAGCCCGAGAAGGCATAGTCGCCGATGCTGACCACCCCTTCGGGAATCACAATCGCCCGAAGGAAACTTCCCGCAAACGCCCCTTCGCCAATCGACGAAATCCCCGCAGGGATATCGAACGACGTCATTTCCGAACCGAGAAATGCGCAAGGCTCGATCCTGTCACCGGCAACACCGCGCGACAGGGAAAAGCAAAAGATGACGACGAGAATAATTGTACGGAGCATCAGAAGCAGTCGTGAATATCAATAATACGCTCAACCACATACAGGGCATACACCACATTGAGCCA
>WFLX010101154.1_pt1 | contig 15949 bp, 10 predicted proteins | sample 4967041 | NCBI WGS metagenome assembly WFLX01 (sample SAMN12857096, study PRJNA449069) | gut metagenome | isolation source: stool from male and female vole | host: Microtus ochrogaster | place: USA:Florida | collected 2017 | reverse complement strand
TAACTCCCTCGGTAGGAGGGGCCGGTGAAGGGGACTATGTTGAAGAGTTCGCGGCAGCGGTCGTAGATGCGGTCACCGTACATTTGCCTTAGGTTCTCCTCCGTTAGATTGGTGGTGACGTGCGTGAAGGCTTCATGGCGTCGGTCATAGCGATGCTGCAGGATATACTGTATCACGTTTTCAGTCATGCCGTAATGGGCGACGCTTAGGTTTTCCGCTCCTACTTCGTCGATGGCCAGACGGTTGCTCTCCACATACTGTTCAAGTCCCTCGTAGCCACGTTGCGTAAACTCCTTGCAGAGTTCTGTGGCGCTGATTATCTTGTAAGAGTATGGCCAGCCGTTCTGAGACGGTCTCACCAATTTGCAAAACTCCTTGATGATGAGAAGCATCGTGGACTTGCCGGTGCCGATAGAGCCGCAGAGCCATAGCCCCTTACGGGGATTATAACTTTCCGGCATCATCATTCACCATGCGAAGATATCTCTGATTAGTTCACGGTTGCGCTCATTGACTGTAAATTCCGGACAGACGGAGCGGGCTATTCTCAGGAAGAGACCTTTGTAGCCGTTAAGGATTTTCGAGTCCATAGCCGAAGTCTGTGTGTCCTTTGACGGGGTAGCCATTATTTCCGTACGGGCGGCCATAAGCAGGGTATCTATTTGTTGCATAGTTGTTTAATGATGAATAAGGGTTGTCTTTGTTATCGTATTTTCCTTCGAGAATTTGGNTAAANCNNTTNTNGTTGAATATCCAGTCGAAATCGGCCGACCANTTGCGATCATTTTGCCCGTTGAGAAATTGGCTCGCGGCGGCCTTTTCAATCACTTTCATGATGGCGTCTTGGCCAAATTCACGAAAACATGTTTCGACGGCCTTCCGCCGGGCTTTGCTGATTTTTTGCACGCGCGGCATGGAGGATTTATTCTTTTCGAGAGTATCGTTGAAGAATTTTTTGAGCGAGTCGCAGTCTATTTTAGATTTTTGCTTAGAGGTTTTCGGCGGTTCGCTACCGGTAAGAATTAAATCATCATTATTTTTTTTTGACTCCCCGGGGTCAACTTGCAAAGTTGACGAAAGAGAATTATTAAATTCTACTAAGAATACCTCTTCCTTATCCTCTACCTCTACCTCTACCTCTACCTCTACCTCTACCTTATCCTTATCTGTTGCTTTTGTCAACACATGATAACATTTGTTGCTTTTGTTATCATTTGATTTAGTAGAGGAGGTCGTTTCATCTGTCTCCTCTGTAAGGTCTGTGGAATTGTCTTTCTGTCTGTTTTTCATACTTTTCTTACCGGCCTGCGAACGTTTTTCGATAGTTTCACTATACTTTTCGTTGTCGCGGTCCATCTGGCTTTGTATTAAGACAAACATAGAAAGAAGCACGGCTTTATCGGTTGGTGGTTCGCCGGTCAGGTGATAGTGTAAGATGGCATCAAGGATTTTGTGTCGCAGTTCATCAGGGTATTTCTGTAAGTTTTCTGCCCAGTCGGTGTAAAAGAGAAATCTCTTTTTCTTGCATTTCGTTTCTTTCATAATTTGATTACTTTAAGCGTTGATAATAAATACGATGCAATATTAGCCAAAAAGCCCGAAACGCTACCGATAAAAATTGACAATGCAAAAAATCTGCGCTAAATCCCCATCCATCCCGCGTAGTCCCCACAAGGGCGGCAGCCCAAAGTGGATCTGCGTTTTGCCACAAATCTTATAAAATCCCGATTGATATGGATAGTTAATGATATAGGCCAAACGCAGATGAGGGCAAGCGATGCTTACCGCCCTCGAAACGCAGGATTATAGCAGATTAAACGCAGATTCTTCTATTATTATATTTTTCTATCTATAATTTATTGATAAAAAGAAAGTTCCGTGTTTGTTCCGATTTGGTCCGTGTTAGCGAGCGTAGCGATGCGCTGTTCCGGAATGGCTCAATCTTTTTAGTTCAAAATTGGCTCTCGAAGATGATGCTGTCGATATTCGAACTTGAAGGATTTATAATTTCCGGATCTTATTGCTTGCTTCGCTCGCAGACGCGGACCCCGACGGAACAACACGGAACTTTTTTTATTTGAGAGGGTCAACCAATATCAGGATTTGACTTATCTAATTTAATCCTTGATATATGTATGGATAAGAATTATTGTATTATCTTTGTGGTATTGGGGATGATGTGGGGGAGATAATGTGTAATAAATGTAGTCGCTCCGCGACATGGTCTGTGTGTGGTGTATATCTTACACTGTATAAATGATTATCGAGATCATTCATACGGCATAGTGGATTGATAGAGGGATTGATAGGAAGAAAAAAATATGTTAAAAATATCAAACAACACCTGACTTTATTTTCATAGTATCAAAATAATGTGTATATTTGCGGTTTGTCTGTCATGCCCTCATTTAGTTGTGCCAATTATAATGGCGTGGCATTCATAAACTGACAGAAGAAATGTATTAAAAACTAAAGAACAAACCTACGCGTGTGATCTTTTAATCATGAGACGTGTTTTTTCAAATATTCTAATTAAAATCTGTGCGAGCGTTGCCTTTATGGCAATCAGTCTGCCCTGTTTCTCCGCTCCCAAAATCGCGGTAAAGACCAACATTATCAGCGACGCCACCACCAGTATAAATCTGGGAGGAGAGATAATAGTGGCTCCGCGATGGTCAGTAGATGTCGCATGGGAATTCAACAACTGGTCGTTCAATGCCGGCAAACGCTGGAAGCATTGGTTTGTGCAGCCCGAAGCAAGATACTGGCTGTGTGACGCAATATCCGGTCACTTCCTGGGCGCTCATCTTATAGGCGGACAGTATAATTTCGGTCATATCAACATACCGGTCAATTTTCTCGGCACGGATTTAAGAAATCTGAAAGACAACCGCTATCAAGGCTGGGGGATAGGCGCCGGTGTGGCCTACGGTTACAGCTGGGCGCTCGCCAAGCATTGGAATCTCGAGGCTGAAATAGGCATAGGGTACATCTTCACCCGTTATGACCGTTTTGAGTGCGCGGGTTGCGGGGGTATGCTCGAGTCCGGAAAGACGCACAATTATTTCGGACCCACAAAACTTGCGCTGAATATAGCATACGTTTTCTAATCATATCATAGTTATCAAACCATAATAAACACTGACAATGAAACGCCTGTTACTGCTTTCCATGATACTTGCCGCATGTGTGGTAGCGCAATCTCAGGAAGCTGACACCCCCTCACCTGCTGTCTCCCCCGCCATAACTATGGTCGAGGGGATGATAAACGTAGACATGCAGTTGAATCTGACAGAAATTCCTGTTAAATCGAGTGAGGTGGTAATAATCGTGCCTTATCTTGTGAACGAAAAAGACTCCCTCGCTCTTGGCACATTAGGATTATACGGACGGCGCAGATATATACAATATCAGAGAGGACTTAACGGCAACGTGCCGGTGCCTGATATAGCCATAAAAGCCTCGGATGCCACTGCAGATTACCGTTTCAACACTCAGATATCCTATCAGGATTGGATGGACGGGGCCACTCTCAACCTGAAGATGAATAAATACGGGTGCGCCAACTGCCGGAAAGGTGAGACAGCGTACGTCAACGGAATTGATAAATGGTTGTCACCGCGTCTGAACGTCACTGCTGAAAACCTTATCTACATAAGCCCGGCGATAGACAATGAGAAAGTGCGCGAGATAGACGGAAGCGCCAAAGTCGATTTCCCGGTCAACAGCATCGTGCTGCTTGAGGATTTCCGCAATAACTATGCCGAGCTCAATGCCATACGCGCGAGTATAGACAGTGTGCGCGATAACCGCGACGCCACCATCAACAGCATTGTCATCTGCGGATACGCCTCCCCCGAAGGCAGCTATGCCAACAATGAGCGGCTGGCCATAGGGCGTACCGCATCGGTAGCCGATTACGTGAAGCGCATATACGCTTTCCCGGCAGGATTTATAAAGACCTCGTCAGTGCCTGAAGACTGGGCGGGACTGCGTAAATGGGTGCAGGAGAGCAATCTTGAGCATCGCGACAATATCCTTGCAATAATTGATGATGAAGCATTGTCTCCCGATGCAAAAGACCGTAAGATTCATTCTCAGTATGACGCCGAGTATTCCACACTGCTCAATACAGTCTATCCCGGTCTGCGACACACGGATTACCGCATCAATTACTCCATACGTTCATATAGCGACCCGGCCGAGATACTGCAGGTTGTGAAGACACGTCCCGGCAATCTGAGTCTTGATGAACTCTTCCTTGCCGCCCGGACACTCGAATCAGACTCCGACGAATACCGCGAATTATTCGAGGTGGCGGTGCGTCTTTATCCTGATGATCCTGTGGCTAATCTCAATGCCGCCAATACCGCCCTGTTGAGGGGTGACACCAAGGGCGCCCGTTCATATCTCGAAAAAGCCGGAGAGGGTAAGGAGGTAACCTACACGCGCGGCGTGCTCGCTCTCATGGAGAGGCATACGGAGGAGGCGGAAATGTTGCTGACAGATGCTCTTGAAGCCGGCGTCACCCAGGCGGAGGAGATGCTGCGGCAGACACGCGCGCTGAAGCAATATGAAAAAAATTACGTCAACGCAGGGGTATAAGAAGGGGATATCGGTGACAGAAACAGCATTTAAAATAAATATTAAAACAACATACAGATGAAAACAAAATCTTATTTAGGTCTCGTTGCAATAGCGGTGGGCCTTACAGCATGTTCCAAGGAAGATATAGATATTGACAATTCCAAGGCGGAATATGATCAGATGCGCTATATCGCCGTGCAGATAGGTGCGCCTGTTAATGCGGAGACAAGAGACTTCGAGAATGGCGCTGTCAATGAAAGTTACATCAACCGTCTTGACTTCTTTTTCTATGATGCTACCGGTCATCCCACATCGACTCCGCTCTCTATGACCGAGAGCGAGATTTCAGCCAACGGCACTTTCGCACCCGATCCCAATCCCAACGGAAATAACGTGACACGCATTTATTCCTCTGTCGTGCCGGTTGCCCTCACCCAGGGCCAGAACCTTCCCTCGCAGATTATATGCGTTGTAAACGGCGTGGAGAGCGGTGTAAATGAGATAAAGACTCTTCCTTTATCAGACCTGATAGATGTGCAGAGGACTTATTTCAACAATCAGTCATGCTTCGTCATGACCAATTCAGTATATTATGGCCGTGACATAGTGACCGGACAGACCAATCAGCGGCTCTGTGCTACTCCGATCAATGCCAGCAGCCAGCTCTTCGGCACTAAGGAGGCAGCCGAGAAGGCCATAACCTCATCGACTGCCGGGGCCATAGTGGATATTTACGTGGAGCGTGTGGCGGCAAAGGTAGGTCTGACACTTGACAGCGACAATATCGAGGATTACAAACTCGAGACCATTGACGGCACCGAGGTTATCCTGAAGTTCGAGCCTAAATATTGGGCGATGAACGCTACAGACAAATCCATTTATCTGACAAAGCGCTATGGAGTGGAGTCTACTGAGGGTGCCGTGACCACCATCAACCGTCTCCCTTCGTATGATGAAATCAACCGTGCCCTTACTACGGGTGGTTTCCTCAACTGGAATGATGCCGCCAATCATCGCAGTTATTGGGGTACCTCTCCGTCATATTTCGCAAACAACTATCCCGATGTCTCCGATGATGTCAACGACCTTGTGGAGCCCTCTCACGCAGATGATTTCGAGTCAAGATATTATTCCTATAACGAACTCGTGGACCGTGCAGGCCAGGGCATCGGCAGCCAGTCGATAGCCGCCTCCGCGGAGGGGTCGTTCAGAGCAGGATACACGGGCACGCAGGAGGGTTACCAGGGTCTCAGCACCAACGGTTATATCTACACGCGTGAGACGACCGTATCGAAGGCGCGTATCAACGACGTCATCAACAGCAACCCCGCGGCAGCCGTAGCATCGGCGGTCGTTGTCGGCAAATACACCGTACAGGGTGCAGCTACTGAAAACGGTACTTTCTATATAGACCGTAATTCCGGCGAAAACGGCATATACTATTCCAAGGCGAGCGACGTCATCAAGACCCTTGCCTCCCGTCAGGCTGTAGTCTTTGAGGACAATCAGGGTAAGATAGCCTCCGGAGCCGCCGTATTTTCACTCAAACACCCGGATGCAGCCGTGCGCAGAAAGGCACAGACCAAACTGGCCGGACGTCTCGTGACACTCCAGATCACTTCTCTTCCTACTGACAGACATCAGTTCTAGTATGTAATCAAGGCCGACGGTACCGGAGGATATGTGGAAATATCCAACGACAACCTTGATGATGTCAATACCCAGCTCCTTTCCGTGGGATATATGGATAAGTTCGCCCAGGGACTTGCCTTCTACAGCATTCCGATCCGTCACTCCAACTGGAATGATGATTTTTATGTAAAGAAATGGACAGAGGAGGTTGAGGTTGACGGTGAGATAACTACTGTGGAGCACGAGAAGCCGGTAGGTTCCTACAATTGGGCTGCCATGACTACCGGATCACTCGGCGTCGTGCGCAACCATGTCTATAATCTTACAATCAATTCAATCACGGGTCTCGGCACGGCTCTTCGAGATCCCGATCAGCCCATTGTCCCCGCAAAGGAGGAGGCTAACCAGTATATAGCTGCCCGCCTCAATATCCTCGGTTGGAATGTAGCCAATACATGGAGTGTTGACCTTTGATGATGAACAGACCCATAAAAATATTAATTGCCATTATATCAGCGGTCATAGGGACGTTGTTCAACTCCTGCAATGTTTACGACAGTGCAGGAGACTGCTCGGTGCGTTACAGAGTGCCGTTCACCTTTACCAAGAATATCCAGAATACGGATGGATTTCCCTCGCAGGTGAGTCTCGTCACTCTGTATGTATATGATGCCGACGGTCGGCTCGTCTTTGCCGGGACGGAAGGGGGAGAGATTCTTAAGCATCCGGGATACGCAATGGAGATTGATCTTCCTCCCGGAGTCTACTCCATGCTTGCATGGTGTGAGGGTACCCCTGTCGCCTCCGACGCCACCGCGTTTGTCATAGGTGATGACGCGTCCGATATCACCGGCCTCTCGGCATACCTGCCTCTTGAAGGGAGCGACGCGGGATACCGGTTATGCGGTCGTGACATCGTTCCGCTCTTCCATGGTTATAATGCGGAAGTAGTGTTTCCGGACACTTATGGCGATGTATTGCTTCCTGCCGTCAATCTCATGAAAGACACAAATATCATCAATGTCTCACTGGAGAATATCGATGGCACGGAGATCTCGCCTGATGCGATATCGGTATATATCGAAACCGACAACGGAGAGATGAACTGGGACAACACCCTGAACGGCAACCTACCATTCCGTCATGAGCCATGGAGCGTGACCCCCTTTTCGAGTATCAGGGGGGAGCGCTCAAGGGCTACGGATGACGAGGGCGTAACACGTATCACCGGTCTTTTGTCCGAGTTTACGACCGGACGCCTGATGACAGACCGCAAACCGATTCTGGTAATTCACCGCGCCTCCGATCACAATGATATCCGTTTCGACCTCGTGCAACTCCTCTGCATGGTGCGCGGACANTANAACGGAGGCTNNTACCGANCAGGANTATCTCGACCGCATGGACTTCCACGAACTNACNTTCTTTGTGGATGNNANNCTCAACTGGTATACCGCNGNNGGAATNNNNATCAANGGNTGGAANGTGGTGCCACCCNNNGATCGGTGGACATATAGACCCGTGGAATCATGCCGCCTCGAATTTCATAAAAGTAAATTGAATGTTAGTAATCGACCGACATATCCCTTATTTCTGTCGCAGTGTGATAGCATTGGCTCTCTTACTGCTGCTCGCGTCATGCAGCAGGGAGGATGTGCTTCCACCGGATGACGGTGAAGAGAGCAGCGATTACGTCACGTTGGAATTTACGATGCTTACGCGTAATGGCGCGACAGACCCGTTGTCTCGTGCCGGTATTCCTGCACCCCCAAATCCGGAGACGGGTTCCGGAGCGGAAAATTACCTCGATCTGGAAAATCTCGTATTTCTTCTTTTTGACGGTCAGCAGAAAATGCTTCGCGCATTCTCGCCGGAGATTTCGGTTTTGAGCGGTGGATCGGCCCCATACGTGAAATATAGCGTGAAGACCTTCCTTCATGACAAATATTTCCTCCATGCCACGGATGAATACATCACGTTTACCATAGTGGCGCTGGGCAATCATGCCGGTCTGTCTCCGGACAGCTTCAATTACCATATAGGGCAGGAACTCCGTGAAATATTTGATGCTGAAAAGGTCGGAACTTTCGCGATTCCGGTCAGCAACAACATCTCCGGTACGTGGGTGCCTGCAATAGCACCTTTCTCCGGACAGGACTCAGGACATATCCCGATGGCCGGTATGCAGACTTTCACTGTCACGACGGCGGCATTGAAAAGCAGCACGCCTGACAGACCATATAAATTGTCGGAAGGTGTCTCGGCCAGATACNTCAATATGCTGNGNGCGCTCGCCAAGATTGAGATAATTGACNACATGCCTCCTCTGANTGCTGACGGTGATGNCTATGAAATAGAGAGAGTGGAACTCGTGGGGCATGCTACACGAGGGGCTATTCTCCCGAATTTCAGCGAATGGTCAGCTACCCTTGAGACGCAATATGTCAGCAGACCCTCAGTGCCGGTCTCTTCGGAATATCGCGGTGCAACCCCGGTCAGCGGTCTGGCAACTGCGCAGACGGACGACGACGCAGTGATAAATTTCTTCACGGATTCCGATGCTGCCGAGGCGCGCGGCGACGGCTGCAGCGTGCATTCATGCTACATTACGGAATATGACCCTGATAAGAACGGGGCAATACCTGATATGTGGATGAGAGTCACTGTAAAGTCACACCTTACAGGCAAGACCACCCAATTCCGTCTTGAAGCCGCTCCGTATAGCGACGGGAGACCGGGTGAGCCATTGAAGATACTGCGCAACAACATCTATCGCTATGTCATAACCGGTGCTAATGAAATAAGTCTTGATATCCAGCCTTTTGCCAATAAGGAACTTTCATTCGGATTCGGTCTGTTGAGAGACACGCGGGGCGACCTCATGGTCTTACCCGACAAGGATGGTAATTATCCCGACTATTTTATCAATTTTCTGGAGAAACAAGGGCATCCGAAGGTAGAAGATGTGTATGGGCACCCGACGGATGAGGATATCGAACTCACCGACGGCGATTATTACGCGATAGTGGTCGGTGAGAACGAGGAGATGTCTCAGGCCTCGTTATGGGTGAAGGATGCCGCAGGTTGTCATGTGCTGTCAAATTTGGGTTCTGAAGATGACTCTCAGTCATGTATGGCGCGGCTTGTCGAGTCCTTTTACAATAATACGGAATCTGAAAAATTCTATAAGGACAAATTCGGCTACCGGAGAGTGTATCATTTCAATAACCACAATTCAATAGTGCGTCATCCGAAGCGGGATAATCTGCTGTTCTGCCTTATAGAAAACTTTCATCAGTCAGGCGAGACACGTCGCTATTTTGAAGTGGAATCATGGGATGACACTTCGTCTACGGGGTGGATAGTGACTAAGGATGAGGCCGGCACTGAGACCGGATTTCAGAAAATAACTTCAGAAGGTACTCTCGGGGAGACCGTTCCCCTGAATTAAGATATAGGATGAAGAGAACTGAGAAATTATTAGATATATTGCAGATCTTCCTATTGCTTCTTGTGACAAGTTGCAGGGATGACTTTTTCAGCAATTTCGGCAATCCCGACGAGGAAGGCATCGCTGTCGTGGAGCTTGAGGCGGCATTCTCTCCCTTTGCCGGCGGCAACATGACCAGAGCCTCCCGTACCGCGCCGCCGAGAGGGTATAATGACATTTCAGATTTTGTAATCCTTACCTTTTCCGCCGAAGACCTTAAACTTGTGGATATATGCGAGCCGCGCTATTATGAGGTGAAGGATGAGGCTCGCACAGATGCCGATGCGAGCAATAACTCTTCTGCCGAGTCCAAGACCAAATCCATATCCAACATATCTTACCGCATACCGCACGGCACTTATTATATCGTGGCCGTCGCCAATTACGGCGACTATAAGAGTCAAGAGGACGGAAGTGTAACAGTCAATAAATCATCCTTGTCACGTCTGGAGGAAAACCCCGATTTTGAGATCGGCAAGTTTACACTTGATGACCTGCGCTCCCTGCGCGTAGGTTGGGATACGGATGAATACGCCAACAACCGCGCGATGCTCGGATATTTCACACAGCCGGATGCGGCAGTGCCGACAGCCGAAAGAGGATTCGAGACCGTGACCATCGACCGTTCAAACCTGCGGCTGAGGGCATGGATGCGCAGATGTGTGTCGAAGATAACCGTGGAATTTGACGGCTCGTCGCTTTCCGAAAACGTCAGCATATTCATCAAGGATATCAAGGTATGTGATCTTGCGGCGGATTGCACTCTCGGTTTCGGCAGCCCCTCTTCAGATGATGAGAATGCGGTTGATTTCAATAATCATCCGTCAGACAGTAACGACCTCATATCTACGGACGGAGCATATATAGAACTCGGCAAGGGGAGTTATTATCCTGACTGGCCCTGTATCACCAATAAGTCGCCATATCTGCTTGAAGATGATGGCAGGACACGCCGCAACATGCATACCGAGGATGCCGAGTGTCTTTACTTTTATGAGAACATGCAGGGCGTGAAGGAGGGATATGACCGTTCGCCTGTTCCCGATCTGATATCCGGTGGTGTCACCCAGGGTTATAATGAGAAGGATGGAGTGCCTTACGGCACATACGTTGAGGTGACGGCACATTATGTTTCTGAGGCTGACAATGATATTTATGAGGAGGATATAAAATATCGCTTCATGCTCGGCAAGAATGCGACCGACAATTTTGATGCCGAGAGAAATTATCATTACAAACTTACCTTGAGTTTCAACGGTAAGGCCAATGAATATCACTGGCATATCGACTATGCCAGACAGGATGGTTTCAAGGTGCCGAATCCCTGGTATGTCTCCTACGTTTATAATCATGATGCCTATCTCCCCTTCGACCTTGATATCCCTTCAGACTGGGAGGTGGTGGACATGAAAGCTAAGATTGTCACCAATCCATGGTTTCCCACCACGGTCAGCACAGGTGAAGGATATGACTCTGAGCTGACAGACCCCGACTATGTCATTACACCCGAGACTCCGGCCGGTGACGAAGGCTATCCATATCAGGGAGGTGACAACAAATATACGGGCAACGGTTTCCTGTCGCTACGGGCACCGAGCGGAGAGACGGTCCTCACAGACACTTACGCCGGTGTGACATGGTTCGGCTATAACGTGGCGGGAGCAAATAAAGTGAACCAGAATTATTTTGACGGCAAGAGCGCCGGCGTAGATTCCGATGGCAGGGCTGTCACACCCGTAAATCATGGAGAACGTATTATTTTCGAGAACGGAAGTGTGTCGCTTGACGGCAGTGAGCGGGAACGTATATCCGTACAGAGAAATCAAGAGACATATTCCATAAGCATCCCCTTGTTTACGCGCGAAAAGGCATTGATAAAACAGACCGGGTATTCGGGCAACAATCCCTTCGTCGGATATCAGCGTGTCGCGAAGATCGAACTTCATNCCACAACNAGAAACNAGAGTGATCANAGTCAGACGAAAGAATATACGGCCAAAGTCANCNTCGTGCNGGNGAGGCGCGTGGTCNATCCTAACGGCNTATACCGGAGCAGTGGCAATTTCGAGCCGTTTCACGTCAACCTGAAATACCTTACATCCGAGAGGGCTGACGGAGTCTTCACCTCCATCTGTTCACGCGGTCCGTGGATGGCGGAGATTTTGGGAGACAACAACTTCATCACTCTCGACGGCAAACAGCGTGTGTCGGGCTCCTCACGCAGTGAGATAGACTTCACAATCAAGTTCAACCGTATGGCGGGAAAGGGGAACAAGAATGCCATAATACGTATAAAATATCATAACTATACCTGTACTCATCTTATCTTTGTAAGGCAGGGCTATGATGCACAGGCCATATGTGACGGCGGACCCGTATACAACAATCCCAATGCTCCCGCTACTGTGTGGAACACTTTCAATATGGTGGCAGGTGACAGGATGGCTGACGACCCGCGTGATGAGGGCTCGATGTTCAAGTATGGTAATGCCGACTATGCTATATCCTCAGTCGACAATATATATAAGGATAATTCGGGTAAACCCATATTTTACGAGCAGACACGTACCGGTTTCGTGCCTCATGAGACACTCACCCTTCTTAATTCAGACGGGAGTGTAAATCCGGCTGCCAACAAATGGACCTCCTTCGGAATGAAGGCCGGCGGATTCGGTAATGCGCGGAATGCCGACAATTCAGAGATGGAAATAGCGCATNCNNCNACAATGCGCGATTTCGAGCAATTATATCTCACNANGNNTGTGGAGTTCGGGTACGGAGTGCTTTACGCGGACGGAGCCACCACCACTCAGTCTTCACTTGATATGGTAAACGGCTGGTATCGTGATGACACGTCGCCTGACAAGAATAAGAAGGGGATGCGCGGCATATTCGCCTATTATTGGAATCCGGATAATCCCGGTCATTATTGCAACGCTAAGAATATCTTCCTGCCTATAGGCAGATCAGGATACGGTCACAGAAAAAATGACCGCGAGGAGACGAAAAATAACGGCAAGGGCATTCTGAGATATGCCGCGCGCTGTATGCCCGCAAAAGATTACGGCGGCGTCTATACGACGTTCCAGCATGTATCTCCTCTCTTTGAGTTTCTATACCGACGCATGGGCGCCATATATTGGGCACGCAAGGAGACGCCTATAGGTCAGTATCTGGTGTGGAACGGTCAGACTGTGATTGAAAACGGCGGCGCGGCCNGCATNGACCTCAATTACTTCACGTTCGATGTCAACGCCNNCAACANGAACGCCCTGAACGACGGAAACGACGCCTGCTTCGTCCGCACCGTCAAGCGCAGCGCCGAGCAATAATTCGCGCGGCGGAACGGAATATTTGAATATAAACTGTGAGATAATATGATGAGTTTAAGAAATTTTGCTGTATGTTGCCTTGTGGGTCTCGTGTCGGGAGTATCCGCGGAGGTAAGGTATGCNGGGGGTGACATNTCCNTGCTGCCGGAGTATNAGAATGCNGGCGCTAAATACCGNNCGCATGACGGCCGGCCGATAGCCGACGTGCTGCAGTATTGCAGAGAGGAGGGGATGAACGCCATGCGCGTGCGCCTATTCGTAAATCCTGATGATTATCAAGGCGNAGACAAAGACCCGAATNCNTGTCAGANCCTTGAATATATCACTCCGCTATGCAAGCGTATCAAGGATGACGGCTATGCACTGATGCTCGACTTTCATTATTCCGACACATGGGCTGATCCCGCCAAGCAGTGGACGCCCAAAGCATGGGAGGGACTGAGCGATGAAGAGTTGTATCAGAGGATCTATGACTACACCAAAGAGTGTCTGCAGACCCTCAATGCCGCCGGCGCCACGCCCGACTTCATCCAGACCGGCAATGAGATAAGTTACGGAATGCTTTGGGGAGCCTATGGCACACCGGAGACCGACCTGAAGAAGGTGAATGCCGGAGGAAAGAATTACTGGGACCGCCTGTGCAAATTGCTCAGTCAAGCCATCAAGGCATGTCGCGAGGAGTGTCCGCAGGCAAAGATAGTGCTGCATACCGAAAGAGTGGCCGATATCAAGGCCACCAACGAATTTTATCGCCAGATGAAGAGTCATAACGTTGACTATGAGATAATAGGACTCAGTTATTATCCCTATTTTCACGGTAAATTGAGCGTGCTGGAGAAAGCTATCAAGAATATAGAGACCTATTACAGCGACAAGGAGGTAATGATTGTCGAGACGGGATATTCTTACAAGTGGGAGGTGCCGGGTACGAACCAGCCGACAGACTATCCGCTCTCGGATGCAGGTCAGAACCAGTTTGCCAAAGACCTCGTGTCGATGCTTCTCGAGCACCCGATTGTGGACGGTCTCTTCTGGTGGTGGATGGAATATAACGCTTACGGCACAACGCTGGGCAACTGGTATAACGCACCTCTTTTCGACAGCACAACCGGCAAAGCCTGCTCCGCTCTGACCACAATAGCCTCCTTTGCCACAGACGGCAGCGGAGTGATCACCCTTCCGCAAGAGCCGACCGAAGATGAAACCGACGGTTGGTATAACCTAAGCGGAGTGAAGGTAAAGACCCCTGACGCTCCCGGCGTGTACATCAACGCTGGTACCGGACGCAAGGTCATAAAGTGAAAAGTTTTGGATAAAACGAAATATTTTTCTAAATTTGTAAAAAGTTTTCATTATAACGAAAACATTTTAAGATTTAAGGAAAATTTTTAGATATGGAGAATACGCCTGCCATTATAAAAAGGCCTATATATTTAAATAGGTTGATTCCATACGTAGGAAAGAATCTAATAAAGGTTCTTACCGGTCAACGTCGTGTCGGCAAGAGTTATATTCTCAAAAGTATTGCGCAATATATCAGAGAAAAAGATATAGAAGCGAATATTATCAACATCGACCTTGAGGATTTTGCTTTCTCCCATATCACTGATGCAAAGTCACTTCATGATGAGGTAAGCGCCCGGCTTAAAGAGGGACAGAAGAATTATATATTCATCGATGAGGTGCAAGAGGTGGAGGATTTTGACAAAGTGATTCGTTCACTCAATCTTGATCCTGCCAATGACATTTATATTACCGGTAGCAATTCGAAGATGTTATCTTCTGAAATNGCATCAAGGCTNGCCGGCAGNAGGATAGAGCTGCAAGTACATCCTCTCNCTTACAAGGAGTTTCTTGAATTTCATAAAATGGAGGATTCAGACACATCACTGACAGAATATTTGCGATTTGGAGGAATGCCTTATCTTGTGAATTTGCCGGAGAGGTCTACCTGGAATGAATATATTGCCGGAATAACCGATGCGGTGGTTTATCGCGACATCGTGACACGTCATTCTTTGCGCAATAACGAATTTCTTCAGCGGTTGTTGCTATTCTTAGCCGACAATATCGGGCAGATTTTTACAGCCAAAAAAATTGCCGATTATCTTAAATCCCAACGTCTATCCACTACAGTAGGGAGCGTACTCTCATACGTCGGATATGCAGAAGAAGCATTCATAGTGAGTAAGTCAAGAAGATGGGATATCGAAGGAAAGCGTTTCTTTGAAATAGGGGAGAAGTTCTTTTTCGAGGACCTTGGCATACGAAATTCAATTGTGGGTTTTCGTCCGCATGACATATCGGGACTGATGAAAAATGCAGTCTTCAATCATCTCAAGATACAAGGATATGATGTGAAAACAGGCGTTCTCACCGGTAGCAAAGAGATAGACTTCATTGCAGAAAAGAATGGGGAAAGACTATACGTGCAAGTGGCCATGACAATCTCTGATGAAGAAACGGCAAATAGAGAGTATGGCAATCTATCTTCTATTCCCGACAATTACGAAAAGATAGTAGTCACCTATCGAGACACATTCCCCAATACCTATAAAGGCATTAAAACCCTGTCTCTCCGCGATTTCCTACTAACGTATTAGACTCACAATCAGCAACACTGCCAACAGCCGCAAAGTAATGCGCAGCCCTGAGCAATAAAAATCGGCTACAACTTGGTGAAATTGCAGCCGATGGGATTATAAGTTGTCACTATAATGTGCAGTTAAATAAATTTAGGCCATTCTATCTATTAAACTTTTTGTTGGAATATTCCAAGGATATTTGGAATTATTACTGTCCGCTAAAAATTTTTGAGCGGAGAAAAAATTAGGTCTGATTCCATTTGGTAGAGTCAGACCTATGTGGTTACTTTGAAGTCGTCAAACAATAATCAGTAACCATGAGC
>WFLX010090532.1_pt1 | contig 15950 bp, 14 predicted proteins | sample 4967041 | NCBI WGS metagenome assembly WFLX01 (sample SAMN12857096, study PRJNA449069) | gut metagenome | isolation source: stool from male and female vole | host: Microtus ochrogaster | place: USA:Florida | collected 2017 | reverse complement strand
GTCGCTTATTGTCGACGCAGGGATGATGATGGTCTGTCCCGGGTCGATATATTGATGCGTGGGTGCCGAAAAGCCTGTTATCCCATTTGCATTGACAGGCACGATGTTGACGGTGGAGTATCCTCCCTGCGGCAGGAATTGGATCGTGTCGGTCTTATATGTGTCCCGATAGTCGCCGTTGACGAATGTCTGATATTTGATTCCGTCGCTATAGTTGTCGATTACGCATAAGTCGTTATATTCCCATCTGGCGTCGGGGGTTGAAGGCATATATTCCGTTTCTGTGATTTCGACATCATGTTTCTTCGGTGGGCGATTGTCCATTATTATTTCGATATTCACTTCGCCGGTGATGGTGCCGGGAATGAAACAATTGGTTTGCGGNNTGCCGTTTANGCTGNATGTTTTTATGCTTTCTCCTGTTCCATAAATTTTTATCGAGAGGGTCGCATCCCGGTACTTGAATTGACTCAATGATTTTTCGCCGGGCAGCGAAGCCGGCACGATGGGCGCGAACGCTATCCCTTCAGTAGTGAACTCCATCCCTGCGATCACTCTGAGCACCATCGCCGCCATCCCGGCGGGGTTCCATGCCGATGGGTCGATTCGTGACAAATCGGCTTGCGTGTCGACGGGAAACGCGCCTTTTGCAGCGGCATACAGAGCTCCGTGATACAGCGTCGAGGCTAATCCTTGCCCTACGGCGGTCATGTTTCTTGCTTTCGCTGCGGCGATATTCCAGAATGCCTGTATCGTCGCTCTGCCGTTCCCGTTATCAATCCCTGCGATCTCGAGGGAGAGCGGATAGAATGGTTGGATGCCGGCGGGAGCGGTGGGAGTGTTTTTTATGATAGATTTTGCCATTTCCCGGTTGGCGGCTCCGAAAATTATTGCGAGGGCTTGCGCGAAATTATCGTTGGCGGTCGAAACGATCGGATAGAGTCCACCATATAAATATTGCCCGTAAAATCCTGCAGCAGGAATCCAAAGAATGGTGTTTAGCGAGTTGGCGATTTCCCGATCGACGCCCGACCAAAGAGGCATGAATTTGTCGTCGGAAANCTCGCGNNAAATCAGATCGCGCGTTTTGAACGCATTTGCGAACAGCACATTAGTCCCCAGACTCATGGATTGATACACGTCGACCGGTCTCATCCATTCAGGATAATTGCTCGCTGAGCCGCAGTTTTTGCCCTTCATGAGATTGTATGTGTCGTTCCAGGCGGCGCGCATGTCAAGGTTGAGCGTGTTTTCGATTGCGCGAAGAGCTTCGGCAAGCGGCGACTTGTCGCCGGTAGCTTGATATAGTTCCCATATAGCTGTCGCCCATGAGATGCGGTCGGTGGTTATCGGCCAGGATCCGCCTGCGCCTGAAGGCTGGGCTATGATGATTCCGTCGGGGGTGGACATAAGCTCTGATTTGAGCTTTCTTGATGCTTTTTCGGGAGCGAGCGCCGCAATAGAGAGGTATATGTCAAAATCATTCTCTGCCGATGGGATTGCCTGTATTTCCTGAATAGCCAATGCGAAGAGGGCATCCACTATAGGTTGGTCAGAATGGTATTTCGGCAGTCCGGGATCGGTTTCGCCAACCTTGACGGTGATTTTTAAGTCTCCTTGTGTCACGCTGTCGGGATAAACCGTAAATTCCCCCGACGAGTATATCGCGCCTATCGGCGTTGACCCGTCGTCAGTGCATGAAGTCAGGACAAAGATGACCGAAATGAGGCACGATAAGAATGATTTCATTGCTGAGTTTATCTGTTAACAGGTCACGAATATAATACTTTTCATAGTAAAAACGGGAAAATTTTTCCGGGAAATTGTTAATTTTGTGTTTTTAAACGGCAATTGAAACCCGTTGAAACGGGTGAACCCAATCTCAGGGTCAGGCGTTAATCAATAGTAAATAATTCAAGATTATGGCTGAATCCAATTTCATCGATTATGTAAAGATATTGTGCCGCTCAGGAAAGGGCGGAGCCGGCTCGCGTCATTTTTACAGAGCCAAGTACATACCTAAAGGCGGTCCCGACGGAGGCGACGGAGGAAGAGGCGGACACATTATATTAAAAGGAAACAAAAATATGTGGACCCTGCTGCCGCTCAAGTATCAGCGCCACGTGTTTGCCGGCGACGGTCAGAGCGGGTCGGGCAATCGCAGTTTCGGAAAGGACGGAGAAGATAAAATCATCGAGGTGCCGTGTGGAACGGTGGTGTTTGATTCGGAAACCGGCGAATTCCTGTGTGAAGTGACTCAGGACGGCGAGGAGGTGAAGCTCTTGCGCGGTGGACGAGGCGGTCTCGGAAACTGGCATTTTAAAAGCGCGACCAACCGCACTCCCCGTTATGCTCAGCCGGGTGAACCTGCTATAGAAAAATCGGTGATTCTTGAATTGAAATTGCTTGCCGATGTAGGTCTTGTCGGATTCCCTAACGCCGGGAAGTCCACGTTGCTGTCGTCGATTTCAGCGGCTCGTCCTAAGATTGCCGACTATCCCTTCACAACCATGGAACCTCAGCTTGGAATTGTGAGCTACAGGGACAACCGGTCATTTGTCATGGCTGATATCCCCGGAATAATTGAGGGGGCAAGTGAAGGCAAGGGGCTTGGACTTAGATTCTTGCGNCACATTGAAAGAAATGCGGTGTTGCTTTTCATGGTTCCTGCCGATGCCGCCGATATCCGCAAGGAATACGAAATACTTCTCAACGAGCTTGCCAAGTTCAATCCNGAACTTGTCGACAAGCAACGAGTGCTTGCGATAAGCAAGAGCGATATGCTCGACGATGAGCTTATTGCCGAGATTGAGAAAGAGCTCCCCGCCGAGGTGCCCCATGTGTTTATCTCGGCTGTAACAGGACAGGGAATAACCGAGTTGAAAGATTTGCTGTGGAAAGCTATCAATGACGAGGCTAACCGAGCTGAACCTATGACGATCACTCACCGCCGTCTCGACGGTCATCATCGTGTGCGTGAAGAGGACGAGTTCATCTTTGAAAATGAGGCTATGCCTGAACCAACTGAAGAGGAGCTTGCCGACAGCGAGTTCATGGATGACGATTGGGAGGACTGCGATTGGGAATATCTTGGCGATGACGATACCAAGCTGGATTGATCCAGTAGAAATAGCTCCAGGAGTAAAAGCGCTTGTGACATGCAGGGGAGAGATCGACGATTCTCCCTACAGCGGTTTTAACATCTGTCACTATACAGGCGACTCGCCGCTCCATGTGGCTGAGTCGAGAAAGGCGCTTGCCGATTATATCGGAGTAGCTGACGGGTGCATCATCCTTCCGAGGCAAACTCACTCCAATCGTTGCAAACTCATAGATTCAGTGCCTGTAAAGGCTGAGGAGTTGGAAGGTGTTGACGCTCTTGTAACCCGTATGAAGCGAGTGGCGATAGGTGTTTCTACCGCTGATTGCGTTCCTGTGCTGCTTGCCGATTCTCAGGCAGGGGTTATTGGGGCGGCTCATGCCGGATGGCGTGGCGCGGTCGGAGGTGTTGTGGAAAATTGCGTCGCCCTCATGCTTGCCGAGGGAGCCGACGTGTCCCGGCTGAAAGTGGCTATAGGTCCATGTATCTGCCCGAAGTGCTTTGAGGTCGGAGAGGAGGTTGCCGGGCAATTCCCTGAATCATGTGTGGTGAGGGGCGAAGGCAAGCCTCATGTCGATCTTCCNNTGTTCGTAAAAGAGACATTGATTAAATGCGGACTGAAGGAAGACGTTATTGCAATGCCGTCGTCATGTACTCGATGCCACCCCGATCGTTATTTCTCGGCACGTGCCGCTGGAATCAAATCCGGACGCAATTTCTCGATGATAATGTTGCCCTGACCCGTTATATTGGTTGGACTTTTCGGGAGAAGACTTTCCGCTGTACAATGAAGTAGGCAGTCATCACCGCTGATCCTGTAATGACCCACGATATTGGGTAGATGTGAAGCAGCCTTGCGAAATCGAAAGAATATTTTGCGGCGAGATATACCCATCCGAGTCTCAGAACGCATGTTCCGAAAATTGTGATGAGAGTAGGAGTCATTGAGTATCCAAGTCCGCGCATACAGGCGCCGCTGACTTCGTAGGTGGTGGCGATCCATTGGAACAGCAACACGCACTGGAGCCTTATGATGGCGTAATGCAACACGTCGTTGTCAGTAGTAAAAATGTGGAGNAAGAAATTTTTCTGCCACACGATAAGTCCGTTCATCGCCCCGGTGCCGATCATTCCTGCGGCAAGACACAACCAGAAAACCCGCTTGCATCGGTCATATTGTCCGGCGCCGTAGTTTTGGCTCAAGAATGCGACTGCCGCTTGGCAGAACGCGCTCACGATGTAATAACAATAGACTTCGTAGGTGAGAGCGGCAGCTGAACCGGCAACCGCCGCCGAGCCGAATTTATTTATCGAACTTTGAATAAAAATGTTGGCGAAAGAGAAGACCATTCCTTGTATTCCGGCGGGAACACCGATTTGCAGAATTTTTTTCAATTCGCCGCGATTCACCTTGATGGCGCGGATGTTGAGCCTGTAGGGTTCAGGCTCGCGAGTGAGCCAGTAAATCATCAGAAACGCATTGACCATATTTGATAGGACAGTGGCAAGGGCGACTCCGTCGACATCCATGTCGAAAAATTTCACAAACACGAGGTCCAGAATGATATTGAGCGCGCTTGCCACTGCAAGGCTATAGAACGGGCGTTTCGTGTCGCCCATGCTTCGCATTATCGCTGATGCGAAATTGTAGATCATCATGAAAGGCATTCCTAAAAAATACACCTTCAGGTATAGGGTTGCGAGGTCGATAACATCGTCGGGAACGCTCATTAGCTCCAGAATGGGCTTGGCGAAAAGCTCGCCCACGAGCAGCAGGATTATTCCGCTCGCCACGGCGACGAATGAAACCGTGGTGATGGCTCGTTTGATCCCGGCGGGATTCCGTTGACCGATATAATTGGCGATGACGATATTGGCTCCGATAGATATCCCCAGAAACAGGCTCACCATTATGCTTATCANCGAGCCGTTGCTCCCAACGGCTGCCATTGCCTGGCTTGAGGCGAAGCGTCCCACTATTCCTACATCTACAGCGTTGAATGACTGCTGGAGGATTCCGCTGGCAAGAAGCGGCATTGCGAAAACTATTATTTTCCGGAACAGAGGACCGTGGAGCATATCTATTCCGGCTGTTTTTTTCACGTTGCTGTTCATCGAAGAGTTATTTGTTAAGCCGTAAAAATTATAACAGGCTTTTGTATTCGGAATGCAAAGTTCGTTATTTTATTCTGAAAAACGAGCTATGATGAGATGAAAAAGAGCTTCCGGAGTATGCGATGAACTGTTATGCNGCGTTTATTAAATTGAAAATTGCCCGGGTGATGGAACTATTTCAGAAATGCTGCGACTAATTGAATGTAACGAATTAAATTGGAGTTGACACCATTGCGGTGAACCTGATTTGATAAATAATTAATTACTGATGACTCAAAACGAAGATAAAGACCGTGAATTTTCCGAACTGATCGACAAGTATGAAAGGCTCATCGCCAAGGTGTGCTATTTTTATGCTGTCGATGTGGATGACTTTAACGATTTGCGTCAGGAATCGCTTATAAATCTTTGGCGCGGATTCGGATCGTTCCGAGGCTCCTCCTCNGTGTCGACGTGGGTCTATCGAGTGTGTTTGAACAGCTGCGTGTCGTTTTTCCGGAAGAATAATCGTAAACGCAGTTCCGTTCCGATAGAACAGTTGCCCGACATGATCGCGCCCGATGCCGACAAGGCTGAACTGATGAGGGAGATGTATGCTCTTATAAACCGGTTAACGAAATCAGAGAAAGCGATCGTGCTCCTGTGGCTTGACCAGCGCGGTTATGATGAGATAGCNGAGATAATGGGAGTGCCGCGCAACACTGTTGCGTCGAGATTGCGTCGTGTGAAAGAAAAACTTGTCAAATATTCTAATGAATGAGAGGCTATGAGACCCGAAGATATGGAAAATAGATGGAATGAACTTGATTTCAGGTTAAACAATCTTGAGAATGACAAACAAAAAACTATTGATATGTTGAAAAGGAATAAACTTAAATCGGCACAGCAAGAGCTTGCCGATCAATATCGCAGATTCAGTGTGATCGCTCCGCTGCTCGGAGTGACGGTTGTGTTGAGCGGATCGAGGGTTTTTGGCATTTGGACACTCCTCTTTTTTGCGGCATACTTCCTTATCGCAGGAGCGATGGACGCTTATCTATGCCGGGGAATAAGGAGTATTGACGTTAACACGATGGGGGTGGAAGAAGTGGCGGTTAAAGCCCGTAAATATAAGCGCATCCACCACTACTGCCAAGTCGTGCTTATCGCCATGTGTATTCCGATACTTATTACTATGTTCGGAGCATACCCCGGTGTGTATTATCGATGGGGGATGGTGGCAGGAGCTATTGTGGGACTTGTCATAGGACTGTCGATCTACTTCAAAATGATGCGTAATTATAAGGACATGATTGACTGAATGATTAATGAGTAAATAGGAGTTTTGTAGAATTGGCGCGAAATGAGTAATTTTGCGCCATGTTTGCTAATAAGGAGGAAGACATATTGCGCATTGACGTTGACGGCGTGTTGAAAAGCCGCCTTCCCTCCCATTACCGATATATTCCCAAGTGGGCTGTGCGCTGGCTTGAGCGCACGATATGTCAGGATGGTCTTAACGATCTTCTTGAACGCAACCGCGGCAAGCGTGGCGCTTCATTCTGCAATGCCGTGCTGAAGGATCTCGATATCTCATATCATGTGAGTGGCAAAGAGTCGTTGCCTGAAAACCGGCGTGTGATTTTCGTTTCAAATCATCCGCTGGGGGCGTTGGACGGGATAGCTATGATCGACTGGGTGTCGCGCGCCTATGGCGGCAACGTCAAATTCGTAGTCAATGACCTGTTGATGAATGTGAAGCCCCTGCGGGAAGTGTTTCTTCCGGTTAATAAGCACGGTAGGCAGAAGAGGGGCGATTCAGCTGCGATTGACGAGTATATGGCTGGCGATGATCCGGTCATCATCTTTCCTGCGGGACTTGTTTCACGCAAGCAATCGGGCGGCATAAGCGACCTCCGCTGGAACAAAATGTTCATAAATAAGGCTGTCGAATATAAAAGAGACATAATTCCGGTGTTTTTTGACGCAAAAAATTCAGCATTTTTTTATAACTTTGCGAAAATCCGTACGCTTGCCGGCTTGAAGTTTAACATAGAGATGATTTATCTTCCGCGGGAGATTTTCAGAAGCCGCGGTTCTGAGTTCAATATCCGTGTCGGAACCCCATTGAGTCACACCGCCTTTGCGGGCGGAACCAAGGCTCTTGACGAGGCGGAACAAGTGAAACGGATTGTTTATAGTTTAAAGAAAAGTTGAATATTCAGAGTCCGATATGGAACAGCCTATCATAGCACCGGTGGCTACCGATATATTGAAAAGCGAATTGACCCCCGACAAGTTTCTTCGAGAGACCAACAAGGGCGGTAACTATATCTATATAACTGATGCCCACACATCGCCTAATGTCATGAAGGAAATAGGACGCCTGAGGGAGATTGCGTTTCGCAACGCCGGCGGCGGCACCGGAAAAGAATGTGACATTGATGAATTCGATTTAATGGACCCTCCATGCCGGCAGCTGATTGTGTGGGATCCGGAAGCTGAGATGATTCTCGGAGGCTATCGGTTCATAATCGGCGAGGATGTGACGATTCTTCCCGGCGGAGTGCCTAAAATCGCTACCGGACACATGTTTAAGTTTTCCGACAAGTTTCTTAAGGAATTGCTGCCTAACACTCTTGAACTCGGACGTTCGTTCGTGAGACTGGAATACCAGTCGTCAAAAGCTGGAGCCAAAGCCCTCTACGCTCTGGACAATCTTTGGGACGGTCTTGGGGCGTTGACGGTTGTCTATCCTCAGGTGAAATATCTTTTCGGTAAGGTTACGATGTATCCAAGCTATATCAAGGAGTGTCGCAACATGATTCTATATTTCCTCAACAAGCATTTCCCCGATCCTGAAAATCTTGTTTCGCCGATAGAGCCGTTGCCCGCCGGAATCGACGAGGAGGAGATGGCAAGACTTTTTGTTGGCAATTCCTTTAAGGAGGACTATAAGATACTCAATAAGGCGATTCGTGACCACGGTATAAATATACCGCCGTTAGTTAACGCCTACATGAGTCTGTCGCCATCGATGAGGATGTTTGGCACGGCGATCAACACTGAATTTGGCGATGTCGAGGAGACTGGAATATTTTTTGCTATCTCTGATATTTTCGAAGAGAAAAAGGATCGTCACATAGGCACTTATCATGCCGTCAATCAACAGCTATGATACTGCGACTTCTATATGTCTTAATCGCGATGTCGTTAGGCGTGGTGTCGGTTAAGGCGGAGTTACTTGAAGGTATACCTGCGCCTCAGAATTATCTGGACGTTTCGGTAGGTGTTGAGCCTCCCGTTGAGTTCTGTGGTGAGATTATCACTAATGCCGGAAGTGGGGAATTCGCTCCTTATTACTTGATGTCAAATAATTTCGGAGTCCTTACTCAATCTTATTCGCTGTTGGCGCGCATCTCGGCAAAGAGAACCATGGACTTGTCGCGCAGGTTCAGTTGGGGTTTTGGCGCCGATGTGATCGGCGGTCTCTCATCATCCCGCGGGTATGAGCGCTTTTCGGTCGAGGAGAATTCTATGGTGATGATTCAGCGTCGCCCCGCTCCGGTGAGACTCCAACAGTTATATGCCGAAGTCAAGTATCGGTCGGTTTTTGTAACGGCGGGATTGAAGGAGGTTGGATCGGCAATGTTGAACGACCGCCTTTCGAGCGGCGACCTCACGTGGAGCGCCAACTGTCGTCCCACCCCCGGGGTGAGAGCCGGATTCCATGGATTTGAGAATATTCCGTTCACTAAAGGATGGGTTCAGATAAATGGTGAACTTTTTTATGGCAGACCTGCCGACAACCATTGGCTGGAGGATCATTACAATTACGAAAATTATTACGTGACCACCGGGCGCTGGGTGAACTACAAGCGCCTTTATCTGCGCACCAATCCCGGTCAACCTGTATCGGTGACGGTTGGAATGCAGGCGGCGGCTATCTTTGGCGGGACCCAGAAAAATTATAATAACGGCAGACTCACGGAAGTGTCGAAGTCTTCGCTTGGGTTCAAGGATTTTGTGGACATGCTCATTCCGCATCAAGGCGACGGCTTTTGGACCGGCAATCATCTTGGCAGCTGGGATTTCAAGTCGTCGATTCGTGTCGACGGGCGTAACGAGCTGATGGCTTATTTCCAATGGCCTTGGGAAGATGGTTCGGGAATCGGAAAGATGAACGGCTTCGACGGGCTGTGGGGTGTGGAGTATAGGCGTTCGGGCTCGGGAATAGTAACGGGAGCCGTGATTGAGTATCTGGATTTCACCAATCAATCGGGACCCCTCCATTGGGACCCCGAAGACTTCCCCGGAACAACGATTGTCGACTGGGCTACAGGAGCTGATGACTATTACAATCATTTTTTCTATAACGGCTACGCTTGTTTCGGGCTTTCGCAGGGAACGCCCTTCATGACTTCGCCGATATATAACCGCGACGGCTACATGAGGTTTGTCGACAATAAAGTGCGGGGTTTCCATGTAGCTGTAGAGGGGGAAGTGTCGCGCGCTGTCGATTACCGCGCCATGTTCTCGTGGCGTGAGGCTTGGGGTTCGGGCTACATTCCGAGGGTTAGGAAAGTTAGCGATACCTCGGCTATGGTGGAAATGAAATGGGTGGTGCCTGCGGTCGACGGACTTTCGCTCAAAGGCGCTGTGGCAGTTGACCGTGGCGGGATTTTCGGCAATAATGCCGGGGTTTCTGTGACTGTCGCATATAAAGGAGATTTTAAGATATGGAAACGATAAAGCCGGTCATATTACTGTTGGTCGCCGGAATTTCAGCTTTGGTCATCGGTTGCACTCACAACGATGGCGATATCGGCGGTTACTTCGGCACTTGGAAATTGGAGGAGATAACTGCCGACGGCGAGGAAGTGGCTGAATATGGCAAAGATATATTCTGGCAGTTCCAGTCAACGGTGTTCTGCATGAGAATGGTGCNGGAAAATCACAATCAGGAGACCCGCTGGGGCAAGTGGTATCAGGACTCGGGCTTCCTTTATATTGACTNCNCCCACTCTGAGACTGAAGAGAGCGGAANGAAATANGCCCCTTTCCCGATCACTCATTTCGAGACGGCGTTGAATCGTCTTGAGATAATGAATTTTTCCAAACGGCGAATGANGGTTGAACTCGTCGGAACCNNCGGAGTCANCTATCGCTATAAATTGAAAAAATGGAAGTGAGGGGAGTGATAAGTGGGAGTGTTGACTTGGATTGCTTGCGATAAATTTCTATATTTGTAGTAAATATAAGAGTGAGATAAATGGAGGATTCGTTAAAGCTATCGATTGAGCAGAAATTGCAGCAACGGCTCTCGCCCCTTCAGGTAAGATTCGGGAAAATGCTTGAAATGAGCGGTCCCGAGGTGGAGGATGAGGTTCAGCGGGCTCTTGACGACAATCCCGCGCTTGAAGCTGTCGACCATTCAGTCGATTCCGACGAGGAGCCTTTTAACGAAACCGCATCTGAAATACAGGACGCCGACTATCGTGACGAGGACGATATTCCGTTCTATCGCCATGACAGCCGACAGAGTTCTCAATATGACAATCCGCTTGAAACCATTACAGCCGACACTTCGGAAACTCTTTATGACGTGCTTTCCGAGCAGCTTGCCGGATTTGACCTCTCGGAGCGGCAGAAACTGATTGCCCGCTACATCATCGGAAATCTTGACGATAACGGCTATCTCACGCGCAGCGCTTCCTCGATGGGATATGATATCGAGGAGCACACCGGGGAGCATATCGCTGTCGACGATATAAAATCGGTGATCGATATTGTTCGTTCGCTGGAACCTGCCGGCATCGCTGCGATTGATTTGCGCGACTGCCTGTTGTTGCAGCTTCACAGAAAGAAGAGCGGTGAGACGGTCGACAGGGCGATAGAGATTGTGACCCATTATTTTGATTATTTTTCACGCAAGCACTATGACCGGCTTGCCGCCGCGCTCGGGGTTAGCGAGGTGGAATTGAAAGATGCCGTCGACCTCATCACGTCGCTCAATCCCAAGCCTGCGGCTTCGCTTGCGGGGGATGTGGCTGAGGATCGCACACGCCACATTGTCCCTGACTTCACAGTCGAGGTCGACGACGGGACGATCACCCTCACTTTGGTGAACAATATCCCTGAATTGCAGATTGAGCGGAGCTTCAGCGAAGAGGAGGCGCGCATTGACGGCGACAATGCGGCGGGATTGTTCATCAAGCAGAAGCGTGACGAAGCCGCCGATTTTATCAAAGTGCTGAAGATGCGTCAGGAAACGCTATATAACGTGATGAGGGCTATTGTCGGCATTCAGCGCGATTTCTTCCTGAACGNTGNCGACGACATGCTCATTCATCCCATGNTACTGAAAGATATCGCCAAGATAACCGGATATGNCCTTTCTGTNATTTCACGCGCAGCCGNAGGTAAATATNTGGCGACATCCTATGGGGTGTATCCGTTGAAACACTTCTTCAATGAACGCCCTAAGGATGACGAGGACGCTTCATCCCATGAAATAGTAGCGGCATTGAAAGAGATTATTTCAACCGAGGATAAGAAAAAGCCGTTGAGCGACGAGGCGATCACGGCGCTCATTTCTCAACGGGGATATGACATAGCGCGCCGCACGGTGGCGAAGTATCGGGAAAAACTGGGCATCNCCGTCGCAAGATTGAGAAAAGAGATATAAACAANTGATATTCCATGCTGTTTTNTATATAGATATGAATAAAGCTGCTCACANATTTTCATGGGTTCTGAGCCCCATACTGGTGCCAACCTACGGTGTGATCCTTTCGTTGTGGACCACTGTGCTTGTCATGCTTCCTCTCGGCATGAGGTGGAACGTGGTGCTGATGATTGCGCTGATCACCGCCTTTCTGCCCGCTCTTGGCATATTTTTGCTTTACAAATTCAAGGTGATAAGTGATCCCGGTCTTAATAATCGGGGGGAGCGTTACATACCCTATGCCATGACTTGCGTGTGCTACGCTCTTGCGGCGTGGTATTTGGCGCGCATCCATGCGCCCCACNGGATGTGGATGTTCNTGGTGGGNGNGGCGATAGCCACGGTTATATGCGTCACCGTCAATATAAAATGGAAGATAAGCGCCCACATGGCGGCATTGGGAGGTCTCGTGGGGTTGATGTTCCGAATCATGGCTGACGGTCTCGGCGTTGTGCCTATGTGGGGCGTAATCACTGTGGGGATTCTGCTGCTCGGCATTCTGGGCACCTCGCGCCTGTTGCTGCAACGTCACACGTTCTGGCAGGTGGTCGCCGGGACGGCAGTGGGATTTGCTTGCGTTTATCTTCTCGCATAAATCAGGATTAATCAAAATCAATTATAAATGAAACCAATCGTCAGCATTATCATGGGCAGCACATCCGATCTGCCTGTTATGGGCAAAGCTGCCCAGCTTCTCGATGATTTCGAGATTCCATTTGAAATAAACGCTCTGTCGGCTCACCGCACTCCCTCCCAGGTGGAGGAATTTGCCAAGGGGGCTTCTCAGCGCGGGCTTAAAGTGATAATTGCCGCTGCCGGAATGGCTGCCGCCCTGCCGGGGGTGATTGCCGCAAACACCACTCTTCCCGTGATCGGGGTGCCTATCGCATCCACTCTTCAGGGTGTCGACGCCCTTCTGTCGATCGTGCAGATGCCTCCGGGCATTCCTGTTGCCACTGTCGGCATCAACGGCGGTCTTAATGCGGCTATTCTTGCCGTTGAGATGCTTGCGTTGGGCGATGAGAAGATTGCTTCGAAGCTTGCCGAATACAAATCGTCGCTTGCCAATAAGATTGTGAAAGCGAATGCCGAGCTTGCCGAGGTGAAATACAAGTTTAAAACGAATTGATTGACCGAGATGTCAGTATTTGACTATAAACGCCGTCGGTCGCGCGAAGTCAATATAGGCGGAGTGCCTTTAGGGGGCGACAACCCAATACGCCTTCAGTCGATGACCAACACGTCGACGCTCGACACCGACGCGTCGGTAGCTCAGTGCCGACGCATCGCTGAAGCCGGCGCCGACTATGTGCGTCTCACGGCTCAGGGAGTGCGTGAGGCGGCTAACATCGGGGTGATAAGGGGACGGCTTCGCGAACAGGGTGTCACTGTTCCGCTTGTCGCCGACATTCATTTCAATCCCAAGGCGGCGTTTGCCGCCGCCGAGGTCACTGACAAGGTGAGGATAAATCCCGGCAATTTCGTCGACCCCGGCAGGACGTTCAAGAAACTGGAATATACCGACGAGGAGTATGCCGCCGAGCTGCGTCGCATCGACGAGGCGTTCACTCCTTTCCTCGACCTTTGCCGCAAGCACGGAACAGCTATTAGAATCGGAGTAAATCACGGTTCGCTCAGCGACCGCATCATGAGCCGTTATGGCGACACTCCGGCAGGAATGGTGGAGAGCGCTATGGAATTTTTGCGTGTAGCGGTCAAGCGCGGCTTTTTCGNCATAGTTATTTCGATTAAGGCAAGCAATGTGACGNTGNTGGTTGAGNCCGTGCGCCGGCNTGTGGCTGCGATGGATNCCGAGGGAATGGNTTTTCCCTNNCATCTCGGANNGACCGNGGCAGNCNATGGCGAAGNCGGCAGGGTGANGAGCGCTGTCGGTATCGGAACTTTGCTTGCCGAGGGAATCGGCGACACCATCAGGGTTTCGCTCAGTGAGGATCCCGAAAACGAGATTCCGGTAGCAAAGGCGCTGGTAGATTATATTTCGAGCCATGCCGACGCTCCGAGCATTAACGGAAAGTATGCTCCCGGCTTCAATCCCGTGAAGCCTGAACGGCGAGAGTCATTTGCTGTAGGCTCGATAGGGGGCGGTCAGCTCCCGGCGGTTATAGCTCCCGGCGGAGACGAGCTTCCGGAGTATGTCGCTGTCGATGCGTCGCAATCNGTCGATGANGTCAATGCCATGCTTGAAGGTAATCCCGATAGAGTTATTGTCATCACGTCGTCCCATCCCAATCCGTCGGCTGAGATCATGGCTGCGATTCATGCGTTGACTGCGGCAGGACTGCGTAATCCGGTCATTCCGAGCATCGATTATGGTGACGCTCCGTTTGACTCTGTGGCATTGATGGCGGCTGCCGATTTCGGCTCGATATTGCTCAATGGGTTCCACGACGGGATAATGATAACATCATCAGCCTTGACCGGCGAAGAGCTTTTGCGTTTAAGTCTTGGCATTCTTCAGGCGGCAAGGTTGAGAATCAGCAAGACGGAGTATATCGCTTGTCCCGGATGCGGGCGAACTCTCTTTGACCTCCAGTCGACCCTTAAAGCGGTAAAGGAGGCTACCTCCCACCTCAAGGGGTTGAAAATAGGAGTTATGGGTTGCATTGTCAACGGTCCCGGTGAGATGGCTGATGCCGACTACGGTTATGTGGGCGCGGCTGCGGGCAACATCAGTCTTTACAAAGGCAAGACCTGCGTTGAGAAAAACATTCCGCAATCAGAGGCGATTCCCCGGCTCATAAAATTGATTAAAGACTCAGGCGACTGGCAGGACCCTGAATAAGGTGCTTTGCCCCGCTTCACATTTAAGCCCGATTGGTCGAAATCCCGATCGGGCTGTTTTTTTATTCGCTTAGTAGTAGGGACATCGCGTGCGATGTCACCGAATGAATGATGTGGCTTTGGAGCGGGTGGCTTTGTAGAGGAAGTAGATACAGGCGCAGGTGGCGACGAGGCTGACGATGCCGGCGGTGATTGAGGCGGCTGAGGCACCGGTGCCAAGCTCGTTGAGGTCGTTGCCGGTGGCATGACGGCTTACAAGCCAGAAGTTGAGGGCGACGAGTGAATTGTTGAGCGCGTGGGCAAACATGGAGAGTCGCAGCGAGCCGCTCCATGCGACGAGATAGCCGAAGTAGGCGCCCATGAGCAGACGCGGGAAAAATCCGAAGAACTGTAGATGGACGGCGCTGAAGATGAATGCAGCCGACCAGATGGCGAAGTGCTTGTTGCCGAATTTTGACAGCAGCAGCCGTTGAAGCGCCCCTCGGAAGAAAAGCTCCTCGGCGATTCCGGTCAAGATTCCGACTATCAGGATAGCCATGACGAGATCCCACACGGAATTGCCCCCCATGAGTTGCTGCACCATNNCCTGCGCGGCGTTCTCGCTTTGACGCAGCAGGTCCTCAAGCCCGCTCCATGGCAGATGGATAGCCTCGTTCCATGCCACAAGCCGGTTCATGGCGGGGATGGAGACAATGGCGGTAACAGTGACAAGAGCNGTTGGGGCGAGCGTCAATCGGGAGTCGAGCCCTATGTAGCGCCACGGTTGGGGGCTGGCGATGATGACGGTTAGAACGACTGGGAGGATAAAAACTGCGATATCCTGCACAAGGATGGCGCAGCGCAGCGACGAGGCGGTGTCGGTGCCTATCGCTCCCATCAGCAGCGAGGCGACGACGGTGAGAAGCACCCACCAGCACACCAATAGGAAGAGTCCTCGCCCGGCGCTTATTCTGAGTTGTGGCTCAAGCATTGTTCAATCAAATTTTTTGCGGTGGAAAGTGAAGCCCCTGCCAAGATATTTTTCTCTCACGGTGGGGTTTTCGGCGAGTTCCTCGGATGTGCCCTGGAACAGGATTTTTCCTTCAAAAAGCAGATATGCCCTGTCGGTGATCGAAAGCGTTTCAGGCGCGTTGTGGTCGGTGATGAGGATTCCTATGNTCTTCTCTTTAAGGCGGTAGACTACCTCCTGGATATCTTCAACGGCGATGGGGTCGACACCGGCGAAGG
>WFLX010219530.1_pt1 | contig 15954 bp, 14 predicted proteins | sample 4967041 | NCBI WGS metagenome assembly WFLX01 (sample SAMN12857096, study PRJNA449069) | gut metagenome | isolation source: stool from male and female vole | host: Microtus ochrogaster | place: USA:Florida | collected 2017 | reverse complement strand
GGAAGTTTCATATAATTCCCATACAACTTCCGCAAGTATGCATCAGTATCTGCTACCGTCTGGTAAACATTACCCTCATACTCTACTTCAGAAGGCTGATCAATCCATTCAGCTCTTATTTTTTCTTTTTNCATCTTGTAACAGCTGTACAAATTGATNTACCAATNCGTCTCTTNTTTNNCAAAACACTTCTCATTCCATCTGGCCAATTTTATATAATCTGTTTTATCAAAAAATATTCTTGTTATATAGTAAACGAATTTGTATATGAGATGTTTAAAATAATATTTGACTCTGTATTTTGTAGGAAGATAAGGTAGAAATGGACCAACCCAATTAACCGAAAACTTATAAAATTCAAATACCGTTTGCTTGATTTTCCAATGAATTCTTGCGGACGCTGAGTCAGACGTCCACTTGGCTATCAAAAAAACGTCCACACAGTTTCGTCCCTCATGTAAAATTTTGCCATAGAATCTGGGAAACATATTATTAATATCATCATCTACATACACAAATTTTGTTTCTTTTAGTTCCTGTGACAGTATTTTACGAATCTTATGCCCGTCTTCATACAAAAAGCCAACATCAGTATCATCAACCCAGTGTATCATTCCTTTATGCCTGACAGCGCCAAGTGCGGAACCGGCAAGCAAATAGAATGAAATTTGATGCTTATCACATATATCTTTTAATTTGCGCAATGCTTCGACCGCTATACGCTGGTGCTCTCTTATGTCACTATCACTATTGTCTGAAAGAGTTATTTCATTAAATATAAATAGCCCTACACGTTCCAGAAGGGTTTGCAAAGTAATTGTTTTAGATTCCATATTATCCAAGACATTTTTTTCAATTACTTCTTTTCCTATATTATCATCTACATTTTCAGAATCTACTCGAACGTAAATTTGCTCTTTTTTCAAAGTAATAGGCAACCTGAGTTCCATATCGGTTAAAACATACCTTGCAGACGCAAAATATCGATAATACCTTTTTGATTTTGATTTTATTACAAGAGTACGTGGGTTGCTCCGTAGCCATTTATAATTACCTGTTTCAATAAAGACCCATACAAAAGTAAAATCCTTGCATCGCTCATCTTTAAGCATCGCTTCATAAATCCCCCGCAGATTACCATCATATCGCTCTCCATCACATGATTCAAATAGAACAACATTCCTGTTCACTGCATATATATACTTATAACGAAAACCATAAATGAACTTGTTCATCATACTGCCTCTTTCTTATTACAAAATAGATTTCATGTATGCTTCTATAACTTGTTCAGTGCTACCTTGCATCTTCACTTCCCCGTCATGAAGCCATAGAATCTCATCGCACAGTTCCCGCAGAGTTTCATTACTATGGGATACAATGATTACAGTCCTGTCCTTATCAGTTATCAGTTGTTTCATCTTTTTCAGGCTCTTTTTCTTAAATTTAGCATCCCCAACGCTTAAAACCTCATCGATCAGCATGATCTCCGTTTCCAAAATAGCAGTGATCGAAAATGCAAGTTTTGAATACATCCCACTGGAATACGTTTTAACCGGCCGGTCAATGAAATCACCTAACTCAGAGAATTCAATTATCTCATCTATTTTCATCCGTATCTCATTTTCTCGGAATCCGAGCAACATACCGGAAAGAAGTATATTCTCCCTCCCAGACAATTTCTTTTGGAAACCTACCCCGATGGACATTAACGACACCGTATGTCCATGCATATTAATGCTTCCTCCATCCGGTTCAAAAATGCCCGCCAGTACTCTGACTAGCGTGGATTTCCCACTGCCATTTTTTCCAATAACCCCCAGAATCTCACCTTTTCGCACACGAAATGAAATTCCCTTTAATGCTTCGATCACTTCTGTCTGATTCTTCTTTATTGAAAACAAACCTTTCTTAATAGAAACATTCCTTAAGCACTTGTACTGTAGTTTTAAATTCTGAACCTCAACTGCATATTCATCACTATACACTTATATCACCTTTACATAACTGTTTTCGTATTTATAAATCAATTTCAAACCGCCAACTGACAATATCATTCCAATTATGAACCACAAAATTATCCCTGGAATATCAGGCGTTTGCTGGTAAATCATACATTTTCTCAACTCATNCATAATAAATGCACATGGATTACACTTTANTAANATGATAGCTNACGGCTCCGGTATANTTCTTTTGTAAATATNNTAAAANACTCCNGAAAGATAAAATAGTAATCTCATCAATACATTTATAATGTTATAGAGATCATCTACAAATACTCCAAAATGTAACATGAATGTGCTGATACCGAATACCACCATTCCCAAAACTGCAAACAAAGGGATTACAAAAAATAAATTGTAAGAAACCGGCACTCTATACAAAGCCATTATTCCTACAACCAATACATATGACACCATCATTTTAAAACCGTTAATCAACATTTGAATAAAGATTAAAATATACTTCGGCAAATAAACCTTTTGCACAACAGCAGCATTNTGTGTGACAAGTCTTACGCTCNGCTGGATGGTTTTGGAAAAAAATTGCCAACTGGAATATCCGATAAATACAAAANCTGCAAAATACTNCTCCNCCTTACCAAATACCACAATTGCCACAAACGAATAAACCAGCATAAACAAAAATGGATCTAATATCCACCAAAGCCAGCTCAAATGAGAATTTGCAACGTCAGATTTCAATGCGGATTTCGCCGAATATTTAGCATATTCCCAATATTTTCCTGTATCATGTATAAATCGTTTCACTTCACTGCCTCTCCCTGCAGAATGCATTGATATATGTCCATCAGATGTTCTCTTGATATCGAAACCGGAAAATTCCCCAGACGCTCTGTATTTACCGAATTTGCCAGCTCCGCCGCCTGATTCTCTTCCACCTTAGCCGGCATTCCAAGCTGCCAGACATTCCTTAAATTTTTTAAATATTGAATTGCCTCCTGACAGCTATCCTGCCTTAGGCAGTGAGCCAAATCCATCAATGTACTGCATAAATACTGCTCTCCCCGTGTATCAACACATGCATCCAAATGTCTGCACATATATTCCCACACCTCCGGCAGACACAACATCACTGCATGTCCGTGCGGTATATTGAATACTGTCGTCAGTTTATAGCACATTGCATGGGCTGCTGTCGTCTTCGTTATATTGATTGCCCGCCCGGCATAATTAGCCGCCAGTAGCATCTGACCGTAGCAGGATTCATCGCCCATCATATATTTTTCGGCATATTCCAAGATAATCTGTATCGCTTTTTCAGACCACTGCTTACCTTCTGAAGTTGAATGAACTGACCAGTATGATTCTATCGCGTGCGCCAAAGCATCGCATACGGTCGCTTTCTTTTGATAATCACCTAATGTCCTCAGGCTGTCCGGATACAGCAAAACATATTGAGGCAGTGCGCTTTCATGTTCAATGGAATGTTTCTCCCCATTGACATAAATCACTGCAAACTGTGTTGCTTCGCTCCCCGTTCCCGCCGTTGTGGGAATAGCCATCATAGGAATATCATTGCTTACAATCTTCTGACTCAGATATTCTTCATCACACTTCATTTCTGCAAACAACTTAATGCATTTCGCCACATCGATTGCGCTGCCACCGCCGGCTGCGAGAATAAAATTGCATCCGCTTTCGCGAAAAGCCTGCACCCCCGCCTTAACACTGTCGTATGTGGGATTAGGTGCAAAATCACTGAAATACACCATTTTTATCCCGGCACAGGCACATGATTTATGAAGTAAATCGTGAATTGACAATGCCAGAAAGGATTTCCCGCATACCAAGAAAATACCGGTGACATGCAGTTGTAATAATATCATATTTATTTCTTTCCTGCAATCATCCGGATCAATATATTGCTGTTTCACAATCCCCTGTCTCCTTTACTTTTTGGCGAACCATCATAAGATCTTCTTCCGTGTCAATTTCATTGCACAGGCAATTCCCCAATTCAAAAGGGGTTAGTGTAACCTTCATAGCTATGTCATTAAATGCTTTTTCTGCATAGCATTTTGTCTGCCCCTGCTCACAGAATTCACAAATTTTATCCAGCCAAATTTGCCAAGTCTGCGTGTCAAGCTTATATAGCGGTTGTGCTGCCACCGCGTCTTCAAAAAATTCTACACCGATCTTCGTGATAGAGCCATTCTGCACCACTGCCTTAAAATCCTTCTCCGGCAGTTCCATATCTCTGCTCACTGCCATGCAAGACCCTTGGTTGTCTATCAGCCGCTCCAGCAGTTGCGCCTCGAAAACCAAGTCTCCATGCATTAAAATTATATCATCATTTTCCAGCCATTTACGGGCGCAATAAATAGAATAGATATAATTTGTTTCAGCATACCTTTCATTGTGCACAAAATCATATTGTAAAGGCAAGTTCAAAGACTTGCAATATTGAACCAATTTGTCTGCAAAAGCCCCTGTTGTGATGACCACCTGGGTGATCCCCACATCAGACAGTAATCTTAATTGCCGCCCCAATATAGTTTCATTATCTTGAATTTCAATCATACATTTAGGCGAATCCTGTGTGTAACGACCGATACGGCTTCCTAAGCCTGAATTTAAAATTAATGCTCTCATTTTAACTTNCCTCTTAATGTTTCAATGCCTGTCCATCCATTGCTCTATAAAATCTGCAACTTTACTGCTAGCCTCCCCATTATCACAAAGTCCTGTNTCATCAAACAGCTTATTTACTTTTTCCTGATATTGTTCTTCATCGAACTGCAAAATATTATTTTCAAGCTGACTGTCATCCTGTGCCAAAGGAAACGGCAAGTCGCTAAGCTCAAAGTAGCATCCCTGCTCTTTTCTATATTTATCAATATCTGTCGCATACAGAAAACAGATTTTACCCTTTACCGCAAAATCAAATGCGCTGCTGGAATAATCTGTAATCAATATGTCACACGCTACCAGCAATTCCTGCATATCCTCATAATCTGTTGCGTTCATAATCTGTTTATTGTCGTAACAAAGTTCTCCGGCACTTGTATTATCGCTGGGATGAAGCCTTATCAGGATAACCCANTCCCCGCCAAAACGNTTCTCCAAGTTNCTTTTTAACCGGAAATAATCCATGCGTAATGCATCTACACTAAAGTTGCTCCGAAATGTCGGAGCATAAAGCACTATTTTCTTACCATGTATATCGAAATAAGTCCTCACCTTTTCCAAATACAGATCTGGGGGCCGGAAAAAGATGTCATTCCTTGGGCTCCCACATTCCAGTATTCTGCCCTCATATCCAAAAGCACTCCTATATATTTCAGAAGTTTTCTGGCTATTGGAAATAAACAAATCTATTATTCCGGCATTATAAGCATATATCAACCTGTCAATAAATTCTGATCTGTCAGGAAAATCTAACCCAAATCTTTTCAAGCTATAGCTTGCATGCCATGTTTGTATATATAACTGATTTTTTCGCTTTAAAGTTCCATAGTCCTTTGTGTTACTATCAATCCATACTCGTGAAGTTGCCAGCTCATATGCTATGGTTAGCGGCCTGATTTTCACGCACTTCATTCCACGGGGTAAACTTTTCTTCACTTCACAGTCTGTGAGCCATATAATCTTATAATTTTTGTTCCTCTTTACCAATTCATTTGCAATATACATTGGATTGTCGCCGCAGCGCTTTCCCTTCTTGCTGCAACATAAAATTTTATTCTCCTGCACAGGAAAAATCCTCATGCAAAAGCATAAAAAAGCAAATAGGCAACCATATACAAGGTAGCCCAAATAAATGGTTCGTCGAAATGCAGTATGTGTCTTTTCAAATTTTCTAATTCTATCGCGCATAATCTGCGACACCATCTTTCTTTTGCAAGTAATTACTAAGATCTATTTTATATCATTTTAACTATATTAACAATACGCCAAATTTCTAATTACATAATTTTTCAAGTTACTTCATTTGCTTTCTTAAACCAATTAATAACCCTATTTAAACACTTTAAGATAAAGCAGAAACGCTTGATTATTTATAAAATGTATGCTAGAATAATTGAGCTGTCTCAATCAAAAGTTTGACAGATTGCAAAGTACACGGTATAATGTTAATACAATAATATAGGTGCCGAAGACAATAGGTATGCTTGCAAATCCTATTGAGGTAAAAATGCCTGCGTCTTTGGCGCAGGTTTATTCTTTTCTAAAAACACAAAGCAGAATGTAGTTTTAAGGATAAAAGATAAAAATAGAATTATACTAAAGGTTGTGCGATAGTGAAAACGCTGAAACGAGTAATTAGCACTTATTGGTTAGCAGAGGAAACAAACATATTTAGGAACTATAGCGATGCATTAGCGGGCTTTGTTGCTTTGGTAATGATTCCTGCGGTTTCAGTTTGTATAGTACTATTTACAGATAATTATATATTTTGGAGTTATTCATTTCCGCTTATATCTATTTCGTTGGCTGGAGCATATGATACATACGGAAGGTATAATGGACGCTCTCCTAAAAATGCGAAACTTGTTGTTCGATTGATATTTGACTTTCTTGCAATTTTTTTTGCAGCTCTTAGTGTTGGAAATAATAATATGATACTTCCTTATATTGCCCCTATTTTACTGTTTGTTTGTGGTCTTTTTTTGACTTTTGAAATATATAATCGAGTAAAAAGGGCGGTGTTGATTAGCCTGTGGCTAGTCTAAACATATTAAATAGGGGTGGATTTTATGCTTTGGAGAAAAAAAAGTTTTACTGTTGCAGAAATGAAGGAAATGGAAAATGCACTTAGAAATAGTAAGTTATATTTGTTAAAATTAAGTGCAGATGATGATGATTTATCCGGAAAATTAGGACTAAAAGTTGAATATGTTACAGATATGGATGATGATAACGAAGCAGAACTCATTCCAATTGATGACAGCAATTATTATGGCTTAATTAGGTTAAGAAAAGAACTAAAAAAANANAAATTTGCGNNTATTNANNANATTATTNATTATANATTTNANGTCGGGTATGGCAANAAAGTGGATAAGTGTTTTTTNAGNAAAAAGAAAGGAAAAACCAACAGTCCCGAAGAACAGAGAACGAATTATATGACAGCGGCCTATATTATGCCATGTGAGCAAATTGATGACGAGCTTCATAAATACGATCATAGTGTTCCCAAAATGGATGAAATAGTGTTTATTCGTACACTTCAAAAGCACTATGAACAAAGTGAAACCGCTGTTATTCGAAGAATTCGCGAAGTTCGAAAGTTGAATAAATCAAGAGAATGTTAGATTTGTCATAAGAAATCCGGGACACGGTAGCTATCACATAGCCACCGTGTCCCGTTTTCTCTTGGGTGCAGATATTGAAGTGTTACGCAATAGATTGGCATTTTCGGGGTCACCTCTTTGATCCTGTCACTCCTGTTCCATTCATACATGATTAATCCTTCTCTTTTTTCACCGACACAGAATCCAACCCATAATATCTGCATACTCCCTGATTCTTCCAATCTCCCGCATCTTCTTCTATATCCGAAAAAAACAAAATCGCCGGATGTACCGAAAGTGGTTCCACCATCAATTCCTTTTCTGATTTGTCGTTATACCGCTGCGTCCTCTCCTGCTGCTCCGCCCCATATCTTTCAGCCGTACCATCCGCCAAATCCGTCAATGCCGATGAAAACGTATAATAATGGGGTTCTGGTATGATTGTTATCAGCGAAGCCATCAGGAAAAAGAGAATACCGCCTGCAAGGCTCAGACAAGTCGAGACTCCATATCTGCCATCCATTTCATTTCTATCCGAACAACTTACCTTGCCCTCTTCCTGCTTTTGTCTCACCCAGCCGGTCACATAACCCACACACAGGGTCAATACCAGAATATACATCAGGAACATCAAAGCCTTGAGCCTTCCTGCTTCAATATTTCCCATGACAAACAGCGGAGGCGTAGCCATGGCAGAAACAATACAATAACCAAAAAGAATGACTATAAGCGGATATCGAAAACGAAAGGAAACACCGCCTGCCATATGCCAAAACAGCGGAACCATACATGCCACAAGCACGATAACCGTCCATGTAGTCCATTGACTGAGCATCAAATCCAGGCAATAATAAAAAGAAACAAAAATCGCTTTTATCGGGTTCATTCCCTGCAGGCTTCCGCCCCGCACAAAATTCCCCGGTGCAACAATGCTTAACGCAAATCCAAGATAATACGATACAATGGGAATGATTAATCTCCTATTTCTTTTCCATGCTTTTCGGGCGGATAAGATGATCATTACAATAAATAAAATAATCGCCACATTCAGCATGGTCATCTGATTTCCTCCCGCGACCAAAAATCCGAGAACTGCCGCCGCAATGACAGCCCGGGTTCTTTTTCCGCCGCTGCTTTGGGCCACTACAATCAGGAATCCATAAAAAAGCAATGACAAACTATGCATAAACACATAGTTAAAGGCGCCACTATACCAATAAAACCCTTCTGCCCGTCCGCTTTCGCCCATGCACTGAACCGTCACAAACAATACCAGCATAGCAATACTGTGACTGGTATATTTATCCGAATGAAATCCTCTGACCAACAGCTCATGGAAGAAAAAAACAGTGGCAATTGTAAGGGTGATTAATACAATCCAAGCTGTAAGAAAATACAGGCTCTCACCCCAGATATTCGGCGGCAGCGCAGACAAAAAGCTTGAAGTAAAGCATCCTCTCCAAGTCATCCATTCTTCCACGGTACGGGATAATGCCTCCCCAAGTACGCCAAAAAGAGAATGGCCTGCTTTCCAGACATGATAACACCTACTCCCATTGGTATAATCATCCGCACTGGGATAATTGTATTTTGCAATCCACAAAAGCGGGATCAGACTGATTCCGTATCCTACACTCAGCAAGATTGCAAGACATTTCGGGGTCAGCAGTTTCTGTATGGTTCCCTTATGTTTTACTTGATAACTTTCCATTCTGTCTTTCAAAGAATTTCTCATTTCAGACTCCTGTTTTACTTCTTCCCCACATATTCATTACATGCCATAATGACCATTTCCACCTCATCATCCGTCATCTCCGGGAAGAGCGGCAAGGTAACACAATGACTTGCAAGATATTCTGCATTGGGACAATCGCCCTCTCTATAGCCTAAATCGGAATATGCTTTCTGTAGATGACAGGGAACCGGATAATGCTTGTTACACTCCATCTCTTTCTCATTCATATATGTAATAAAATCGTCCGGATTCTCTGTGGTAATGACAAATAAGTGGAATACTGGATCCGTATTTTCCGGATGGGCCTGCATGGTAATCAGCGGATTGGTAATCTCTGCAAGATATCTTCTTCCAATTTCTCTTCTTCTTCTCGTCCACTCCGGCAGGTGCTTTAATCCAACACTTAAAACAGCCCCCTGCATTCCTTCCAGACGATAATTATACCCGATTACATCATGATAATATCTTACCTGACACCCCTGATTCTTAATGGTGGTTATAGCATCATAATATTCCTTTTTATGGCAGGTGACGCTTCCGCCTTCTCCAAAGGCATAGAGATTTTTGCCCGGATAAAAACTGAAACACCCCAATTCTCCAAGCCCGCCTACCAATTTTCCTTCATAACCTGCTCCATGCGCCTGTGCACAATCCTCCACCACATACAGACCATGCCTGTCCGCAATCGCCCTCACACGATTAAATTCAAAGGGCTGACCATAAAGATGAACTCCCAGTATAGCCTTAGTTCTGTCCGTAATCTTTTCCTCGATCTTATCCGGATCAATCTCCCAGGTATCTGCCGTACAGTCCACAAACACAGGAACTGCTCCCGTATAGGTAACTCCCCATGCCGTGGCAATATAAGTATTTGCAGGAACAATCACTTCATCTCCGGCTCCAATCCCCAGTGCCATCATAGCGCAGTGGAGTGCTGAAGTCCCGTTATTGACTCCTGCCGCATAGGGCACCTGGCAATACGCTGCAAATTCTTGGTCAAACTGATCTGCAAACCTTCCTCCTGAAAAAGCTGTCTCCTCACACACTGCCAAAATCGCTTTCTGATATTCCTCTTTATGTTTTTGATAATCTCTTGTTAAATCAATCCTTTTCAGCATTTTTCTTTGCCCTGCCTCTTTCCTCTCGCTTAAACTCCCGATGCAGTCTGTGAATCTGCACCAGGTAATTTTTAATGGTCTTCCATATCTTTACCGTAGTGTTATAATCTTCCTGCCATTCCACCGGCATATCATAGATCACCACACCCATGCGTTCTGCACGCAGCAAAAATTCAATGGTATAAAACCAGCCATTATCATTGCCACATACCCTCACCAGTCTTTCTGCCGTTTCCTTTCGAAGAAAGGTAAAACCGCAGACCGCATCAGTGGCCTTCATATGGAAAATTGCCTTCAGCAGAAAAACCAGCCCCATAGACGTAATCTTCCGGTACCATTTTCTTCCTCTGGTATCCGACTCTTTTGAAAAACGGCTTCCGTTTACGTATTCAAGTTCCGGCCTCTCCCCAAAAAGCTCAATCGTCCGTCCAAGATACTTAATGTCCGTGGACAGATCAATATCCATGTAACCTACAATGGAACTTTCATTCAGCTCAATCCCCTTGCGGAATGCTACGCCGACCCCGCGTTCTCCAACCCGCACATAAGACACCTCCGGATACCTCTCTGCAAGCATTTTTCCAATTTCAGGCGTCTCATCCTCCGAGCCGTTATCCAGTATCGTCAACCGATACGGAATCGTGACATTCTTTTGTAAATAATCCATTGTCCGGTCAATCCCGCTTTGTAGTCTGAGCCGTTCGTTTAACACTGGAAACAAAAGATTAATTGACATTTGTTTTTCTTTCAATTTCTGACCACCTTTTCTATATCCGACACCAAGTATCTCTGCTGCTTAAAGATCAAATTCAACATTACTGACAAATATTTTAAAATAATAGTAAGGAGTGCAAATACCCCAAAAAACCCTAATGCCAGAAATCCCATAGTGGAAAGCCAGCCCTCCACCGGTTTGGTCTTATTAAACATATCCAGAATAATATAAACTCCCATTCCTATCGTAAACAACAGGAATGCCCCGCATATAACCGCCGATACCCTTTCCAAAACATTCGTAAAGTAAATAAAGGAATCTAATGCCAATGCTGTACGTTCTGACGTCACGATTTTATTCTTTAACCGCACACTACTATCCTTACTTTCATACATAACGGTAGCCATATGCAGCCCGCAGTTTGCATAAACAGCCTTGCGGTAGGGAATATACTGTCCCATAGATTTGATCCGATTGATTGCTCTTCTAGATATAATCCGGAAAGTCTCAGGCCCTATTTTTCCGTTTCCTCTGCTGGTATTGTTATAAAGGGAATAAAACATCTTCGATGTAAACCGAAGTTTCCCTTTACTGCTGGCTGCTACAATGTCGTTTCCACCGATCAGCCTATCATAAACCTCACGAATCACCTGTGGCTCATAGTCCACAAAAATATCGTCAAATTCATATACAAAATCTCCGATGGCAATATCCCTTCCTGCATTCATTGAACTTTCAAGTCCTTGGAAGAAACTCATGTGAACCACATTGACCATTACTTTTAGCTCATTGTGCTCCACATACTTTTTCAGGACTTCAATAGTATCATCCTGACAGGCATCATTCACGCATACAATTTCAAATTGCTCAAAATTGTCATCGAAGACGGGAATAATCGTATCCAGAAAGTACTTTAAATAATCCGCCGTATTATGAAGATAAATGACCAATGATATAAACTTTTTTTCTTTTTTTATTCCTTTATCATTCATTCTAAGGCCTCCCATCTAACCTTCCAGAAATTCATCCAGATCATATACCGTATTTATCTTTCCTGACAAGACGCTGATAAATGTTGGAGCACTGTTTAAAACCACAATTGCTGTGGGTCTGGAATCATCTACCTCCGAACTCTTTAAGATCGGCTTCATGGAATACAATGATTTCTCATAAGCATACGCAAATTCCTGCTTTAAATATTTATCTGCAAGATGTGACATATAAGGCCATGCCGACTCCGGCTTATGAGGACACTCATTGCAATTTCCAAGCTGTTTTTGCGAGCACCCTTTTATCTCCGCCCCAAATTTCCTCTGACAGCCAAAGACCGGATTCTCTTCGTAACTTGTCATATGCGGCGTAAAAGTGACCGCCGTCAGTGAATGAAGACCGGTTTTTCCAAATGGCATAATGGAAAAGAATGGTCCATCCATCACAGTAATTCCCACATCTCGCAGTTTTTCAGACGGACGGCACAAAATTATTTCGCATAACTCATATTTTATCGGAAACAGTTTCTTTTGCATTCCTTCCACCCGGTTTAACACCTGATTTACGGAAGCATAAGTGGCATTAAGCATAAAGGGTGCCTCGTAGCTTTCCCCTGTTTCCATCTGCACCAGAAAGGATCGATCCTGCTTCACGATCCTGCCAATCCGCGCCCCCAATTTTATAGTTATATGATTTTTTCCCTCCAGCCTGTCCAAATAAAAATTCCGGAGAATCATTGCATCATACGTATACTCTTCCGTCAGAAATGCGCCATCACACATTCCTTCCTTAAAATACTTGGAAACAGACACTTCTTCACATCGGATCTGCGCNTCCTTACNGAAGCTCCGAAACTNTTCTNCATTTNTCCATGAAAACTNNTCCGNTGTGGCATAGATCTGCTCAAATCNGTCATGAATACAAAAACCAAANNCCNCCACAANNCGCCGAAAATAGCCAGCTGACTTCAACGCCGTGGTCAGGCTTCTTGGATAGTGATACCCCATATGGACTCTGGCCTGATTGATATAAGTAGCTCTTTTAAACGGAGCATCATCATATTCCAGTACAAGCACACGCTGTCCTCTCTGTGCACAGAAATCAGCTGCATACATTCCATACAATCCTGCCCCAATAATAATCTTATCATATTGCAGTGACATTATTTCTGCTCTCCCTGGATTTCTACCCGGTAAATCCTATACTCCTCGCCTCTGGTTGTTTTTGTTCCTGACTGGTACAATAATTCGCAGTTCTCCAATGCTTTTGCATCATAAATACAGGAATCATTACTCTTTAGAACATAAAAGCTTTCTTTATCAGGAAACGATTCCCGAACCCACATAAGCAGTTCCTGATAACTAATCTCCCCGCTCTGATTCTCGCTCCAATCTGCATAAGAAGCCTGCCTGCCGCTTCCTGCGTAATAAAATTCATAGTTCTTCAAATGCGCCAATACCGTAGATGCCATCGGCACATTATCCGAAACGATCAGTTCATCAGAATCAATCTGTTTCCTAATATATTCTGCCGTATTTCCGCCATCGGAATACAGACCATGCAGTGCCTGTTCTAAATTGGATGATTCCTCCTTAGAATTCCAGTGAAGAAACATACAAACTGACAGGAGCATAAGCAGAATCTCCATTCCCATCAGTCCTGCACGGCCAATCTTGTCCCCTCCGCCTCTATCTTTCCATTGTTCCCACATAACCCATACCGCCCAGATAAAAACGAACCCCAGCGAAATATAATGCCATAAATGCAGCTGATAGATCACTGCACTAAAAACTGCCTGAAACAGCACAGAACAGCCCAAAACAATTCCTGCCCAGCCATTTTTTACCCGCACTGCCGCCACCAGAAACGCAAGAAAACACAACACAAAAAACAACAGGCAAAAGCTTTGTCCTCTCCCTGTCATTCTGATTAAAATTCCATAGGTAAAATTTCTGACTTCCCTGATAAACTCCTTTATCTCCAATTCCCTGACCTGAAACTGAGGGCTGTCTGATACCTGATAAAACTGTAAAAATAATAATCCCACGCTTACAGCCGGAATCCAGATTCCCATAAGCACCTTTTGAAGCCGTCTGCCAGATCTTTCTCTGCAACATTGCCATATGTTCTCTAAAAACCACATAGCAGAAATCAGCCCCGCAGATGCAATAGCAATAATATCTGTCTGCACCAAAAGCCCTAACAGAAGCCCATATCGGACACTGTGTTTATTGCGCTCCGGAAACTGCCATGCCAAAATCACCAGAATCACCGCAATCAAGCAGTAATTCCTGGCAATGTCAGAATAGAAATAAGTGAAAACCGGACTGAACAGGCAGACAGCCTTTGTCAAAATATGAAAAGGCGCCTTCCATAAAAAGATCCACGCTGTTGCCGACATCACAAATAAACTGAGAACCTCAATCATGCGAAATGGAAAACCGATTTTGGCAATCGGCATAACCATCAGATACCATAAACAAGGATGCCCCTGATACTTTATTTCACGAAAGAGCTGAATCGGTGAAAGTTCCTTTGCCATCAGCCAAACATTGGCTTCGTCCCTCCATGGTTCATGCAGTATGAGCAATATCCCGTTAAAAAGTAACCATCCCACAAAAAGAATGTATCCGATTATGCGGCTTATATTTTTATCTTTCATCTGATAATTCAAACTTGTATATCCTTTTTCTTAATTCCCACAAGGTTGTTGACTCGTCTATTATATAACACTTCACCTCTTCCTTCAAGAATTTCCTTACCCACGGTTACATTAACTAATTATTTTTGGTCTCCTCAATCACCAGAATCTTATGCGCCAGTGCATCTGCATAGATCTGCCTTCCTGCTTCCGTTAGATGCACACCATCTTCCAGATATTCCTCCGCAGTATATCCATCAATTCCAAGATCCTGATAGGCATTAAAAAACTCAACCTGCGCTTCGTTAGCAATGTAATTACAAGTTCCTTTATAATCAAACAGAGTTCCATTTCCCGGATTGGTCACATTACCATCTCCCACCATATAACCATCGTTAAAAAACTGCGCATAGCAGGGCGAGCAGAGTATAATGGTCGCATCCGGCGCCAATTCCTTTAAATTGGCAATTCCATACCGCAATGCTCCCGCATAAGTATTTAAATTAAAACCGTCTTCATCGCTTTGTCTGACTGCACGAAAAAAATCATTTGTCCCATATTCTACAATAAAGTAATCTGTCTGTGAAAAATCGATTTGAGGATTATCCAATAATTCTTTTGTTCTTGTTCCCTCAAAAATACCTGTAGAAATTTTATGCCGCATAGCATTCACTACACCGCAAAAGCCTGTTGAAGTCCATTTTTCCAACTCCGCCGATTCACNNGCTNCAATGCTTNCACTGGTTCNCCCGATAGNCAGATTGAACACATCAGCATCACANTGCATAGCTGTCAAATAGGGAATACCTGTACCGTCTCTATTGTTATCAAAAATGCTGTCCCCAAGAAAAACCAGTTGAAGCTCACTGCCTTTCGACTCTGTCTGATCTTCCTCTGTAATCACCTGCTCCTGAACCGGAATATCAAAATTTATATTTGGTGTGGGCACTGGCTCTTCCACCTCGGCCTGCTGAGCATTTTCATCCACCATATTACTTTCGGAAAGATCTGGCTTCTCTACAGGACCTTCCTCTGGTTTTTTCAGAGTTTCTCCTGTTTCCGTGATCAAAATATTTTCAGACGATACTCGGTCGTTTTCTTCCTCTGAATACTTGTCGCCACAGCCTGTCAAACTCACTACAATCATAACAGCTATCAACATTCCCGCCAGCATTCTTTTCATTTTCACTCCGCACTCCTCTCATTACCGCATTTTCTTTCATTCATAACCCTTTTCCAATTTATTCAAATGTCGGTCTGAACAGAATTAANAATANCATAATTTTTTCNNATTTTNAGTAATTTCTTNTTGATTTAAATCTTTTTTCGTTNAGATTAAAGATTTCTTAATATCTCCTTTATAGTTTATTCTCTTTTCTGANATATATGTNNATTTTANTTGTAAATTCCCCATATGTGCTGTTATAATGTAGAAGTATTCCTAAAAATTCAGGAAGTTTTAACAGGAGATTTTTTATGTTTAAAAAATTTAAC
>WFLX010042423.1_pt1 | contig 15956 bp, 10 predicted proteins | sample 4967041 | NCBI WGS metagenome assembly WFLX01 (sample SAMN12857096, study PRJNA449069) | gut metagenome | isolation source: stool from male and female vole | host: Microtus ochrogaster | place: USA:Florida | collected 2017 | reverse complement strand
TCCGACTTGCATGTGTTAAGCCTGCCGCTAGCGTTCATCCTGAGCCAGGATCAAACTCTCCGTTGTTAGTTATATATTATTATATATATCTTCGAATTTTTGTTTGTCCCGGCCTCCTTATATACAGGATGGAATCTTCTTGACGGAAACCCCGAGAGTATTACCCCGTGTTCCCTTGTCTCTGCTGCGCCTGACCCGGAGGTCGGCGCTGCTTGTCTTGTGGCATCATGTCATTGTTCTCAATCTTGAGCTCCCGGGAACCAGGCTTCCGGCTCAGCGCCGCGCCCCGTTGTTTCCCGATTGCGGATGCAAAATTACAACATTTTTTCGCCCTCCGCAAGTCTTTTTCAAAAAAAATTATGTTTTACGGCATATTTTATCAGCAAAACATTGTCAGTCAATCCAATCAACAAATGTTAATTTGTCTTTCGGTTTGTTAACACGGTGAACCTTTCTCCTCCGGGTTTGTTGTTCTGTCGTGCAGTATGCGAAAAAAAACGGCGCCAACCTTTCGTTGACGCCGCTTTTTTATCGGTAATCCTTAAGAATGGGCCTCCCGCAACCTAAGGACCTACATAAACAATTGAGCTCATCATATGAAAAATCTGGATAGAAACACCGCGTTCAGCTAAAGTTAAGACCCCACCCCCTTTATATTAATATGTATCACCACGATTCTCCTAATATTAATATAATACCCTCATATCTCATCTAATAAATCAGCTACTTAACCCTGAAGTAATCAAATTTCTTTGTCCTACAGCTGTGAAATTTTGGTCAAATTGGAGCATCAATCCAAAAATTCCTCCAAAATATGCCAAAATATTGGAATATTTTATTAATTTTGCACTGTTTTCGTAGTCCTATGCCTATTCGCATAGTGTATGCGATTCCATATTTACTAAAGCATTCTGATATGAAATAACTTCTCCTTATATATAATCTAATATGCCATAAGACATACACCTTATATAGTAAGACGTCCAGCTACTCCATATCATAAGCTTTTTCTACCAACCATGCAAACAAATCAAACACAATAAACAACATGAGACATCTAAATTTCGGAATCCCCCTCTTAGGAGCCTGCGCCATAGCATTTGCGCTAAGTGGTTGCGCCGACGAGAACCCCTGGGGCAATTCCTCCAAGGAAAAGGGTAGCATCACTCTGACGCTCGCTACCGACAGCGGCATCAAAACTGCCAAACCTATGTTTAGAAGCGAAGACACCGAGTCGGCCGCTGATCCAAGCAACTTAACTACCTATATTAATGTGCCATCAATCGATGACTTCTCAATCAGACTGGAAAAATCAACAGGAGAAGTATCTTCTTGGTCTACTCTTATTGATTTTAAAGAATACACTGCAAAAAATCAATTTGAGATTGGCACTTATACTTTGACTGCATACTATGGAGTAAAAGGCAAACAGGATTTTGAAGCCCCTTATTTTGAAGCTTCAACAACTTTCAACGTGCTCTCCGACCAGGAAAATGAAATCAATCTGACTGCAGAGTTGAAAAATTCCATGGTCAAAATTAACTATACCGATGCATTTAAAGACTATATGAAGGACTACCATGCCAAAATTAAAACAGACGGCATCGGTGAGCCTATCACATACGGCAATATAGAGACAAGACCCTTGTTCATTGAGCCGAAGAATGCTAATATTTCTCTTCACTTTACTACCAAAGGAAAAGAACACACTTCCGACATAGTTCTCGGAGACTTTCCTCCAATGGCAAAGACTCTCCACAATATCACATTTGATCTATCAGAAAACGCATCTTCAGAGGAAGCCACTCTTGAAATCAAATTTGATGAGACGCTGGAAGAAGAAATTATTAAAATAGATCTTACTCAAGAACTCCTCACCACTCCGGCTCCAACCATCTCTTGCTCTGGCTTCGAAAATGGCCAGACCCTCGACATGCTTGAATTTGGCAATGATCCATTACTGATGACGGTTTCTTCATCTGACAAGATTGAATCTGCTATCCTCACCATCGAATCTGCAAACTATACTCCAAGCTGGGGTAAAGAAATAGACCTATGCAAAGCCGACACCCAACAACAACAAGCCATCGAGTCCTCTGGCATCAAGGCTCAAGGTTTCGGATTTAATGGCACAGGCATAGACTTGATGGCGATCCTTGACCTGACAAACTTCGGCAAAAATCTCGTCAAAGGCAACCATAAGGTTTCCCTCGTAGTAAAAGACATAAAGGGCAAAACAAGCCAAACATCAAGTGTAATCTTCGACAACCAAGACATCATCCTTGAGCTCATCGGAAGCCCAACATTTGCCTATAGCGCAGATCGCGGCGAACTTACATTCGATTTCAACGGCATTAACCCTCTTGAAAACGTCCAATTCAGCGTGGATGGCCAAAGAGTGAACACGAACAGCTGCTTCGAACAGACTGCTACCCGCGCATCTGAGAGGAAGACTTACTTATTCACTCTTCCAATCAACAATCCAATTAAGCAAAACGTAAAAATCACTGCTTCTTACAAAGGCGAAAAGAATTTGGGAGAATTCACAATTCCAGTTNATATTCCCCAATACAAGATTGAGGCTTTCGACGCTTTCAATAGCTACGCTTATGCGAGAATCTCCACCACAGATCCTTCAATGCTTGGCGCGGTGACTGAAAACATCAAACTCAAGGACCTGAATATCGTTGACCGCGATCCTTCCACTGGTATCCTTAAGATTTCAGGCCTGACTCCAGCCACTACTTATTCAGTCAAATCTTCCATAACTGGCGATGAACCCTCCGAAGATAATGGCAGCTTCACTACCGAAACTGAACTTCAAATCCCCAATGGAGACTTCTCAGGCATCAATGTGAACGGAGTAAGTTTTGATAATGTGCAAGTTGGAGGTCAATATAACGTGACTGCCAATTACACTCTCAAATCAAGCATAAAAAGAGATACTCCAGCTGAATGGGCAACTGTAAACACTCTCACCGCTTGGGAAGGATCTTCTAACAAGAATACTTGGTTTATCGTTCCTTCTACGTATGTCGACAACCAAGTAGCTGTTATAAAAACTGTAGGATACAATCATGCGGGTACTACTCCAGCAAAATCTGGAGGAGCATTCAATACAAAATATTACTGTGAAAACGCTCCCGCTGACAATCAACTGCAAAGAGCCGCCGGTGAACTTTTCCTCGGTGAATACACATTCAATGGAAATGAATCTCGCTCCGAAGGCAGAGCTTTTGCAAGCCGCCCAGCTGAAGTGAAATTTGACTACAAATACTCTCCAATAAATGAAGATAAAGGTTATGCAAAAGTTGAAGTCTTAGACGCTGACGGCCATACAATTGGCGAGATGAAAGAAATAGCTCTTGAGGCTTCTACTGACATGAAAACAGTCTCAATCAAACTTTCTTACGCTCCATTCGGAAAGAAGGCTGCTAAACTCAGAGTCAACTTCAAAAGCTCAAATAACGCAAATCCTCCAATTAATATTCCTTCTGGCAGCGCCCTAAATGAAGGTCAGTCATTAGGCAACCATACTTTGAATGCGAACAGCTATAAAGCATTCGCCTCTGGCTCCACACTGGAAATTGACAACGTGATGGCTGTATATGAAGGTGCCACCACCCCTGCCGCAACTCCTAAAAGAAAAACTATCAAAAGAAAATAAGTCATGAGACACAACATATATTCCATTCTTCTCGCTGCGACAGCAATCTGCGCATTGCCAAGCTGCGAAAATGAAGCCGCCTTCAGCATGAAGCCAGGGGAAGGACAAATCAATTGCCAATCCCTTTCTGTCGACTACATAAACAGAGGAAGAAACACCCGTGCTGCCGAAGTGAAAGTTGGTGATTTCACCGTAAACTTCGTCAACACTGCAAGTAACGAGGTAGCAAGAAGTTTCAAATATTCAGAAATGCCAGAAATTGTAGCTCTTCCAGCCGGAAACTANCGCGCAGAAGCNGAATACGGNGANAACCCNATTGCNGCATGGGAAGACCCATACTACACCGGCAACTCCACTTTTGGCATAGAAGTAGGAAAAGTCACCAACGACGTTGATCCTATCGAATGCACCCTCAGTAATATCAAGGTGACTGTCAATGTCAACGACCTCGGTCAAGACCTTCTCGGCGACGACGTGAAAGTGATAGTACGTGCCGGGGCCGAAGGAGAATTGACTTACGATGCCTCCACCAATAATAAAGCTGGATATTTCAGATATGTCGAGGGGAGCACAACTATCGCAGCCGAATTTATCGGCACAGTCGATGGCGTGGAAGTAGACCAAACAGTCTTGTATGATGATGTCGAAGAAGGAAACTCCTACAGCCTCAACTTCCAAATCAACCGTCCCGACAACATGAACCCCGGCAGCATCAAAATCACCGATAACGTCTCATTGGATGCCACCNNCACANTCGNCAACGANACNAANAAAATCGACCCTAANGAACCGGACGAANACCTCCTCGTTGACAACATGCGTCCTACCGAAGGNAATTCCGGNGACGATCCCAACACTGGCGACGACCCGAACACCGGTAAAGACCCAGTCAAAGAAGGTCCTACCATCACTCCTACCTCCGCAGGCTTAGCACTTAATCAGGTGCTCGATGTCACAGACGGAGGAGAAGTCAAATTCAACGTATCAAGCGAAACCGGCATAATTGAATTCACAATCAATATCAACTCTACCACTTTGACTGCTGACGAGCTCGAAAGTGTAGGTTTGTCTGCCGACTTAGATTTGGTNAATCCTGGAGAATTCGAAGANTCNCTGAATAATTTAGGNTTCCCNACNGGANATGACGNNNAGGGNCAGACNTCNATCNANTTTGACATTTCTCAGTTNATNCCATTNCTCAACATNCTTGGCTCCGGACAGCATACGTTCACATTAACTGTATCCGATGCCAATGGCACCACTACAGCAAAGATTATTCTTAAAAACTAATTTGTCAACTCTATAACAGCATAAAAAATGAAAACAAATATTTCAAATATCCTGAATGGAGTTGTTGGGGGCGCACTCTTCTTCACTTTGTGGGGATGCGCCGCCGAAAACCCCTTCGAAAACGACGGGGAAGGAACTGTACGTCTTAATACTGTAGTCAACAGTATTACGACACGCGCTGATGAAGCCTCTTCAGATCCGCTTCGCGAAAACTGCGTTGTCTACATCTCTAATGAGAAGGGTCTTATATATAAGGAGAAAGGGCTTGACAACGTCAAGGAGTCCTTCACTTTAAAGGCAGGCAAATACGTTGCTGAAGCTTGGACAGGCGACTCCGTTTCTGCATCATTTGACAAGAAGTTCTATCGTGGATATGAGCCATTCACCGTGACAAAAGGTAGCACAAGCAATGTGGTCATCAATTGTCGCATCGCCAATGTGGTAGCGTCAGTCAATACAAGCACTATTGACCCAAATCTTATGAAGGATGACTACCAAATTACCATCAAGAACTCAAGAGGTNAATTGACATTCAATAAAGACAATGCTTCTTTCGAGAAAGCCTACTTTATGATGCCTACTGACGATACCACTTTGGAATACACTATTTCCGGAACCAATATCGATGGTCAGTCATTTACNAAGTCAGGCACCATACCCAATGTGCAGCGTGCTCACCACTACATCCTTAACTTTGAATACAATCCAGATGAAACGCCCTCTTCTCCAGTGGGAGGTGTGTTTATCAAAATCAACATCAAGGATGAGGAAATCACCGACAACAAAATAGAGACTTTCTATACTCGTCCTACCATCTCCAGTTTCCGGTATAATCTTGAGAAGCAGTTCAACTTTGTAGACAACAATGATATCCCCGAAACCCTCGACCTTCAGATTTGCGGCTTTAAGGGCCTGAAATATATCAATATTTCTTCTTCTACATCTGCTTCACAACTTGGTTGGTCAAGCTCTGTAGTCAATATTCTTAACGAAAACAATGATACTGAACGCCTAAGAAATTCCGGAGTCACTTGGAACGTCGGAGACCTGAACCCTGACACAAATGTCATCACTGCCACAGTCTCTTTCCCGAAAGCACTGTTTGAGAANNTATCAAGCAACATNACATCGGAGCANCTNATCAAAATTGCAGTTGAAGACNANGCTGAGCCTTATGAACCCACTGAAGTAACCCTTCGCATCGTCAGAAATGCAGAAGCCATCGTCATCGAAGACCCAATTGTCCTTGATAAGGTTGACCAGAATAATCCTGATCTCATATCTTCTCATAGTGCCACTCTGGCATTCTCACTTGCCGATGACTTTGAGGGTACCCCCGGCGTGGAATATAGCAAAGCGAATGAAGACAATTGGACATTTGTCCCTGTCTCTGTCCCTGCAAATGCTCCCAAACGAGCTCCATGGAAGGCGAAACAGAACAAATACAAAGTGACGCTCTCTGGCCTTCAGGCAGGCACCACTTACAAGTACCGTGCCGCTTGTGGCGATTTCCACAGCGACGAGGTAATGAAATTCACCACCTACTCCAAGTTCATCATTCCTAATGGAGACATGGAGAAATGGGCATCTATTACCGCAGGTGGGCAAGATGGTGTAAAGGTTCCTTCAAGAACTGGGAAATCAGATTTCTGGGGCAATGGTAATCCCGGTGCTAAAATGGCAGGCACAATCCTTACCGACGAAAGCACCGATATGTTCCATAGCGCATCGAAATCTGCCAAACTGGAATCTAAGTTTGCAAGCGTATTTGGAATCGGCAAGTTTGCCGCAGGCAACCTCTTCGCTGGTGAATACGTAAAAACTGATGGCACAGACGGTGTCCTCTCATTTGGTAAGTCTTTTGCTGAATTCGCTGATGGCAAACAGGTCGACGTTCGTCCTACAGCAATGCGTGTATTTGTCAACTACCGTCCAAAACTAGGTGTCAACAAGAAAGGTGCCAACAAGGATTACATAGCCGAAGGCCAGTTAGACCAAGGACAGATTTATGTAGCATTGACTACCGCTCCTATCGAAATTCAGACTAAGAAAGCTGCAAAGCTTTTCAACACTGAGGATGAAGAGGTGCTTGCCTACGGCCAGGCCACTTTCGAAGAAAACTACGGCCCTGACGGACAGCTCCAAGAACTCGTTATCCCAATTGAATACTTTGAACGTTCTAATGGAGTTCTNCCNACTCACCTCGTCATCGTTTGCTCNGCATCTANATATGNAGATTACTTCAGTGGTGGTGAAGGATCGACTATGTATGTCGACGACTTTGAACTGCTCTACGAATAATCCCCTACCACTCTAATACATTAAAACGGCATCGGACTTTCCCCGATGCCGTTTCTTTTTTTATTCTACGAGGATGAGCAGAATTATTACAAAAGAATTAGCAAAAAATTTCAAATGAAACATAGCGTNTAAATAGNTNTTAAATAGCAATTAAATCACATGTAACAATTTGTAAGTCAATTTTGGATAGTTTAAATTTGCGAGTGAAAAATCACACGAACTCCATATTAAACTTCAAATTGATATGAAAACAAATTCTCTTACATACGCTGCCATTGCAATTCTGATATCTCTATGTATATCCTCTTGCACTGTAGATGATGATTTCTGCGAACTTGAAAGTTCAGCACTCCCTGCTTCAAAAGAGAGAACAGTTACGGATAATACTGCCGACAGTAAAGATGAAATAACGTTCAAGGTAAAATCCGACATCGACTCANGAAGCGGATCNGAGCAAAACAATATGTCAAAATTCAAAATAACTGCGTATGAAGATGGATTTAACTATTATAACGGGATGACCGACGAAGTTTCCACATCAGATAATGGCCTTTCCTGGATCTCAGATTTCAATAGATATTGGCCTAAAAACAGACCTTCTAATTGGAAAGGCCTGACTTTCTACGCCTATGCAGAAGGTCTGGGCAACAACAGTACTTCCGAAGCAAACCAAGTCCTTGGAAATCTCGACTGCAACTACGAAATACCAAGAATCAAGAATTTCAAAGTAAATGAAGACGTTTCTGGTCAAAAATGCTTGATGTATGCCGTTGCCACCGAGAATCTCAACAAGGAAGTGAACCTCAATTTCAAAAATGCTTTAAGTAAAGTGAAATTCTCAGCCGTCAACAACGACCCCAACATTTCAAACATTGAGATTCTCTCCATCCAGCTCGGGGGCGTACACGGAGAAGGACACTTTCAATTTCCAGATTACGCAGCTCTTGCCAATAAATCGGTGGTCTTCGAATCCGATCGCCAAGGCAAATGGACTTTCCCAGAAGGATGCCAGGCAGTATCATATACATTAAAAGACATAAATCTCAATCTGGGGAGTGCCGGAAATTCTAATAGCGGCACAATACAAGGAGAAATGTATCTCANANCTCAGAAAANGNAGGAANNCNAAGACNANGCCTCCACCAAAGGAGGTTTCATAANAGTTACCGCGAAGATCACANCNNAAGGATCTTCCACTCCTAACGCAGCCAAAGAAATCATCTTACCTGTGTCCATTAACTGGCAAGAAGGAAAGACTTATAACTACGATATCAATTGGACATCAACATTCACAATCGTAAGCTGCCGCGAGTCTAATTTCTAATCTCTCTTTTTCACCTCATAACCTTCAACTTTCGCCAATGAAAGTTGAGTTAATAGAGTTTTTGGTCAAATTAGGACAAATGACTATTTTTTCAACGATATATTGAGGTTTTTTTGGAATATTTTGCTAATTTTGTATTTTATTATGAGAATACTACACGTTTTGTGTGATCAGCATATATTCAAGACCAAAATATGAAAAGATTCCATTCAATATTCATATTGCTAATTCTCCTTCTATCAGCTGGAACTTTTACTCTCCACGCTGAAGAGAAAGAGAAACCGGAAGATTTCTCGCCCGACTTCGAATCGGTAGTCTTCGTCCCAAAAGGACAATGGATCACCGGAGTCAGCGTATCCTACAGCCAGTCTAATCAAAACAACTATCAGTTTCTTGTCCTACAAGGTGTCTCCGGTGATACTTACTCTTTCAAAGTTTCACCGATGCTTCTGTATACATTCAAGAATGATGTCGCCGCTGGTGGAAAATTCGGCTACAACCGTAGCCTTACTAAACTCGAGAATGCTGAAATTGCTCTTGATCCCGACATGAGCTTCGACGTCGATCATCTCTACCGTCTCTCCCACAGCTACCATGGCATGGCCGTACTCCGCAACTACTTCTCTCTTGGGAAGTCAAAGCGCTTTGGCCTCTTCACTGAAGTCCAACTCGACATGGGTGGAGGTCAGTCAAAACTTATGACCGGACTGGGCGAAGACCTTACTGGCAACTATGAGCGAAATTTCAATCTTGGCATTGGCGTTGCGCCTGGCATGGCAGTCTTTCTCAACAATTTCTCTGCCCTCGAGGTCAATGTCGGTGTCCTCGGCTTCGACTACAGCCACACCAAGACCATCACCGACCAAGTCTACGTAGCTAACAGAAACACAAAATCAGCCATCTTCAGGGTTAACCTCTTCTCCATCACCTTCGGAGTGGCATTCTACCTATAACAGCATGAATACAAGAGCCAAATTCCTTCTGGCAATGACGGCATCCGCATTGACCCTCTACGCTGCACCTGCCCTCGCGGCGCCTTCTGCTGCGGCTCCTGCCCATGCCTCATCCGACTCAATCAACACTAAGTTGATTCAGACAGTCAACGAGCTCTCCAAGACCACTTCCAACCTCTCTGAAGCTCTTCTGAAAATACTCAATTCGCAAACTCCCATTTCAAATACTTCGCTGCATCCTGCCATCCCCGGTGCTCCGGTCAATTCCACAGAGGTAGTGCTGTCACAAGACTCTCTGACCACTGCTACTGAGGCAATCTCAGAAAACGCTGTATTCATTTCCGAAGAAGCCGACATCATTCAGGCCGCATCTGACTCCGTATGGTTTCTTCCGGCAGAAAACCAGCCTGGCGGCAAATACATTTGGGTCCCCGACGAAAACATCATTGCTGTAAAATCAATCATCAACGGAGAAGCCACAGCTGCTCCATTGGAGCCAAATCCAGCTGACGAGATCAATCTTAACGAAATGACTTATTGGCGTGGCGACTCAATCCCCATGGCTCTCCCCACAAAACGACTCGGACGCTACGACCGCAAACTATACAACTGGCTCATTTATCCGAAAGGTCTTTGGCACTTAGGACTCACTGCCAACTACGGAGAGCTCAACACCGAAGACATGGAGATTCTTACCCTTGTGAATGATATCGACTTGCACGGTAAAATATACAGCATAAAGCCATCCGTCAGCTATTTCCTGCGCAATAACCTATGCGTAGGCCTTCGACTTGCATTCACCAAGGGAGACATGGCCATCAATTCTTTCAATGTCGATATCGACGAGGATATGAGCTTCAACCTACACGACATAAAGTATACTTCCGATTCATATGCCGCTGCGGTTTTTCTCCAGCAATATTTCGGTCTTTCCCGCCGCGGACGATTCGCCGTCTTCAACGAGGCTGAAATCTCCGTAGGCACCGGCAACGCCCACTTCATTCGCCCCTTCGATGGCCAAGTGCGCGACACAAGAACCAAAACTCAGAGTTTTAATATCAACTATTCGCCTGGCGTCAGCATCATGATGATGAAGAACGCCGCTTTCAACCTCTCATTCGGCATTTTCGGATTTCATCTCAAAAATGAAAAGCAATGGGAAAACGGAGAGGAATCGGGCAACCGGTTTACGAGCGGCATCAACTTCCGCTTCAATATCTTCAACATCAACTTCGGCGTATCAATCATAATATGAAAAACACATGAAAAAAACTGCCTTACAACTAATCATACTGCTTGGCCTATTATGTGTATCTTCCTGTATACACAACGATCTCCCCTACCCCAAACTGCAACAGAACATCCTCGAAATAGCAGCCGCCGGAGAGGCAAACCCAGCACGTATCGACTCTACCGACTTGACCGTGAAGCTTTTCCTCGGTGAAGAGATCGACATTCAAGCTGTACAATTCACAAAATTCAAATATTCTCCCGACGCCACCTCCAACAAAGACCTCTTGGAAGGCTCCTGGGACTTGTCTGTCCCCATGACCGTTGAGCTAACTCTCTATCAAAGCTATCAGTGGATGATTTCTGCTGAGCAAAACATTGAGAGATACTTCACAGTAGCGGGTCAAATCGGCGAGACGGTGATAGATGCAGTCGGACATCGTATCATTGTCAACGTGCCTGAAAAAGCCGACTTATCAAAAGTAGAGGTCACATCCATCAAACTCGGACCGAAAAACATAACCACACTCACCCCATCTATTCCTCAGGGTTCTTTCATCGACCTCAACTCCCCCTACAGGGTGGATGTCACAGCATGGGGACGCACTGAAGACTGGACTATCTATGCTCAGCGCACTGAGCAGGTGGTCACTACTTCTGCTGTCGACCCGTGGAGCATGGTGGTTTGGGCATATGGTCAAGGTCCTGCCGACGCTGAAAACTATTTTGAATACCGGGAAAACGGGGCGGAGACTTGGATGCGAGTCCCGGATTCCGACACCACTGGCAAGGATGGTGCCTTCAGCTGCCGCATCAAGCATCTCAAGCCCCTTACCACTTATATCGTACGCGCGTGCAGCGGTAATAACAAAGGCAATGAGATATCCGTTACCACACAAGCTACCGAGGTTCTACCTGATGGAGACTTCGAACAATGGTGGAAAAATGGCAAGATCTGGTGTCCATGGGCTGAAGGTGGCGAGCGTTTCTGGGATACTGGCAACACGGGAGCGGCTACACTCGGCGAAAGCAATGTCAAACCTTCCGACTATGTCCCCGCCGGGCTTACCGGACAGTCTGCCGAACTCAAGACAGAATTCAAAGGTATCGCAGGTATCGGAAAACTCGCAGCCGGGTCAATCTTCACTGGATCCTTTAAGAAAGTCGATGGAACAAACGGCATCCTTGATTTCGGACGCCCATGGAAACTCCGCCCGACTAAACTGCGCGGGTACTACCAATACACCACCGGCGACATCAACTATGCCAGCAAGGAAATGACAGACCTGAAAGGGCGCCCCGACACTTGCTCCATCTACATCGCCATGACCGATTGGACCGCTCCTTATGAGATTCGCACCAACCCCAACAACCGCAATCTCTTCGACAAGAACGCAAGCTATGTGATAGCCTACGGCCAGCTCGAGAGAGGGACTTCCATGGACTCTTACGAGGAGTTCGAAATCGAATTGGAATACCGCTCTACTTCAATGATGCCCTCATATATAATGATCACGTGTGCCTCATCGAAATACGGCGACTACTTCACAGGCTCAACATCATCGGTCCTCTACGTCGACCAGCTCTCCCTTGATTACGACTACTAATTATGAAGTGCCGGCTTCCCAGCCGGCCTTTCTAACTTTTCCCAAACTTATTTGTTTAAACGTTATATCATTTTATCTGTCTAAACAAATAAAACTAAAAGCCAAAATATGAAAAAGACAAGTTTCCTCAAGCTGGCAGTTGCCACTATAGCTCTCTCTTGCTCCACCATCTCTTGCACTACCGCCTCTGTCGCAGGCTCTAAGTCCTCACCTGACCTTACAAGCATCCTCGGGGGTGCCGGTGGCGCTCTTGGCAACATTGTGGAAGGCGTATTCACTAAGACTGACCTTACAGTTGCTGACATCGCTGGTGATTGGACATCAACTGGCTCTGCAGTTTCCTTTCAGAGCGACAACTTCCTTAAGAAGGCAGGTGGCGCGGCAGCTGCTGGTGCTGTTGAGAATAAACTTGACGAGTACTATAATAAATTCGGTCTCAACGGAGCTACCCTCGACATCGACACCGATGGCAACTTTACCCTCACCATCAAGAAAATGCCAATCAAAGGCACTGTCACTCTTAAGGAAAAAGGTATCTTCACATTCCACTTCAATGCTGGCGGACTCATCAACCTCGGCAGTATGGATGCTTATGTAGAAAAGACACCGACCGGACTCAACGTTATGTTCGATGCAGATAAGATAAAGAAAATCATGACCTTCGCAGCTACTCTCAGCGGCAGCAAGATGGTCTCAACCGCCGACCAGCTCCTGAAGCAATACGACGGCATCTGCATCGGTTTCAAGATGACAGGCAAATCNGCTGCCCCCACCTCCACCGGCAACTCCGCAGCNGACTCNGCCGTCGACGCNCTCANAGGCCTCTTCGGNAAATAANACNGCNCACCCATGGATCGGAGGCNNCCTCGCCTCCGCCCCGAGTTCNACTACNGTGCATCCCACTTGGTTCTTGACNCTTGGTTCTTNACNCTTAACCCTTAACCCTTAACCCTTAACCCTTNAAATAAGTGTTCTCAGGAATAGTAGAAGAAGCGGGCGAAGTGGTCCGCATTGAAAAAGAAGGCTCCAACGTCAATATTACAATGCGTTGCTCCTTCGTCGACGAACTCAAAATCGACCAGTCCGTCGCCCACAATGGCGTTTGCCTTACAGTTGTCAGCCTTAACGCTGATGGCACATATACTGTCACTGCAGTCCAGGAGACTCTTGACCGCTCTAACCTTGGCGATCTCAAGCCTGGTTCGCTCGTCAACCTTGAACGCTCCATGAAGATGAACGGTCGCCTCGACGGCCATATCGTTCAGGGACATGTCGACACAACCGCTGTCTGCACAGAGGTCGTTCCTCTCGACGGTAGCTGGTACTACACATTCCATTATGAGTTCCGTCCAGAGATGGCTGCTCGCGGCTATGTAGCAGTCGATAAAGGATCAATCACTGTCAATGGTGTCTCTCTGACTGTCTGCGACCCAGAAGCCGACAGTTTCCGCGTCGCAATCATACCCTACACCCACGACCATACAAACTTCAAGGAGATTGAGGCAGGAACAAAGGTAAACCTCGAATTCGACATCATCGGCAAATACATTGCCCGCATCTCAGCCCTCTCTTAGCTACCTCTCACCCCTGAAACCCCTGACCCCTGAAACCCCTGACCCCTGAAACCCCCAAACCAACATGAAACCTATTATCCTTCCTCCCGACTCTTCGGGAACTGCTTCTCCTACCTTCATCCGGCGACCCGGGCGGCTTTATACGCTCCTCGGAGGCAACGGCAGTGGAAAATCGCTTTTCATGAATGAGATAGCGCTTCTTAACGAAGAAGACGCTTACACGGTTTCAGCTGTCACTGGCAGTATGCCGGGGCGCGTCACGGGTTCACTCTCACAATTAATGACCGTGCTTTCTCTCGATGAGGAGAAAGCGCGGTTTCGCGTTCTTAAAGATATTTGGGAAGAGACCTTTCCCGGAAATGAAATCTCCGTCGTCAAAGGAAAGGCAAGGATCAAAAACAGGTCGGGCAAAGATTCAATAGGCATCCGCTCGCTCAGTCGTGGTGAGAAAGCGGCTCTCTACTACATCGCATCTTGCCTGCTCGTACCCCCAAAAGCACTCATACTCGTCGACTCCCCCACCCTCTTCCTCCATCCTACCGCAGTAGGAATACTCTGGGACCGAATTGAGAGAGCACGCGCTGACTGCCGCTTCGTCTACGACACCTACGATGCCAACTTCACATCCGGCCAGACACGACGCACTGCTATCTGGATTAGAGATTATAATGCCGCAAGTCACTCATGGCGCTATCAGATCATAGCTGATGGTGAGCTCCCCGATGAAGTCTTCCTGCAGATGATGGGAAGCCGCCGCCCTATTCTCTTTACCGAGGGCGACACCTCACACAGTATCGACATGCGCCTTTATAGCGTCGTTTTCCCGGAATTCACAGTCAAGCCTCTCGGAAGCTGCGACAAGGTGATAGAATCCACGCGCACCATGCAGTCGCTCCGCTCTATGCACCGCATTGAAAGCTATGGTCTCGTCGACCGCGACCGCCGGAGCGACCAGGAAGTGGAATATCTCCGCGCCAAGCATATCCTCGTCCCGGAAGTGGCCGAGATAGAGAATATATTCCTGAGCCCTGGAGTGGTAGAGGTTATGGCAGAGATTCGAAACCGCAATCCTAAGAAGATTGTGAAGGCAGTGCGTCAGGAAGTCATCCATAAGTTTGAGCAGATGCTCGAAAGTCAGGCTCTCCAGCATACGCGCCATCGTATGAAGCGCGATGTGGAAAGAAAAATAGATGCGAGGTTCACTTGCATCACCGCCCTGGAGCTCCACATCAAAAGCCTGATAAAAAAACTCAAGCCTCGCGAAACCTACGACCAGATTCTGGCCGAATTCCGACGAATGGCCCGCTCAGGCGACTACGAGGGCGTACTCCGAGTCTTTAATCATAAACCTATGTTTACTGGAAGCTGCGTCGCCAAAGCCCTCGGATTCTCAAGTATCGACGATTATGTGGCCGGAGTCATAACCGCTCTAAAGCGCGGCGACGAGCAGGCTGAGCGCCTACGCCTCGAAATACGCAAACTCTTCACTTGACCATTGCAACAATCCCCCCTGATTAGGTGTTTTACAAGAAGAATAACTAATAAATCAAATATATGGCCCGCAAGAAAAAACAACTCGAGATACTTCGCAACGACCCTTGGCTCGAACCCTTCGAAGCCGCTATCGTTGGCCGTCACGAAGACGTAATCAAAAAGCTAAAAGACATCACTTCCGGCACTAATGGCTCCCTCTCCGACTTCGCCAATGCCTATAAATATTTCGGACTACACCGCGAGAAAGATGGAAGCTGGGTCTTCCGCGAATTCGCTCCCAACGCCACTTCAATCCACCTCATCGGCACTTTCGACGACTGGAAACTTAACGACGAATATAAACTCACGCGCCTCGAAAACGGCACTTGGGAAATCAAGCTCCCGGCCGACAAACTCCATGACGGCGACCTCTACAAGATGTTCGTCACTTGGAATGGCGGTCAGGGCGAACGCATTCCAGCCTATGCCACACGCGTCGTCCAAGACGACGTGACTAAGATTTTCAGCGCTCAGGTC
>WFLX010375172.1_pt1 | contig 15959 bp, 15 predicted proteins | sample 4967041 | NCBI WGS metagenome assembly WFLX01 (sample SAMN12857096, study PRJNA449069) | gut metagenome | isolation source: stool from male and female vole | host: Microtus ochrogaster | place: USA:Florida | collected 2017 | reverse complement strand
TCTTCTTGTGTTCGCAGTCTGTCAAAGAACAACTTCATAAACGCCCCCTCTCGGAAAGCGAGTGCAAAGGTACGAACTACCAGGATACCAACCAAAGAAAACGGGAACTTTTTTCGGAAAAATATGAAAAAAGGGAGGAAAACGGACAGAAAAGAGGAGGAAACGGGTGGAAACGGGGCGAAATGGAGGGGGAAGAGGGGAAAAGAGAACGGATTGAGGGAAGGAGGAGGAAGGCAAGCCAAAACGAGCAAGCAGCCCATAATAGTCATAGAGAAAAAGCATACATTAACATAGTATCTCACGTTAATTACGATCTACCAGCGGACTTTGCATATTTCACAAATACAGTCCCCGTATGCCACTATATCTAGAACTTCCAATAATATGGGAGCATATCTGCATCTGTGTTGAAAAACATATCCCGTTTCCTCATTGTCAATGATATTATCNATTGNCGATTATTTCCCGACAAAGTNCTAATCCTTTGNCNGTCANAAGATATTTCTGACGTGAATGGCGCGGGGAGCGAGGGTACAGCAAACGTACATAACCCTCAGATATGGACGGTTTCATAAAAAGATTAAGGAAGTTGTCACGTCCTTTCAACCCCAATGCATCCATTATCTGTTTTACCGACATTTGCTGTTCACCAATCGCACGCAGCAATCTTTCAATATTCGGGTGGTTTGTATGTAGCCTATCCTGCGATGTTTCATCAGTTGCCACGCACTTGTCCTGTTTGCAAGATTCGGTTGAACTTTCCATTCTTCCGCCGGATCTATATGCAGATAGCGATTTCGCAACTCCCATTGTTCGCCAACAGCAGATTGCGGAAGAAACGCTCCAAATAAACAGGAGTATAGTCTATGCCTTTCAAAGCGTTCTTATAGTTTGCACGCACCAATGCATTTCGGAAATACCATGAGTGTTTTGCAAACATATCATTAGTGATGTCAAATCCAATGGAGCGGAGATACTGAATTGTGAACACTGCCGTCGTGCGGGTATTTGTCGATGAGGAGATTTCTCCCCCAGCACATAAAAGAAAGGTCTTTCAAGGAAAAGCTATGGGAGAAGATGGCTATCCAAGAAACTCTCTATGCGCGCTATCAGATGACGACGAGTATTTCCTCCGTAGATGCTATGGTTACGGTTCGTATAAATCTGCGTGTCGAACTGATAATCGGATTGGACAAGGGCTTCGGAAAGCTCCGCTGTGTTCTGATAGTGAACATTGTCATCCGCAGTGCCATGGATGAGCAGCAAGTCGCCTTTCAGGTTCTGATAGCGGTGGAGCGGTGAGCTATCGTACCCGACAGGGTTTTCCTGCGGTGTACGCATAAACCGTTCGGTATAGACCGTGTCGTAGAACCGCCAGTCGGTCACAGGCGCTACCGCCACACCGCAACGGAACACTCCCCTGCCCTCACACATCGCCATGAGGGTGTTGAATCCACCGAAACTCCATCCCCAGATGGCGATTCGGTCCTTATCTATATAGGGAAGCTTGGAAAGCCACAAAGCCGTTTCCACTTGGTCGTGCGATTCGAGGTCACCCAACTTCATATACGTACAGCGTTTGAAGTCAGAGCCACGACCGCCCGTGCCGCGCCCATCCACACAAACCACAATATATCCTTTCTCAGCCAAATGGTGCTCCCATATAAGTCCGCCCATGAAACCGTTGCCATAGGCATTATGCACCTGCTGACTGCCAGGTCCGCTATATTGGTACATCAGCACAGGGTACTTCTTTGCAGGATTGAAGTCCGCAGGCTTTACCATCCAGCCGTTCAACTGGATGCCATCAGCCGTTGTAAGAGAGATTATCTCAGCCTCGCCCAACGAAAGCGCAGCAAGTTGCGCTTTGAGTTCGGCATTGTCCTCCACGGTCTTCAGCACCTTCCCCGCAGCATTGCAGAGTGTATAAACAGGTGGAGTCGCCAAGCTGGAATATGTATTCAGATAATACTGACACCCCGTGCTAAAGATAGCCGCATGATGCCCTTTCTCCTGAGAGAGTTTGGTGCGTTTGCCCGAAGCATCCACTTTGTAGATATACTGCTCCAGCGGACTGCCTTCATTGCTGGCATAGTAGAAATTCTTGCCAGTTGCATCAGTGCCGTAGTAAGCCGTCACCTCAAACTCGCCCGCAGTCAACTGGCGCACCAACTGACCGCTTGTCGTATAAAGATAAAGATGCTGGAAACCATCCCGTTCACTCAGCAACACAAACTGGTCGCGCGAAAAGTCAATATGAGCATACGCCCCCTCATCCACATAACGCTTGTTCTCCTCCCGAAGAACCAGTTGCGCCGTGGTGCTACGAGCATTGACCGCATAGAAATCAAGGCGATTCTGATGGCGGTTCAGCGTCAGCACCATCAATTTNNCCTNCNCGCCCGTGAACTGGATGCGTGGGATGTAGCCATCAGCATCCAACGGCACCTGCATGGTGCGCGTCACACGGCTCTTAATATCGTAGGTCAGCACCGACACCNTCGAGTTCGTCTCACCTGCTTTGGGATACTTGTATTCATAGGTTCCAGGGTATAGCGCATACGCATCCAACGACGGGTTCGTCCCCTTATACAACGGAAACGAGAACGTCTTCACCTCCGACTCATCAAAACGAATCCATGCCAACACCTCGCTGTCGGCCNAGAAATCAAANGCACAGTTGAACNAGAACTCCTCCTCNTACACCCAATCANGCTTGCCATTGATAATCTTGTTGCGCTCACCATCCTTCGTAACTTGACTTTNCGCATTGTTGAACAGCANCTTGACGAGGAAAAGGTTATTGTCACGCACAAACGCCACCTGCGTACCATCGGGCGAGAACTTGGGACACTCCTGCGGACCACCCTTNGAGAGGGGCGCAAGCGTCTTGTTCCTCACNTTATATATATAATATGTAGAAGTGGCTGAATGACGATAGNTGGGTGTGCGGTTCGTCTCAATCAGGATATGCTTCTCGTCGGGCGACATGATGTAGCCCTCCACAGCACGAATCACAGCACCACGGGCAGTCGAAGCATCAAACAACGTCTCGATCACTTCGCCCGTCTTGAACGAGCAGCGTTCGATGCGCTGCCCATCAGCAGCCACACGCGAATAACTTTCACCATCCGCCAACGGACGCACTGCGCGCACCGACTTGGGCGCATACTTATAACTCGTGATGTCACGAAGCGNTNTCTGCTGCGCAAANACAGTNCCTGCCGCCAAGAGGTACACAGCCACTGCAAGCACAACTCGATGTATCAAAAGGTTCAGTTTCATCTTTGGTTTCATTTCTGCCACAATAATAATTCGCTTTCTCAAATGCTCAATTCATCCAGCACCTTGATAAGTTTCCTGTCAAAAGGTTTGTCTGTGCGGATACATTCAGAGAAAGGCACATACACGATTTCGTTGTTGCGTACACCCACCATCACGTTGCGCTGCCCCTGCTTGAGTGCTTCGATAGCACCCACACCTGTGCGAGACGCCAAGATGCGGTCGTGGGCCGAGGGTGAGCCGCCACGTTGCAGATGTCCGAGGATGGACACACGCACGTCGAAACCAGGAAATTCCTTCTTCACGCGGTCAGCATAGTAGAGCGCGCCACACTTGGGACTCTCGGACACAATGACGATGCACGACTTCTTCGACTTTCGGATACCCCTTCCCAAAAATTGCGTCAGCTGGTCAACATCGGTCATGTCCTCTGGGATGATGGCAGCCTCGGCACCACAGGCAATGGCGGTGTTCTGCGCCAAGAAACCAGCATCGCGCCCCATCACTTCGACAAAGAAGATGCGCTCGTGCGAGTTGGCAGTATCGCGANTGCNNTCCACACACTCCATGATGGTGTTCATCGTCGTGNCATAACCGATGGTGGAGTCAGTGCCNNAGAGGNCATTGTCAATCGTGCCGGGCAGCCCGATGACAGGGAAGTCGAACTCCATACCGAAATTGCGAGCACCCGTGAGCGATCCGTTGCCGCCAATGACCACCAGCGCATCAATCTCCTCACGCTGGCAAGTCTCATACGCCTTTTGCTGACCTTCTGGGGTCATGAACCCCTTGGAGCGAGCCGTTTTCAGGATGGTGCCACCGCGAGTGACGATGCCGCTGACATCCTCGGTGGTAAGCAGCTTCACGTCCCCCTTGATAAGTCCGTCATAGCCACGGTAAATGCCTTTTATGTCAAAACCGTTGTAGATGCCAGCACGTGTCACAGCACGAATGGCTGCGTTCATACCAGGCGCATCGCCGCCCGATGTAAGGATTCCTATCGTCTTGATCTTTGCCATAGTCATATTTTGTTTTATGAGTGTGTGGGCAAAGGTAGCAAAAATATATCAACGGATTCGCTTTTTCTGCCACAAATCATNCCGCGNCATCAGTTTTTGCCACAACAGACGNAACATCCGAACCTCTTCGGCACAACAGCTGACAACCACCGTCTCCACACCGAAAATGTCGGCATGCCAAACGATGGCATGAAAACGCCCCAAAATCGATGTCCCCGACATCGGTCGGTCGATGTCGGGGACATCGGCAAGTCGGAGTCGGGGACATCGATTTTGGGGCTGTACAAGGGGGGGGCTTTGCAGACCCACCTCTACGGGGGCTGGAAGAGAGCCGTATGCAACGCCTTCTCAACGGGAAGTTTTGAAAAAGCAGGATGCCCTTTGTCTTTTTCCACAGGAAGATTTTGTGGTTTCGGCAAGAAAGAGTACTTTTGTCACGAAAATCAGAAAGCCGCATAGATGAGAAATCATGTAACAGGATGCACATGGATACTGGCAGGATTGGCATTGGCACAGTCGCTGCTGGTGTCGTGTGGGGAGAAGAAGTCCAACGGAGAAGAAGAAAGCCCCAAGGTGGAGTCTGTGATTCTTTCTCAAATTAAGCAGAAGGCTGACCTTGTGACGACAGAAGTGCGTGTCAGGAAACTTGCCATCTACGATTCGAGCAAGCACGAGCGGTTCGTGTGGATGGACCCAAAGACATGGAAGTATGGGGAGCGGAAATGTATCGTCCCTGTGAACGTGACCATCAAATACGGATATGACCTNCNCGAGCTAANNCTGGACGACGTGAAGCTGACGGACGACNGNACCGCNATCGTCNTCCTGCTGCCTGCNCCNNAGGTNATAGATGCCGGCTACAACGCCAAAGTGGAAGAAAAAGACATTGTGAGGATGTCGTCGGGGATGCGCGACAAGATTAGCCACGAGGAAGTGGACCAACTGATGGAAAAGGCGTACAAGGCGGTGATGGCTGAGGACTATGCGGAACAGGTGAACAAAGACATTGAGAACAATGCCCGCGTGGTGTTTTCTGCCATCGTAAAAAGCATTGGCATACCGAACACAGACGTGATTGTGCTCAGAAAGGAGGAATGGAAGCAATGAAATGGTGGACAAGAATCAAACTGGTGCTCGTGGCGGCGATTGTCCTGGGCTTGGGCATCTGCATCGCGCTGCTCGTGGGGCGATGCAACGACGCTGAGCCTGAGGAGATTGTGATGGAACCAACGATGGCAAGCATCGAAGAGATACGCCTCAAGGGGGAAATGTATGTGTGCAGTGCGTTCATTGAGGACTATTTCATCAAGCGCACGACCGAAGAGCGGCTTCTGCTGCCCAACAAGGAGCATGCCTGCGTGCAGACGGTGCGCCAGAAGTGCAGCTACAAGATAGATTTGGACAAGGTGGAGTACATTGCCGACGAGGCGAGGAAGACGGTGAGCGTGAAACTGCCGCCTGTGGAATATGTCGCTTCGACACAAAGCACTTCGTTCCTGTCGGACGACAGCAACTATTGGGCAGCGCATCTGCCCAACACCAATGCGATGAAACGGAAGGTGGAGGAGCAAATCAGGCAACGATTTGACACACCGAACAACCGACGGCAGGCTGAGAGGTATGCGGAAGATGCCATCAGCGAAGTGATGAAGAAGCTGGGCTATGAGACGGAGTTTGAGACCACGCTGACAAGAACCGTCAATTAGCCTGCACGGCAGAAGAGGACAGATGATAGAGACGCCCCTGACGGGTGTCTCTTTCTTGTAGGCGACGCTTTACTTTGGCGACGAATTCGTGGTTCTTGAGCCCCCATCCAGGACGCGCCAAGAGGGACGAGGGCGACTGGGAGACAAAGCGTTCGAGGACAAGGTCTGGACGGAGACGCTCCAAAAAATCGACGACCAAATCGACGTATTCATCGGCTGAAAAGAAGTGGAAGTCGGCTGGATGTGTGGCAAACTCTTCCGCCATCCGAGTGCCCTTGATGAGTTGCAACTGATGCAGTTTCAGCATGGTGAGCGGAAGAGACGAAAGCGCATCTGCCTCTGCCAGCATGTCCTCCCTACTCTCCCCCGGCAAGCCTAAAATGAGATGCGCACCGACGGAAATGCCGCGATGGGCAGTGCGCTGGATGGCATCGACCGTCTGAGCGTGTGTATGCCCACGGTTGATGCGCAAGAGCGTGGCATCGTAGATGGATTCAACGCCATATTCTACCAGCAGGAAAGCGTGGCGATGCAACTCTTCCAAATAGTCAAGCAACGAATCGGGCATGCAGTCGGGGCGTGTGCCAATGACCAGCCCCACCACATCGGGCACTTGAAGGGCTTCTTCGTATTTCGCCGTCAAGTTCTCCAGCGAGTCGTATGTATTGGTATATGCCTGAAAGTACGCGAGGTACTTCATGTCGGGATACTTACGGGCGAAGAACCGCTTTCCTTCCTCCAACTGCTGCGTGATGGACTTGGTGGGGGCGCAGTAGTCAGGGTTGAACGTCTGATTGTTGCAATACGTGCAACCGCCCACGCCGATGCTTCCATCGCGATTGGGGCAGGTGAATCCTGCGTTAAGCGAGATTTTCTGTGTTTTGATGCCCAGTTGGGCTGTTAGCCAAGTGCCGTATTCGTTGTAGAGTTGCATGGGAAAAAGAAAAGGGCTTCGGGAAGACCGAAGCCCACACNAANAGTCTTGTTTCTNAAACGCTATTGAATGAGAAGTNTGGTGGAGCGTGTCTTGNCACCGACGCTCCATGTCACAATATAAATGCCACGAGAGAGGTCGATTANGGAGCACTGCTCGGATGCCTTGAAGGAACGAACCAGCATGCCATTAGAAGAGAGGATGCGGACAGAGAAGGTCAGCAACTCAGGTTCTTCAGCACCGAAATGCAGGGTTTTGGTCTGTGGGTTGTAGCCAAGGGCGTATTCGGCAGGCTCGACAGCAGCTATGGCGTCTGGCAAAGGCTCGGGGTCAGGCTCTGGAACAGGTTCAGGGTCAGGAGTCGGCTCAGGCTCGGGAACTGGTTCGATTTCCTCTATCTCATCGCCAGCCGTGATATACCATAACCTGTTCATGCTCGACGCATTGCGCGAATCGGTGGTATAGCTAAGAATGGGCGTTCCATCAGACGAACCTCCTCCACTCTGATTGGCGGTGTGCTCTGTGTGCTTATTGATGAGATTGTAATATCCCTGCGTACCTTGTGGCACAATGCTCCATAGCTGGCGGTCATCGCCTGCATCAGGAATGGCGGTGTTCAACTGTGTACCGACATTGAGGGTTGCGCTTGCCGCACCTACGGTCGGGTCGTTAAGCGCCATGCCCCCATCGCGGCTGAGAAGCATGTAGTAGTCGTCCACAGGCAGGATTTGCCATTGCTGGGAAAGCTGGTCATCAATAGCCGTCCAAGAGCAGATGAGGTCTCCATCCTGACCCGATTTGTCTGCCGTGTCTATCGCCTTGCCGTTGTTGGCATTGGTGATGCGGTAGTAATAATTGCCTGCAACAAAAGCAGGAGTGGGGTCTGCCACCTTCTTGTTGGCGAACGCTGTCTGAAGGTATGCTATGTGCGTCTTGATGTACGATTTCAAATCTGACACATACTGGTCATAAGAAGAGTAAAGCACAATCTCATGATACATCTTGGTGCGTATCCCCCATTTATTGTAGTTGAGCTTCTGGGATGCTTGCAACAGGTCGGCAATCGAATCGACTTGCCGATACATATAATCTTCCAGCCCTCCTTCCAGAGCCTCAGAATAACGTCGATTGACCAAACGCCCGAACCATGGGTCTTGCCACATGCGATTGACCCATTGCTTTGTCTGTCCATACCCCACATCAGTCATGAGACTTTGGCGTGTGGGTGTGATGCGCTGGTCGTTATCATACGCGATGTCATAGTCCCACAGCGGCCCCCAATAGAGGAGGGAATCTTGCTGGTCCTTATAGAAATAGGTGGAGTAGTAACCGTCTATATTGCCGCTCACTTCGGTGGCTATAAACCAGTTGACTAATGAGGTTGAGTCAACCCACTTTCGGTATCCTTTCTCCGCATCGGTGAAGTCGCTACCTGACAGGACTGCCTCAAAATCCTTGATGTACTGACAGATGTAATTGTTTTGTTCACGGGAGATTTCATCAGTATCAGGATAGTGGATACGAACAGGAACTTGATAGGTGGATGTGGTGAAACAATTACCGTCATGGAAGCCANCTACCNCCAACAGATAGCCGCCCGNGATGTCGCTCGTNTCNGTGNGCGGATAGTCNNGTTCCGCGATATTGACACGATGCGGACGCACTTCCACTTGGTCGCTGATTTGATAGTTCCCAATGTATGTGCCGTTCAGTGTGACATCCACGAACTTATGTGCAGGATTGNTCTTCAGCCCTAAGAAATCGCCCATCAANGAGGTGACGGCATTGCGCATCAGCGTCTTGTCGCCAGCATTGGCAAGCAATGTCCACTTCTTTGCGTTGGCATAGCCTTTACCAAGGAACTTCTCTTTTTTGCTGAACTTGATTTTGTATGGTTTCTTTGCCAATCCCCATGTGGAGTTTCCACGCCCACGTATCTGCATGGAGTCGTACCGTGTTACCACATCTTCTTCATCCACATAGTGCATGGTGGCATAGACATACACGGTCTTGCTGGAGATTGACACACGGTTGAATGTCTCAATATACAAATGAGGCAAATTGGTCTTCCGAACATAAGTCTGAGCACCAGCAGACAGAAGTCCGAAGAACAGCACGGAGATAGTTAATACAATTCTCTGAAACATAAATAGGTTTGGTTTTGGTCACAAAGGTAAGGATTCCGTCGGGAAGAATCGAAAAAAAGCAAAGAAATCATTGCTGTATCCACAAAAAGTCGTACCTTTGCAAGCCGATTTAACATCGAGAGACGACGAAAGAAGTCTCGTGCTCTGTGTGGATAGCTACTCCTGCAAGCATTGGGAGGGTGGTCCGTGAAACGCAGAAAACCCAAAGGGAAACCGATGGGCACAGTACGTCAGTCGAGCGGCAACGTCGAGCTGACAGCGAACACACATTATTAATTATTAAAACCAAACGGTTAAATGCAATCAAACAGTTTTAAGACAAGCTACATCACCACTGAGGCTGCCAACAAGCAGTGGGTGGTTGTCGATGCCGCAGGTCAGACGCTCGGTCGCCTCGCATCAAAAGTAGCAAAGGTACTTCGTGGTAAGTACAAGCCTGTCTTCACACCCAACATGGACTGTGGCGACAATGTAATCATCATCAATGCGAACCAGATTCAGGTGACTGGCGCAAAGGAGACTCAGAAGGTGTACATCACATTCTCTGGTTATCCTGGCGGTCAGCACAAAGCCACTTATGCAGAGATGATAAAGCGCCCTAACGGCTACGAGAAGGTACTGCGTCACGCAGTTAAGGGTATGCTGCCAAAGGGTATCCTTGGTCGCCACTTGTTGAAGAACCTCTACATCTTTGAAGGCGCAGAGCATGACAAGCAGGCTCAGAAACCCGTAACACTTGATATTAACACCCTCAAATAAGCATAAGGTATATGGCAGTAAATTATATCAATGCACTCGGTCGTCGTAAGAGCGCCGTTGCACGCGTGTACCTTACTGAAGGTACTGGCAAAATCATCATCAACAAGCGTGAACTTGCTGAGTATTTCCCATCAGAACTGGTCCAGTTCGTGGTTAAGCAGCCTCTCAACTTGCTGGGCGTTGCAGAGAAGTACGATATCAAGGCTAATCTCACAGGTGGCGGTTACACAGGTCAGAGTCAGGCTCTCCGCCTTGCTATTGCCCGTGCGCTCGTGAAGATTAACGCTGACGACAAGAAGGCTCTCCGTGCAGAAGGCTTCATCACACGCGACTCACGTGCGGTTGAACGTAAGAAGCCAGGTCAGCCAAAGGCACGTCGCAGATTCCAGTTCTCTAAGCGTTAATGATTCTATAGTGGTCAGTATCCCCCCCCCCGATCAGGCACACTAAAGCAATACAATAATCGTTTAGTATCTAAACCCTCAGGCTCTCTCACACAGAGCGACCTGTGGGTTGGTTAAACAGACATTAACTCAAAAAGAAAGTAAACAAAACAGACAATTATGGCAAGAACAGATTTTGATTCTCTTCTCGCAGCAGGTGCACATTTCGGTCACCTCAAGCGCAAGTGGAACCCAGCCATGGCTCCTTACATCTTCATGGAGCGCAATGGCATTCATATCATCGACCTCCACAAGACTGTGGCAAAGGTTGACCAGGCAGCAGAAGCCCTCAAGCAGATTGCGAANANNGGCAANCGCATTCTCTTNGTGNCAACTAAGAAGCAAGCCAAGGAAATCGTAGNTGAGAAGGCTGCATCAGTAGGCATGNCTTATGTTATCGAGCGTTGGCCAGGCGGCATGCTCACAAACTTCCCAACCATCCGCAAGGCGGTGAAGAAGATGGCAAACATCGACAAGCTTTTGAGCGACGGTACTTACGACAAGCTCTCTAAGCGTGAGAACCTCCAGATTCGCCGCAAGCGCGCCAAGTTGGAGAAGAACCTCGGTTCTATCGCAGACTTGACTCGTCTCCCATCCGCCCTTTTCATTGTGGACGTGATGAAAGAACACATCGCTGTCAGCGAGGCTAACCGTCTGGGTATCCCAGTGTTTGCTATCGTTGATACCAACTCTGACCCACGCAACATCGACTTCGTTATTCCTGCAAACGACGACGCATCTAAGTCTATCGAGCTGATTCTCGGTGCAGTTTGCGGTGCTATCAACGAGGGTCTTGAGGAGCGCAAGGCAGAGAAGGTTGACATGGAGGCTGCTGGCGAAACAAAGGCTACAGCAGAAGCCGCTCCTGCCGTTGAAGCAACAGAAGCTCCTGCTGCCGAATAACAATAAAGTTTAACCAACAAATTGTAACAAATCATGGCAATTACCATACAGGAAATCAATGAGCTTCGCAAGAAGACTCAAGCAGGTCTCATGGACTGTAAAAAGGCACTCACTGAGGCAAATGGTGACATGGAGGCTGCTATGGAAATCCTTCGCAAGAAGGGTCAGCTCGTTGCAGCAAAGCGTTCTGACCGCGATGCAGCTGAGGGCTGTGTACTTGCAAAGGTGAACGGCAACTACGGTGCAATGGTTGCATTGAAGTGCGAAACAGACTTCGTAGCTAAGAACGGTGACTTTGTAGCACTCGCCACAAAGATTATCGACGCAATCGTGGCAGCCAAGTGCAAGAGCATGGACGAAGTGAATGCGCTCACCATCGACGGCGAGAACATTCAGGATGCCATCACAAACCGTTCTGGTGTGACTGGCGAGAAGATGGAACTCGACGGATTCAGCTATGTGGAGGGTGAGGACATCATCGCCTACAACCACATGAACCAGAACTTCCTCTGTGCGCTTGTTGTGCTGAACAAGAAAGGCTTTGAAGAGGCTGGTAAGGGCGTGGCTATGCAGGTTGCAGCCATGTCTCCTATCGCTCTGAATGCAGATGCTGTTCCACAGGATGTGAAGGACGCAGAAACTCGCAATGCCGTTGATAAGGCTAAGCAGAACCAGATTGGCAAGGCTGTGGAGAACGCTCTCAAAAAGGCAGGCATCAACCCGGCACACGTTGACTCAGAAGACCACATCGAGTCAAACACTGCCAAAGGCTGGCTTACCGCCGAGGATGCAGCCAAGGCTCGCGAAATCAAGGCAACTGTTGCTAAGGAAGCTGAGGCTAACCTGAAGGAACAGATGATTGAGAACATCGCGAAGGGTATGGTCGCTAAGTTCTATAAAGAGAACTGCCTCCTTGAGCAGGCATACATCGACGACAACAAGGTTTCTGTCGCTCAGTATCTCAAGAACANCGACAAANNCCNTACTGTTACCGACTTCANGCGTTTCACNNTCCGNNNAGAGTAAGAAACAACCGAACAATAACGAAACGAAGAGAGGGATGTGCCCATACGGGTGTATCCCTCTCTTCGTTTATAGTAATGTATTCCATACAAGCAAAACATCCCATTTTGTGTTCTTGCCTTATCATTGTACACATATTCCACCCATAAACAACTTTGCAATTATAGTATTTCCCGCATAAGGGACGAGGCGAATCAAAACAGAATTGATGTTTTGACTCGATTTGTTCTGAATAAAGGAATTAAATGAATGAATAGAGGTCACAAGACGACGTCCCCACCATGGTCTTCCCCACCTACAGATGAACCCTCATTCCTCATCTTCAAAAAGCCCCTCAATGACGATGTCGGGGACTCCGATTGAGGGGTAGTGACAGCATTCCATATACAGAAGTACCCTGTGGGTTATGTAGAGCCTACTATTCGAGAGATGGAGAGACTATTTTACCTCAATCAGAGAAGCTCACGTCACGACATTTCGTACTACGACACGCCCCAAGAAGCCAATTACAATAAGTTTGGAAACGTCCATTAGACCAATAATGTTTTGTTATTTCAAACATTTTCCGTACATTTGTGGCAGAAATCAAATACAGACCTGATTATGAATATAAAGAAAGTCTTTAAGCGTCATGGCTTCACACAGGCACAGGTGGCAGAAAGGATGGGCATATCGAGAGGCGCACTGTCCAGTTGCCTCTGTTATGGCAAGCCATTGCCCACCACGTTGCAACGCATTGCCGAAGCCATAGGTGCGGACTACTCCGAGTTCTTCGAGGACGAGCTACCTGAGCGTGATGCCACGTCTGTTTCTTCCGATTGTGCATGTCACAGCAAATTTGAAAGAACAATGAAGATAGATGGCGTAACGTATGGACTTACTCGTTTGGACTGAACATGATTTATCAACCACATTAGATATATAATTAGCGATATGAAAAAGCTGTTAGCACTTTTATGGGCATTGATGATTGCCGTTTCCACTTTTGCGATTGATTTCAATGAAACCTTCGGCATGAAGAAGCAGGACAATCCTGCGGACTATCAGCAGTATGTTGGAAAGTCCTTCACGTTAAGGAACCCCGTAGGACAACTGGAAACTTGGTACAAGTCGGGATTGTCTCTTTCCAATGACATGATGGGGAAATCCGNACNCGATTNCNAAGGTGGCGGNAAAGNNTGTGGTGCGTCAACGCNAAGANAAACCGACAGGTTACGGTTGTGGCAGTGCAGAACGGCACAAAGAAAAAGATTNAGTTCAANGCATACGAGGAAGTGGCNGTGACTGGCGCATTGTACGTTCGNGNTTTGCCTCTNATCGGGTATATGCCCATTGTGTTTGATGAACCGATGAATGAATTTAAGAAGCAGGTTGTTGGAACAATGTTGACAAATCCGAAGGTGAAAGAGAGTTATGAGATTATAGATGCAGAAGTGGTGAGACCTAAAAACGTGGATAAACCAGCTTGTGCGGAATTGGGCATAAGAATAAAGGGTAGTAGTACAGGAAAATCCTATTTGACTTTATACAAAACCAGAGACACGGTTCCTTGGGCAACCGCACTTGAAGGGCAATACAGGACGGCTTTGGTGGCTGTTGAGAAGCCCGAGGACTCGGGCAAAAGATATGGAGTGACNGCTATGGTGACTGACGNTGGTGTGAACAAATACNCNTTCAATGACAGCNTCATCAACATCTTCATATATGGAACACCCGAAATGTTCAATTTTGAGTTGAAGAACGTTTCGCCAAACTCCCTTAAAATAATTTGGGACGAGGCTTCCTTTGTAGGAATCGACGGTTTAACATCGAAAATCATGCACAATGGTGTGAAGTATTCGGAAAAAGAAAACAGCCAGCCATCAACCACCATCATTAAGGGTGCCAAGATTGACGACTTGGCTTGTCCAACGGTCAATGTGTATTATGACGATTTTGTGAAATCATGGAAGACGAAATCAATGTTGCCCGAAGAGTATGTTGGAAAGGATGCTGGCGAGATACGTCTGATGATTCCTATCCAAGTGAAAGAGGTGGTCAATGAATACATATTTGTGTTCAAAGTGTATTATACCTATGACCACCCCGAACTTCTCAACCAAGAGGCGCTCTAAACTTTTCATCTTTACGTTATCATCAACACATTATTATATAATATATATGGAGGTCAGGAAAGTCATTAAGCGGCATGGGTTCACACAGAAGCAGGTGGCAGAAGCGATGGGTGTAAAAAGTGGAATTATTACAGCAGGAGTGGCAAGAGGTTCTTTTTCCCCAAACAGGCTTCACCGCATTGCCGAGATAATTGGTGCTGACTACGCTGAATTTTTTGAAGACGAGAAGAAGGCTTCAAATCATCGAGACATTAAAAAGATTATCAGACACAGCGGTCACACCATCACAGAAGTGGCAAAAATTATAGGCGTGTCGCAGGGATGTCTGTCTAACAAACTCAGGCAAGAGGTGATAGACCCCAAGACGCTGCACAAGATAGCCGATGCCATCGGCGTGAAATACTCCGAGTTGCTTCTTGGTCATGCGCCCGACACCTCAAAGAGGGTGTTGGAGATAGTGATGCCAGACAATGCCATCGACGGTGGGGTGGTGGAACGTGACGGGAAAAAGTACCGCATGATGCTTGTGCCCGTGGAGGACAGCAGATATATCATGAACTGCTTGTGAAGCGCCACTCTTTGAATGATTAAACATTATTTTTCAAAAATTATCATACCTTCATAACGCTGTAATTATGATATAGTAAAAAACACATTAAACACAATCTTTCCCAATTAAAGACTAACTGCTTGATTCTTGGCAGTTAACCTTTTTTGTCTTTGCCGCTTATACAAAGTAGAGCAGACGTCAAACTAAAGTATCCTGATTCGCACGGATAGCATGGATGGTGTAGAGATATGTCCGTATGCTTGCACACCCTACCTATATCCACATCAATTGCTATTCCGTTGCCGACGAAGTGCCTGATGCACGGGCGGCTTTCTCTTCATAGAATCGCACCTTGAGACGCAACTTCTCTTGCTGCCGCTGCACAGTGGAAAGGTCAAGCATGGCTTTGGCTAACGCATAGCACTTCGCCACCTCCTGTCGCTGCGCATCCGTGAAGGTCGAGGGCAACTGCGTGGTGTAGTCGCTCGTTTCCAAATCCACNTCCGCAAACGAATACTGCCGTTGCTTGNTAATGNACACCNAAAGNNGCNTGCCNCCTTCCTCCACTTCNGGAAAGAATGTGAACCGCTCCTTGCTGCCCGCATGCGTCGGCAATACCCAATAACCCACGGTTTGGTACTTCTCCTGCTTCTCAAAGACAAACTGCGCCTTCAAATCCTCCAGTTCAAAAATCTTAAACGCAGAGAGGCTGTCAGCCACCCGCAAATCCTTGCGCGCGTTCAACAACTCCATTGAATCCCTTTCCCGAATCTCCGCCTTGCGACGTTCCACCGCAGAAGGCTGATGCTGGCAAGCCATCATGACTAACAAACAAGAAATCATCAAGATGGCAAAAACTGTATATTCACTTTTTTTCATACGTCAATATTTTTCACAAAGATAGGGCAAAAAACACAAATTCAGCACTATTTCTGGAAGTTATCCTGCTTTTTCATTTCTACAACACGAAAAAACAAGCGCATTGACAATGTTTCTATCCATTTTTCCTTATCTTTGCAATACAAAAAAAGATGCTCAGAATCCACCTCGTATGAAGATACTGACACACGAAGAGATAT
>WFLX010383927.1_pt1 | contig 15960 bp, 17 predicted proteins | sample 4967041 | NCBI WGS metagenome assembly WFLX01 (sample SAMN12857096, study PRJNA449069) | gut metagenome | isolation source: stool from male and female vole | host: Microtus ochrogaster | place: USA:Florida | collected 2017 | reverse complement strand
CATCATACAAATCCTTTTCTTCTGTTGAACTCGAAAAATCTAATTTAAAGTTAAAAATCTCATTTTCATTTTCTAATAAATCCACCCAACTCCAAGCTCCACCCCAATGGGCATTATACAGAATTTCTGAATAATAATATCTGAAAACGCCTTTAAATAAATTCTGGAATTTTTTCTCGTATAGGTTAATTGTTACTCTGCCAGCTTCCCCACATTTACAACATTTAGAGATTTCTCCGTTTTCTTTTATATATTTCTTCAGCCACTTGTTTTTAAAACAATCTTCACACATTCTATACTCCATAATAGTTATCCCTCCGTTTATCACACCATTTTCATACATCAGATGATGCCAATATTAGAAGCATATATCATCAGCAAATCTCTTATTTGTTCCATTTGCAAGTTTAGTTTTATCTTATCACTTTCATTATATATATGGGAATTACTATTTTCACAATCTAATTCACATTCAGACCGATCTTATTTATCTCATTCCGCAAACGCATTACTTCTAACTCCAATTCCCTGCTCCTCGGATGCACCGCATACAAAAAACTGGTTTTTGATTAACAATGATATCTAGCTTTTATGTATATGGGTAGTTTCTTATTCAGTGACTTTACATCTCTTCCAAACTCCGTGTTCCCATCTATGGCAGGAACAAAACAGGGAATATTGAACAATTTTGCTTTTTCCGCCATTTCCATGGATTTCCTCTCATAGTATCTCTTATGGAGTAACAGTTGGGCAGATGCCAGTTTTTCTTTATCTAAAAGCTCCGGGCGGTATTTCGGCAACCTCTCCTTTGTCATTTGTTTAACAGTGCGAATATTCTTTCTCATTTCTTCGCTTTTGGCTTCTCTAATCTGTATTCCAATAATAAAATCCTCTATTCCCATTTTACTAATCTGATTTTATCACTTCCATTTCCAAAATCTACATCATTTTAAAGAGGCATAGCTAATACCATGCCTCTTCTTTCTACCGTCCTAACAACTTCTTTGAAAGATACAAAACCAAATCATCATCATTTTTACGTTCCCCATACGGCTTGCATATTTTGTCCTGATACCAAACACCGGAACCGTCTGGTATATAACCACGCTTCACATACATTCGCTGGGCGCTTCCGTAGCCGCTATGAAGTCCAACACCAAGGTACACTGTGTCCGCATATGTCGCAGCGATTTCTTCAGCTACATCCATTAAGATCGTACCAATACCCTGCTTTCGATATTTTTCTAAAACACCAAAATCAACGATTTCCGGGTAACCTTTTCCCCCAAATGTTCCATGTATTATCGGGATAAACATTTATATATCCAACTGGTTTTCCGGAATATTCTGCAACCAATGAAATTGCCTTTCCCAATCTTTGGTCTTCTAATCTTTTCTCATATTTCTCAATGGACGCATCCCACCCTTGCTCAATTTCAGCATCTGTAATCGCTTGTGCATCCTCATACTCCATGTTGCGAATAGTGATTTGTCCGTTCTAAAAGTAAACCATATAATTGCACCTCACTCAAGAAACCTCAATACAAATTCCCTATAATCTTCACCCAGCGGAATCTCATAATCCACGAACAGCTCCCTTCTCTGGGTTATGACCTTTTCATTTTTCACCGGATTAAAACCCTCTTTCTGGGCATCCGTAAAATAAACGCCAAGCCCTCTCTTCTGCCATGACGGAAGCTCGTTATAATTGATCCCTTTCTGAAACAGCAGTTCATTCTTATACGTCACGCTCTTCCCTTCTAATTCCAATGTAGCATCATTCTGGCTTTCCCCCTCTTTACGGAGAGCCCAATAACAGTGTGAATTTAAGGAATTCCGGTGTGCGTCCTCCTGTCGCCATACAAAGTAGTCCGCGACCCTTTCCTTATTAGGCAGCGGAACCACACGACAGTCAAATGTTGCTACTTTCCCTAACGCCAGCGAAAACGCTGCGCTCGCTTCTCCTGCCAGAGTCGTATTGATCTTGCGGATCTTCCTGCCGAATGTACTGTCTTCAGGATGAAACAGAAGCGATATCTCATCGCTTTCGGTAAAACCATATACAATACGGAATCCAACATTCATCAGCGTTTTCACGGTTTCGATCATCAAATCTCTAAATTTAATATCGAATGGCGCCTCGAATTTACAAATTTCCTTTGTCAGTCTGGTAAACGATCTGCCATCCAATCGTGCCACGATATACATGTCAGGCAGGATATACTGGTCGATTGATTCCTCATAAATGCGCATTTCCTTATCAAAATTATCAAATTTCATAATCTTCCTCCCTCTTCTTCTATTTCCTTCCACTTGTCTACGATAAAGCTTCCGTCTTTCATACAGACATAGAATAGTTCATCGAAACCTTCCCCATACTCCGGAAGTTCCAGTTTGCGATGCGTACTCGCCACGGCCTAATCCGGTATCCTTGCTTTCCCTTCCCGTTTTNGATTTCTTGCAATGCAATCGGAAANGGAGGACTGAAAGTAATAGCCATGNATNCGATANCCATNATCNCTTGCNNNCTGAATGTACTTCTCCCTGTCNGCNNTCGTTGGATTNGTATTATCCACCACAAAAGAGTNCCCNNTTTCCACACATTCCTGNANCANNANCTTCTCTTTATTTCTTGTATGTAANGTATCCANGTTNATATGAACATAATCCTCAAATCGTTCATGGTAAAAAGTCGATTTTCCGCTCGCCTGAATACCAATANATATAATTGCCGTCTTTTCCGAACTATCTTTCATGAATACTCCTCTATTTTTTTAATAAAAATATCTCCTCTCAAAACTTGAGATTACAATTTGTGATTTCAAGTTCTATTCACACCTGTTTATATCTCAACTTGAATTTCTAATTTGGCACTCATGTCTAAAGTTACAAATGCGATTTAAAAGAATTAAATCATCTGATTAGTTGAGCGTCATAGCAACTCTTAAACCAATTCTTAAACCATTTTTACTTAACCATTCTTCGTGTCTTTAACCAAAGTCCAATGTCTCCTGCTTCTCACAGTTCTTTACACCCCTTCAACCTATTATAAACCGTTAATCCGCCATCCCTGCCAAATAAATGAAGGCAATTCAGGTATATCATTCTGGAAGTTTTATATTTTTCAACCATCAGATTTTGGATCTCTTCTATCATCCCTTCATACTCTGTTCCCTCGAACAGCCTTGTTATAACTGCTTTTCTACGCATTTTCTCTGTATGGTCGGTAAAGAATCCCCCGATAGTCATATTCTCACGCAGATGTCTTAGTTCCTTTTTCCGTTCACTATTTTCATTACTGCTTACAATGCCATCTTCCACGCAGTCAGCCAGCAAGACCCTTCGCTTTTGTACTGCCTTTTTCTCCCAATAATCCCGCACAGCCTGAAATCCATTGTCATGACTGACGATCACAGCCGTACCCTCAAAGCCGCTGCCAAATAATTCACCAAGTTTGGAAGCAATATAAAAATCCAGTGCGTTCTTTCCCTTTTTGCACAGCTTACAGATTTCAAAAGCGCATCCCGAATTTGTAATATTCTCTAAAAATCTACGCTCCATATTCTTTTTTGCCTCACTGTAAAAAATAATCACGGAATCTGTCTCATTCAGGTAATGACAGCCTCTCATACCCGTGTTTCCAACATTCTCATAGTCAACTAAAAACAGCATGTTTTGACTCCTTAACATCTTCAACCTCTTTACTCTCTGCCATCGCCTTGATTTCTCGAAAGTCATTTGCATCATCTATTTCTTTATTTATATTGATTTGCATAAAAAATCCTCCTATTTTAACCTATTTCATGGTTATAATAAGAGGATAATCTACAACCTTCCATTTGTCATTGGACAGATAGTTCAATCGTGCCAAGATATATACTGCCAGGCAGAATATTTGGACAAGGCAGAAATCCCGATAAACACTTACAACACCTGATAAAAATGGGAGCTTAACATAAGGTTAAACTCCCATTTGGAAACATATTATAAAAAAAGTATAATGCATGCCAACATAATACATGCTTAAACAAATTGCAGAAGGGGTCATACTCAACTGCATATAAAATGATATCATCGGAATAGTAAATTGTCAACATTTTTTACGCTTGAAGCCAATTACTTTCCGGCTTTGCAATTAATCTGGCATTATTATATGCCATTTCCAATGTCAAACATGTTGACGCTAAATATTTACTTTTATCATCTGTTTTCATACAAGTTAATGCTAAATCAGGAACATTTGGCGCTTGCAAACATATTGGAACCAATAATTGCATTTTACCTTTATAAAATTGTGGTATAGCTGTTTTATAATTTGCCTCCAACATCCTCTTTACGGTATCAATAGCTCCGTTAAACAATTGTACCCGCATAGCACTATTCCTGATCCCCAAAGGCAACCTCTCAATATTTTCTCTATCACCAAATATATGATCATATTGGGGAACTATATCCAAATGTGTATCAAATACCAGTTCAGCAGGATCATCAAAATAATTAGCTCTTTCCGGATTATCCATGACACCCATTGTTGCCAATTGATATTCTGTATAAAACCCATCTAAATACCACTGTTGTCGATTGGGAACTTCATTTTTTACGAAGTATGCGCATATTGGCTTAAAATATTCATCAAATAATCCTGTGTTAAAAATTGCATAAGCTGTTCCCTCTACTACTTTAGTTTCTTCATATAATCTGCTAAAAGTATGTTCTATATATCTTTTTAATATACCATTATCTTTTTGATTACCAAAACTCCATTTTTCCGGAGCCAGTAAAGCCAAATTCGATATACTTGCATTATAATTACCACAATAAGCAAATTCAAATAGTTTCATAGATTAGATTCCTCCATAAAATTTTATTGAAATATAATATTGCAATTTCTTTCTCTATATTGCTTTGCATAAAAAATCCTCCCATTATAACCTATTTCATGGCTATAATAAGAGGATAATCTACAATATTCCATTTGTCATTGGACAGATAGTCCAATCGTTCTAAGCAGCTCCATTTATACGTTTCAAATATGACAGCCGCCTTACGACTCTTGCATTGTCTATCGCTTCAACACCATCATATTCTATGTGCTGTCTTTGCGGGACGAACAAGTCTTCCATATGTTGTCTCTGCGCAACTAACAGGTCTTCTATATTCTGTCCTTGCAGAACTATCAATTCTTCCATATGAACATTCAATAATTTACTTAGCGCACATAAATGTTCTACCGATGGCAAAATCTTTCCCTTAAACCACCTGTATATTGATTGCGGACATGACAAATGAAGGTATTCCTGAATATCTCTCACCTCATACCCTGCGGCTTTTAACATCATTTTCAGTTTGATACCGGTTTTGACCTGGTCAATTGGCTGATACATCTGAACGCGCCTCCAATATTTAGTATATCATTACATCTATGTTCCTTTATACTTCTTTTTCCATCTGAATATAAAGTCCTTGTTGAAAAACTATGTTAAATCCAAAAGAACGATATAGGGAAACAGCAGGCTCAAGTGTTATCCTCGTATCCAAAAACAGCGTATGACAACCCTGCTCTTTGGCATAACATTCTACCGTTTTTAATAACTCCTTTGATATTCCATTGCCCCGATATTCTTCTTTTATATACAGCCGCTTAACTTCACCTATTCCATCTGCCTTTTTTCTATATGCTATGCAGCCTATCGGGAGGTTTTCAGAAGATACGACCCATACTTTTTCTATATTTTCATTCTCGTTATATCGTGTGTAGCACCATTTATCATCGCCCAAAAATTCTATCATATAATCATCGTGCTCAGAAAAAAGCTTCAATACACTCTCATCGTTAATTTTTACTGAATCAATATTCATATTTCCTCCGCCCAACTCTTGATTTGTAAGTTTGATTATACCACCTACATTCCCCATTTACCATCATAAAAATATAGGAGCACAGCAACCGCCATGCCCCACATTTCTTATGCAGCTGTCACTTTACGCCATTTTAACAACAAGCGTTATATAGAAACATTCATCACGAATATCAGCATATACCTCTCCATTCATAAGCCCCATCAGCCTGCGGCAGATAAAAAGTCCAAGCCCGTTGCCCTGCACCTTGTCAGCATTATTTCCACGATGAAAGCTCTCGAATATCTGCGGCAGTTCTTTCGCTTCAAGCGTACAGCCTGTATTTGATACCGTGATAAGCTCACAGCCGTCCATTTTATCAAAGCTGATCTCAATGCATCTGCCGTCACCGTATTTGATCGCATTTTCCATCAGATTTTGCAGGCACTCTGCAAGGCGGTCGGGGTCGCAGGAAAGNATGCAGTCATCATATTTCNGAATCGCAAACTCCGTTCCCGACATGGCAAGCTGGGGAGCATATCTCGCATCTATTCTTGTGATGATATNGCTTAAGAAAGCCTCTCCCTGTGTGACCTCAAAGCTCATAAAGTCCTCNCTTGCCGCCTTGGTAATCTCGCTGACAAAACGCTCGATNTCATCNGCACGGGTATTGATGCTCNNNGCNGCAGCANGNCGTTTTTCCTCNTCCTTGTATAATCCNTTNGCAAGNGCCTTTGCATTCAGCTTGATCGCCGACAAAGGCGTTTTGATGTCGTGGGAAAGGGAAAGCAGCAAGAGTTTTTTGTCCCTCTGCATCGTGATTTCTTTTTTGCGGCTGTCCTCGATACTCTCACGCAGGAGATTCACACCCCATGTGAATTTTCCGAAGAAACGGCTTTTTTCCTCTGGTATCGGAACAGCAAGATTGCCCCTTGCAAGCTCCTGCGGAACATCGTTCAACCTGCCGAATGGCACGATGATATGCCTCCGGATATAATACAAAAGACCAATCATCAGCACAAGCAGCGCACCCAATACACAGTTTACCGCCGCAATGCTGCGCTGTCCATTTCCGACCATATACTCCACACGATACAGCGTGCCTCCTGCTTCTATGATCAGATAATGCTCATCGGANNNGTANAGTTCANCATCATCAACNTTGAACACGCCCGTAATATGGGGATATTTTTCNAGNTCATAANTGCCTGTTTCCGCTATCTCATCTGCAAGCCGCTTGGCTTCCACACGATAAATGCCTTCATTTCTGTCTTTCNCTCCCACAANAAATAGATTCAATCCCGCCNTCAGCAAAAGAAATACANTTATCACTACAATACACAGTCTTCTGAAAGCNCTCATANAAACTTATACCCCACACCCCAGACGGTCAACAAACGCTTTGCATTCTTAGGATCATCACCAAGCTTCTGGCGAAGGCGGTTNATATGCACATGGAGCGTTTGCAGCTCCGAATCNCTGTCGCTGCCCCAGACAGTGCCAAACAGGTACTCTTTTTTCAAAGTTTTACCCTGATTCTCGATCAGAAGCGCCAANAGNTCAAATTCCATTGCAGGCAGTTCCACNGGCTTTCCGTCGATGACTGCTGTTTTATCTACGAGATTGAGTGTCACACCGTCCGCCGACAATGTATCACGCTGATACCGCCGTTTGAATATCCCCTTGATCTTAGCGATAAGAATATCAATGTCATAGGGCTTTTCAATATAATCGTCAGCGCCGAGATCAAGGCCGTTCAGCTTATCCTCCTTGTCCGTCCTTGAACTTACAATCAGGATAGGAGTATCCGCATTTTCCCGGAGCTTGGAGCAGACCGCAAAGCCATTCACATCGGGGAGATTGATGTCAAGCACCACAAGCCTTGCGCCATACCGTTCAAAGAGCTGCACAGCACGCTCTCCGCTGTCCACGCTTGACACCGTATATCCTTCCTCACGCAGAAAGTCAGTCAGCAAGCCTGCCAGTTCCTTATCGTCTTCCACTATCAGAATATCAGTCATAAAATCACCACCTACAAGTGTTGTAGCATATCAACGGTGATATTGCAAGTATCACCAGCCCTGTTCCATAAGCCAGTTATTCAATTCTCTTTCACGGTCACGAAGCTCCTTGTCACCGCCGCCAAAATGTCCCATTTCTTTTTCACCGACAATCCTGCCATCCACAATGTAAAGCACCCTGCTGCACTTGGCGGCAACCTTTGGATCGTGGGTCACGCACATGATCGTCGTACCATCACGGTTGAGGGAAAGCAGCTCGTTCATGACCTCATCAGAGCTTGCACGGTTGAGNGCGCCTGTNGGCTCATCNGCAAAGATCATCTTGGGATTGTTTATCATACTGCGGCAGATACAAGCCCTCTGAAGCTGTCCGCCTGACACCTCGTTAATATCATTGCCGCACACATCGTCAATGCCGAGCCTGTGCATGAGCGCTCTGCCGCGCTCCTCGGTCTGTTTNCGGCTNTCNNTNTTCTTNTTNGACTTNACCGCAGGNANAATGATATTGTCAAGCACGGTAAGATTTTTCATCATGTACATCTGCTGAAAAATAAATCCCATTTCGTCAAGCCTGAGCCTTGCAAGCTCCTTATCACCAAGCTTTGACGTTTCCCTGCCGTTAAAGAACACCTCGCCTGCGGTCACTTTGTCCATTCCAGAAACGCAGTAGAGCAGTGTGCTTTTTCCCGATCCGGAGGGTCCCATGACCGCTACCATTTCGCCCTTGCTGATTGTCAGATCGATGTTTTTCAACACATTATTCTGATGTTTGTTCACGATATATGTTTTGCAAAGTCCCTTTGTCTGTAATACTGTATTCATTATATTAATCCTCCATTTTTTATTTTTACTCAGCTTGCGTGTGAAAAATTTATTTTTCACACTAACCTCCATGATTCCGCTTTGCGGAATCTCAAATCCGTGCGGAGAATGCCCGCATTTTGGGCATTCTCCAGTGTGAGACTTAGTACTTCTCCACGAAACAGCCTTTGCTGTGAGTGGCTAGAAGTACTCCTCACACTATCCTCCTTATTCTATGCTTGCCGTATCGGAAGCCTTGATTGTTTTTGTGTAAAGCGCTGTCAGGAACGAGCCGATGACTGTCACGCCGATGAGAATTGACGGGCAGATCACAAATATTTCCAGCGGGTCAAAATCGCATTTCAAGCCTGATACATCACCGACCATATTACCTACCCAATTCATCATTACATTGCTGATCGGCATAAGCATCGCGGTCGAAATAATGCAGGCAATGACCGATACGATCACAAATCTGAGTGAATGATGCAGGATGATACTGCCGTTCCCGATGCCCACCGCCTTCATCAGTGCAATCTCGCTCTTTTCCTTAGAGATGAATGAACGCTCCATGAGTATGACGATCAATGCCGTTACGATCACAGTAATGAGCATCATCATCTGTTTGACTGCATTCATTGTATCGGACATTCCTGTAAGATGTTTGATGAAGTCCGAGGTCAAATGCACCTTGTCGGTGTCCAGCAGGTCTCTCAGCTTTTCAATGTTTTTGTTTATCTGCTCCTTGTCGGGACTTCCATCAAAGTGTATCTGTATTCCCAGTATAGTATATGCCGGCAGATTTCCAAGGTCAAAATCTTTATATAGAAAAGCCTGGCTGATGAACGAGGAGTATGTTCCCGTGATGATAAACTCGTACTCTTTCTCATTTATTACTGCCGTTACCCTGTCGCCGATCTCTGCTCCTAAGTCATCGAGGGCGCCTGCCGTTACAGCAATCTCGTCCGTCTTCTGTGGAGCGCTTCCCTCATCTATATAGAGCGTGTCATTTGTCTCGCCTTTCATGACGCCGAAAGTAAGCTTTGCTGTTTTGTCTTCGTATGATGTTTCAAACTGTGTGGCCGTCGTTATTGTGCATTTGCCGGGCATTCCGTTATCGGCAAGGAGCTTTTCGATATCTGCGATGGTCTGCTTATACGTACTCTGATCTGCAACGACCTTTGCAAATATTTCGCTATCCATGATATGCGCTTCACATGAGGGCACATTGAAGAANCGCAGTATCTTTTCACTTTCGAATGTCAATGCAAAATTTGACATAATTGTCATCAGCAGGATACAGAGCGTGAACACAACGATCACGATAGAGAACTGCTTCGGCGAACTGATCACATCATTGACCGAGAGAAATGCAGATGACGGCAGCTTAGAGCGGCCTAAGTGCAAAAGGCTTTTTCTTCGGAAGCGCTCGCCCGTCTGACCGTTTCTTACTGCGTCGATGGGCGAGAGTTTATTGACTCTGCGTGTGCAGCCGTAGCAGAACAGCAGGATAATGATAACTACTGCCGCAGAGCTTAAAAGCCCCATAAGAGTACCGCTCCCGCTGCCGAGAACGATATTTTCCGATACAGTTTTCATCATCATATCCCCGAGAGGGANAGANCTAAAATACCCTATCAGTGTACCGGCAACAGCAATGGCAAGATATTTGACGATATATAGGCTTCTTATACTGCCGTTGTCGATACCCACAGCCTTCATTACACCAATCTCACGAAATTCCTCACTGACCGTAAAGCCTATTGTGAAACGCAGCACCACAAAGGCTGTGAACATCAGCACGATGCTGATCATCATTAAAACATANGCAGAGAGCATATCATAAAGATAAATATCCTTGCTTTCTTCCCGTGTGTAGACATATACACCGCTATAGTCCTTTGCAAGTTCCCTTATTTCATCAACATCTGCTGTATTTACACAAAACTGCCAGCCATTCATGATATGAGTGGCTTCGTCCTTGTCAAGATAGTCATAGTCAGCAGAGTTTATGATAAGATATGGGAAAGCCGTGTTTCTCGAATCAAACAGTGCACCTTTAAACCGCCCCATAAACTTAAGCGTGAGATGACTGTTACCGACAGTAAGCTCCACCTCGTCGCCCTCTTTTATATTCATGTCCTGTAAAAAAGGAGCGTTGGCATAAAAGCAGCCCTTGTCCACGCTTTCGATGATGTTATTGTTCTCATCGAAATAGTTGATAGCCATTTCACTATCAGAAAGTAAACAGGCAGTATTAGTGAAATTATCAAGTTCCTTTCCGTTATGCTTAAAATACTTTGAACTTAATACACACAAATAATGCTCAGTCTTTATCTCCCTGACACAGTCAAGCTCCCCAATCTTTTCCTCAACATCATTTTCCCCGCTGTTAATGATCTGCACGATGACATCGGGGACATCCGCCGCATCGAAATAATGCTCGATACCGCCAGTCACAGCGATGATATTGTTCACCGCCGCCGCTGCAAACATGGAGCATAAAATGACAAACAGCAGCAGAATGATGTTCATGGTCTTTTTGCGTTTCAGGTCTTTTTTCAGTATCCTCCAGAACATAGTTTATACCTCTTTTCCTGTGTGAAGTTTTAGAAGTTCTAAGTCAGCTATGCTGACTTTGCGAAATCAGCCCTTGCTGAGTGAGTAAACTTCTCTTCACACTATTTTCTCTATGTTCTGAATCATATCATAGAAATTCTTAACAAGTCTTTAACTCTGGACAGAACATAAAAGCTTGCATAATGCTCAGTTTGAAGATTTACACAAACTTTGGTATAATCCCCAGATAAGGGCAAAAAGCCGCATAATCGGCCTCCGCCCTTAAGTAACTATTCACATGTCTTATATCAGATTTTGAGTTTACACAAAAATGAAACTGTCTCATATATACGTTCACTGGAGTTGTTTAACATTATATCTTTTCTATTTATATGTCTCTCTTAACACAAAAAAGCTACTTAACACAGTAGCTTTTTTGATATAGGGTTCGTTGCCGATTGTATTTTTCTCCATACTTAGCTTTTGGCTAATCCAACGATTGTCTCTTGTGCGAACACAAAACGTAGTTGGCATCTCCCAATCCCTATATGTATTTTATTATATGCAGTTCTTCTTGTCAATACACTATTTTTCTTTGATAGCGTTAAAAAGATTTTACAATTTTCTGTTTCCGCCCTTTCAAGTCATTCTGACGGAGGATTTCGATTTTTCCGATAAGCGCACCTCGAAAATGCTCCGCATTTCCTCGGTCGCGGGCATTCGTTAAATGCCCGCAAAGACGTCAAAAGAGTCACTTTCATGCAAGCATGAAGTGACTCTTTATTACGTCTTTTATGCGCTTATCTCATTGCTTTCGCGTAGATTACTCGATGATAGTAGCAACACGACCAGATCCTACTGTACGTCCACCCTCACGGATAGCGAATGTAAGACCCTGCTCCATAGCGATCGGATGGATCAGTTCGATGGTCATCTCTACGTTATCACCAGGCATACACATCTCTGTACCATCAGGAAGGTTACATACACCGGTTACGTCAGTTGTTCTGAAGTAGAACTGAGGTCTGTAGTTGTTAAAGAACGGAGTATGACGTCCACCTTCATCCTTTGTCAGTACATACACCTGAGCTGTGAATTTCTTATGGCATGTTACAGAACCGGGTTTAGCGATAACCTGTCCTCTTTCGATCTCTGTTCTCTGAACACCACGAAGCAGTGCACCGATGTTATCACCAGCCTGTGCCTCATCAAGCATCTTACGGAACATTTCGATACCTGTAACAACAGTCTTCTTTGTCTCTTCCTTAATACCAACGATTTCAACTTCCTCGTTAAGATGAAGAACACCACGCTCTACTCTACCGGTAGCAACTGTACCACGACCTGTGATTGTGAATACGTCCTCAACAGGCATCAGGAACGGCTGGTCTGTAGCACGCTTAGGATCAGGAATATAATCATCAACAGTGCTCATCAGCTCCATAACCTTGTCGCCCCACTCACCGCTGGGATCTTCCAGAGCCTTTAATGCAGAACCGCGGATGATAGGACATCNTGTGAATTCATACTCNTCNAGCTNCTNNGNGANCTCCATTTNNACNAGGTCTNNCANCTCCTCATCATCAACCATATCGCACTTGTTCATGAATACAACGATATAAGGAACGCCTACCTGACGGGACAGAAGGATGTGCTCCTTTGTCTGAGCCATAACACCATCTGTTGCAGCAACAACTAAGATAGCGCCGTCCATCTGTGCAGCACCGGTGATCATGTTCTTAACGTAGTCAGCATGTCCCGGGCAGTCAACGTGTGCATAATGTCTCTTCTCTGTCTCGTACTCAACGTGAGCAGTAGAAATTGTGATACCTCTTTCTCTTTCTTCCGGAGCCTTATCGATGTTCTCGAAATCTGTAGCTGTGTTACCGGCAACTCTTTCGGATAATACTTTTGTGATTGCTGCTGTTAATGTTGTTTTACCATGGTCAACGTGACCGATGGTACCAATATTACAATGGGGTTTTGTTCTTTCAAATTTTGCTTTAGCCATTTCTTATAAATCCTCCTTAAATAGATTTCAACTTGAGCTTTCCGCTCTTTTATTTTTTAATTAGCACTATCTTGAATTATAGTAAATATTACCATAATTTTCAAGTATTATTTTATTGTATTTACCGCATAAACAAAACATTTACTATTCTATTTTGCTTTTGCAGCCAATACCTTCTCCTGAATATTCTTCGGAACCGGTTCATACTTTTCAAAGAACATGGAATAGTTGCCGCGTCCCTGTGTCCTGGAACGAAGGTCTGTTGCATATCCGAACATCTCCGCCAAAGGCACATATCCTCTGACGATCTTTCCGCCGCCCAGATCATCCATACCTTCGATACGACCACGACGGGAATTGATATCGCCGATAACGTCTCCCATGTATTCCTCAGGCATCGTTACCTCAACCTTCATGATCGGCTCCAACAGCACTGCGTCGCCCTTGTTCATAGCATCCTTAAATGCCATGGAACCGGCAATATGGAATGCCATTTCTGAAGAATCGACTTCATGATAAGAACCGTCATAAACATTGGCATAGACGCCCAGTACCGGGAATCCGCCCAGAATACCGGACTTTGCAGCCTCTTCGATACCTTCACCGACTGCCGGGATATATTCCTTCGGAATCGCACCNCCGACAACNGTNGACTCGAACTTNAATGTNTCTTCACCGTTCGGATCCATCGGCTCAAATTTAACCTTACAGTGTCCATACTGACCACGACCACCGGACTGTTTCGCGTACTTACTGTCTACCTCAACAGCCTTTGTAAACGTCTCCTTATATGCAACCTGCGGAGCGCCGACATTTGCCTCTACCTTAAACTCACGAAGCAGACGGTCAACGATGATCTCCAGATGAAGCTCGCCCATACCGGCGATGATCGTCTGTCCTGTCTCCTGATCCGTATGCGCACGGAAGGTAGGATCTTCTTCTGCCAGCTTTGCAAGTGACTCGCCCAGTTTGCCCTGTCCCGCCTTGGTCTTCGGCTCGATTGCAAGCTCGATAACCGGCTCAGGGAATTCCATGGACTCAAGGATAACCGGATGCTGCTCGTCACAGATGGTATCTCCTGTTGTCGTGAATTTAAAACCAACCGCTGCTGCAATGTCACCGGAATATACCTTATCCAGCTCTGACCTCTTATTCGCATGCATCTGCAGGATACGTCCAACACGTTCCTTCTTATCCTTCGTTGCATTCAGTACATAAGAACCGGAGTTCATCGTACCGGAATACACACGGAAGAATGCAAGCTTACCGACAAACGGGTCTGCCATGATCTTAAATGCCAATGCGGAGAACGGTTCCTCGTCAGAAGAATGTCTCTCGATCTCATTGCCATCCATATCAACACCCTTGATCGCCGGGATATCTGTAGGCGCCGGCATAAACTCCAATACTGCATCCAGAAGCTTCTGAACACCTTTGTTTCTGTAAGCAGAGCCACAGCATACCGGTACTGCCGTACATTCGCAGGTTCCCTTCCGCAATGCCTTCTTCATCAACTCTATAGAAGGTTCCTCTCCTTCCAGATACTTCTCTAAAAGATCATCATCCAGCTCACACACTTTTTCAACGAGCTCTGAATGATATAACTCCGCATCATCCTTCATGTTGTCAGGGATATCGATAATATCAATATTCTCACCCTTATCATCATTATAGATATATGCTTTCATTTCAAACAGATCGATAATGCCCTTAAACTCATCCTCCTTGCCAATCGGCAGCTGCAGGATGATGGCATTTTTACCAAGTCTGTTTCTGATCTGATCAACAGCGCTATAGAAATCAGCTCCCATGATATCCATCTTATTGATGAATGCCATACGAGGAACATTGTAAGTGTCTGCCTGTCTCCAGACATTCTCTGACTGGGGCTCAACTCCGCCCTTTGCACAGAACACACCTACTGCACCATCCAATACACGCAGAGAACGCTCTACCTCAACCGTAAAGTCAACGTGACCCGGCGTATCAATGATATTGATACGATGCTCTAAAGCGCCCGGCTTCGGTTTTGTATTCTCCTGTAAGGTCCAGTGACAAGTCGTAGCGGCTGATGTGATCGTAATACCCCTTTCCTGCTCCTGAGCCATCCAGTCCATGGTAGCAGTACCTTCATGAGTATCACCAATCTTGTAATTTACACCGGTATAGTACAATATACGCTCGGTAAGGGTTGTCTTACCGGCATCGATATGCGCCATGATACCAATGTTTCTTGTTCGCTCTAATGGATATTCTCTTTCAGCCAAGACTAGTTCCTCCTTCTTAGAATCTGTAATGAGCAAACGCCTTATTAGCCTCAGCCATCTTATGCATATCTTCCTTACGCTTAACAGCTGCACCTGTATTGTTTGCTGCATCTAAAATTTCATTTGCAAGCTTATCCTCCATGGTCTTCTCGCCTCTCTTACGGGAGAACATTGTCAACCAACGGAGCGCCAATGCCTGGCGACGGTCCGGACGAACCTCGATAGGCACCTGATAAGTAGCGCCACCGATACGTCTCGCCTTTACCTCCAACATCGGCATAATGTTGTTCATAGCATCGCCGAACACTTCCAATGCCGGCTTGCCGCTCTTTTCTTCTACCTTAGCAAATGCGCCATATACAATCTTCTGGGCGACACCCTTCTTACCATCTAACATAATGTTGTTGATAAGCTTGGTTACCACTTTATCATTGTATAAAGGATCTGCCAATACATCTCTTTT
>WFLX010391058.1_pt1 | contig 15961 bp, 14 predicted proteins | sample 4967041 | NCBI WGS metagenome assembly WFLX01 (sample SAMN12857096, study PRJNA449069) | gut metagenome | isolation source: stool from male and female vole | host: Microtus ochrogaster | place: USA:Florida | collected 2017 | reverse complement strand
CGGATTCAGGTTTTGATGTGGCAGAGGCAACCTCATCTATGTTGCGTGATATGTATCAGATTACCCAGAATACGATCAATTCTCAACGCGAGACAATTGACTCGCTGAGGACTCTGACAGCGACCATGGCGCATAATGACACAATCGGAGCCTCTATTACTCCGGAACTGAAAGTACTCTTCCCGGAAGTGGCTGACATTGCCGTGACGCGAGCAATAGCGAGCAATGTTCAATCAGGTCAGCTTGACACTCTCAATATTGCATTAGTGCGCTATAACAGACAGATGAATGCGGCGCAATCTGCTAAATTTCGTAAATATCTTGAGGCTCGTCTTTCACTCCCCACAATCAAGATAGTCCCCACAGATAAAATATAATCTCATTAGCCTTTTCGCTAAAGCTTAAGGCTTACTTTCCTTTTCGCTAAAGCTCAAGGCNTACTTTCCTTNTCGCTAAAGCTCAAGGCTNTTACANAAGATACATGANNAGGAGAAAGNGCAAGTGGGCAATTACGGCTGCTACAATCCCTCCGATTGTGTGAGCCAGGATGGCTTTTGAGGTCAGTTCGCGATATCCTAAGGAGTCAAGCATTGCTGTGTGGGTGCTTAAATAGCCGCTCCAGCACATACCAATCGCTGTGAAAACGGCTATGGCGTTTCCGTCAATCCAACCTTGCGCAATGAAGTTGGGAACCAATCCCAATGCAGCGCCTACCGCTCCCAGTGCAGTGATGGGGAAGGCTATGAGATGGGGATCGTGGAAGCCGAACAGCCATTCAAAAATGATATTGATTTTGCCGGCAAGCCACGGCAGCAATCCCACTCCTTCGTAAGCAGAGCCTGTATATGCCCCCTCGGAGCCGGGTCCGAAAGTCAGCATCATCACCAGTGTTGAAATTATCAAGACGCCGGGAATAATTGCCAATCCTACATCTACGCCTGTGCGTCCGCCGTCGAGCAGAGAGTTGAGGATGCGGGTGAATTTTGATTGGTCTTTGTTTTTCTCTTCTTCCTCTTTCATTTCAAGTTTTTCCTCCACAACATCTTCAGTGGCATAATGCGGAAAGTTCTTTATCACAAAATATTGCATCAAGCGGGTTGAGACAATGCATCCGCAGAAAGCCCCGAAAAATCCGACAAGTGGCTGCCAAAAATAACCCTGACCTACCATAAATACCATCACAAGTAAGCCCATTCCGAAGGCTGTGCCGAAATTGGTGAGGGATATGAATTGGAATTTTTTGAAATAAGAGCTGAATCTTTTGTCGGAAGCCAGCGAGATTATGGCAGGGTTGTCGCTGAGGAAAGTCATTACGGCTCCCAAGGAAGCGACGCCGGGCAAATTGAAAAGTGGCTTCATCAGCGGTCGAACCAATTTTTCAAGAAGGCTTACTACCCCGAATTCCACAAAGATTCTTCCTATCGCTCCCGTCAATACGCCGATTCCCTTCAGGTAGAAAACCGTATACAGAAGAAGGTCATGGGCAGTGCGCATCATCGTATTGAGCATATTAGCCATGCCCATTATTTGTCCGAAATAATAGAATAATCCGAACACTATAGCCAAGCAGATAATTCCGGAGAGACTCCCGAATTTTTTCTTTTTCTTATCTGATTTCTCCTGAGAGAGTCCTGATTCTAATTCTTTAGCCATTGGAAGATGTTACTAACTAAATGGAAGTTTATAAGATTATTTTTTGTGGATGTTCACAATATTCATGTGCCAGGTTACGCCGACAGAAGCAAATAAAGTTTTGTCTTGCATGGGATTGTCGGGATTGGCATTGTTGCCCCACGAATAGAAAGCGTTGGCATGAATCCTTAAGGTATGTTTCCCTTTTCTCAGCGGGAAATATTCCAGTCCGGCACCTGCCATAGTCAGTTTTGTGCCGTTGAGGACAGTGAAGTCGCTGTCGGTCCCGGATTTATTGACGTCATAGGTCATTTTCCCGAAAACTCTCCAATGGCTGTCGGGTGTCCAGGAGAGTTCTCCCATTACGGAGCAATCTTTAAAGAGGAAGGTCTGCCGGCTTGCGGCGCGATTCATAAAGTCTAATTCCAACGAGACATTGCCGTAGCTGAACTTATTTCCTAAAGCGATATAATTGATATAACGTCCCTTTTCATATTCAAGCATATTGACGGAATATATGGCATCAAAGACTCCGTGATGACCGTTCCACATCAAATTGTAGGCATACATATTCCGGTTTTCTCTTGTGAAGAAAGGACTCTGCACAGCCTGGAAGGTGAGTCTGTCGTTTTTGGCAACATTATAACCTACCGAGACACCTAAGTCATAGCATGGAATATTGTTCCAGAACACTGAACATGAATAAAGGTCGATAGGAGCTCTGTCGTATTCATATCCTCCTATAGCCACGACCTCCTTACCGGCTTGGAAATGCCAATTTTTAATATCATAGTTAAGATAAATCCAATCGGTGGCATCAAAGAAAGATGAATCGAAATGGAGTTTGTTGAGGCGTTGACGCCAGGAATATGTCAGCCCCTTCGTGATTTGACCGTCAATCCGGAAAATAAGATATTTCCCTTTAAAGCCTGATTCGGCATTGTCGGTGTGACGATCTTGCCAATCATATTGATAGTCAATACGCGCAGCCGCTTCCAATTTGAAGATACTCTCTTTTTCTTGAGAGAGGGAATCGCACGTTTCCCCGGCAAAGAGGGGAGATGTGGAGAGTAATCCTAAAAACAATAAGGATAAAGATTTGTAATTCATGGTGTTAAGGTTAGTTTGCGAAAGGGTGGATAACATCAGCTTCCGCGACTCTGCAAAGTTATATAAATTTCTTGAATAAACGGCATTTCCTAATACTTAAAGATAAAAGAGTAAAAGAATAAAAAATTGAATCCATAATAGATAATAAATTGGAAAGAATGTTTTAATTTTGTAGTCGGAGATAAAATTTCTCTTTATTATGTTAGAAATCCACTATAATTTTAGACAGTGAATTACTCTATTTTTGATTTTATTGNTCTGTTAGGNTNNGTTTGCCTTTTCCTATATGGTATGAANNTGATGNCAGNGGGTCTTCAGAANGTTGCCGGCGACCGCTTGCGCAACATANTNGGGATAATGNCCAAAAACCGTNTCACGGGAGTATTGACGGGTGTATTAATTACCGCCTTGATTCAATCTTCGTCTGCATCGACGGTGATGGTGGTGAGTTTCGTAAATGCCGGATTGATGTCTTTGGGTCAGGCAATGGCGGTAATCTTCGGAGCGAATGTGGGCACGACCGTCACGACCTGGATTATTTCTGCTTTTTCATTTGAGGTCAGCATATCTGACTACAGCATATTGCTTCTTGCGATAGGTGTGCCCATGCTCTTTATGAAGAAGTCGGCTTACAAGTCCATGGGGGAATTTCTTATAGGTTTCTGTTTCCTCTTTATGGGTCTGGATCTGATATCGCAATATGTGCCTAATCTTCAGGAGAATCCCGAGATGCTTCAATTCCTGACTAAATACACCACTATGGGGTATGGGTCAGTGTTGATTTTCTTCGTGATAGGCATAATAGTGACGATGGTGGCGCAAAGCTCGGCTGCTACCTTTGCCATCACCTTGATAATGTGTGCGCAAGGGTGGATAAATTATGAATTGGGTTGTGCGATTATTTTGGGTGGCAATATCGGAACTACGATTACTCCTGTTCTGGCTTCATTGAGTGGTAATTTAGCAGCTAAGCGCACAGCGATGGGGCATGTCTTATTCAATGTCCTTGGTTCTATTATAGTTTTGATTATTTTCAAGCCATTCGTGACTCTCGTGGCAGATATCACCTATTGGCTTCAGGGTTTGAATCCGCTTGACATCACAGCGGCTGAGGAAGGAGCGATGCAAGACACAACCCTATTGAATCCTGCGGGCGGACTGACTGCTAAAGCGCAGGCATCCATGGCATTTGCCCTGGCAATGTTCCCCACAGTCTTTAACACCTGCAATCTGGCTATAATGATATGGTTTACGAAGTTATACGTGAAGATTGTATGCTGGATAATGCCGACACGACATAAAGAATCGGATGAAGAATTCTCATTGAAATTTATCGGTCGCGGCATGATGGGTACTTCTGAATTGAACATCACTCAGGCTCAGAAAGAGATATTGGTGTATGCCGAGCGCGTTGACAGAATGTTGGAGATGGCTCGTGAACTCATACATTTAAAAGCGGACGATTCAAATTATAATGCGCTTTATTCCCGTTTGGAAAAATATGAAGATATATCCGACAGGATGGAGATAGAGATCGGAAATTTCCTGAATAAAATTGCAGAGGGTAGATTGAGTCAAGAAGGTAAAATGAGGATTGCCGGCATGTTGAGAATTGTGAGTGAGATAGAATCAATTGCCGACAGTTGCTTTAACGTTGCCAAGACCTTATCCCGCAAGAATCAGATTCACGTCAAGTTTGAAGATGGAGTATTAAAAGAGATTGACACAATGTATGATCTGGTAGACGGCGCGATGAAGAATATGCTTGAAATCCTGAAAGAGATGGAGACTCCGGAAGATTCGAAAATTATCACCGCCTATAATAAAGAGCGCGAAATTAATAATTATCGCAATCGCCTGCGCGATGACAATATATATAACATTAATAATAAAGTATATGACTATCAGGAGGGCATCTTCTTTATGGACCTCATTGGCGAAGCTGAGAAACTGGGAGATTATATGCTGAATGTAGTGGAGGGAGTAAAACATCAATTCAAGCCTGCCACTGCTTAATAAGATTAAAAAGTAATTAAAATACAAAATTTGATAGAGATGAGATATTGTGTGATAATGTGTGGAGGGGTTGGTTCAAGGTTTTGGCCTTTCAGCCGCGAAGAACGCCCGAAGCAATTTCTGGATTTCTTCGGCACGGGAAGAAGTCTCCTTCAGCTGACTTTTGACAGAGTGTTGGAAGTTGTGGATGCTGATAAAGTGTTCCTGGTTACTAACCGTCGGTATGCCCCGTTGATCAAAGAGCAACTCCCTGAGGTACCGGTGGAAAACATATTACTCGAACCCGCAAGACGAAACACTGCCCCCTGCATCTGCTGGGCGGCAAATCATATCTATGCTCTTGATAAAGACGCGTCTATCGTTACTCTCCCTTCCGATCACCTTGTATTGAAAGAGAAAGCTTTTCATGAGGCGATAAGAAAAGGATTCGAGTTTGTGGAAGCGGGCGACAGATTGCTTACACTTGGAATAAAACCGACAAGCCCGCAGACCGGATACGGATATATTCAACAGGGAGCACCGACAGATTTTGCGGATAATTTCTTTAAAGTAAAATCTTTCACTGAGAAGCCTGATTCCGCTTTGGCGAAGGTATTTCTCGATAGTGGAGAATTTTTCTGGAATGCCGGGATTTTCCTTTGGAAAGCCTCTTCAATTATTGAAGCTTTTTCAAAATATGATACGGAGACTTATCAGATATTTGAAAATGGCAAAGGTAAATATGCCACTCCGGAAGAAAAAATTTTTATTGACAGTCAGTTTCCCCTTGCACCCTCAAATTCCATTGACTATGCCATTATGGAGAAGGCGAATAATGTCTATGTTGAAACAGTAGACTTGGGTTGGAGTGACTTAGGGAGCTGGAAAGCTCTATATGAGACTTCACCTAAAGATTCAGCCGGAAATGTGACCCAGAATTGCCGGGTTCTTCAGCATGATTGCAAAAACACACTTTTTGCCAATTCAGAAACCGGAAAAATAATCGTAGCGTCAGGATTAAAGGATTATATCGTGGCTGATGCGGGAAACGCACTTCTGATTTATCCTATCGCCGAGGAGCAGAAGATAAGGCAAGTGGCAAATGATGTGAAAGATCGATTTGGCGAAGATTATATTTAAATTTTCTCTCATATTCATATTTGGCGGAAGCGGGGTCTTGAACTTCGCTTCTGTTTTTTTGCCCAATCCTGAATAATGTTCGTTGCATCAATCTCTTAGCATAAGGGGAAACATACATATTGTTAAGAGGGGAGGTATATAATAAGAAACAGGCCGAATCACTTCGACCTAATTTCTTAATTAAAACAACAATAACAACTTTTTTCAGAACGCTTATAGCAGTATATCTTTAACTGCTTCCTGCTTTAATGCTTTTGGAAGCATCTGTTTTATCTTTCTTTCACTATTATAACATCCGGCTGCTTAAAATAGTTTTCAAAAAAGAGAATAATTTTGAAAAAAGTTTTATTGTCCCATTATTTCTTGATAAATATCCAGGGATTCGAAGAATTTTTCTTTCTCAATCTGGATGTCAAATACAGGATACCAATCCCTTACATTGCACTCTGACGGATGCAGGAGGGTGAACGCAAGCTGATCGGGATATTTATTTTTTTTGTCATGAATCGCTTTTTCCCAAAGGGCATCATAATCTTTACAAGTCAACGGAAGCCTCGGGTAATTCTCTTTCAGCCAGCTACAGTAAGCGGAGATGACGGAAGAATCAAGATTAAGGAGCAAATTGCTCAGAATGAGACTTATCAGGTTTCCGTGGGCAACGGCAACTCCGTGGGGGACTCCCGCTCCCTTATCTATCAGCAGGGATTCCATAGCGTGACCGGCTGTATGACCCAGATTAAGGACTTTTCTCTTCCCTTTTTCGGTAGGGTCTTCCTCCACTATCATCATCTTGTAATCGCGACAGAAGGAGCATAAGTCGCTTAATTGAGAGAATGATGCTTCAAGAGGATTTACCTCAAGGAGGGCTTCTGTCTTATCCCTGCCGGCGAGGAGGGCGGTTTTAGCTATTTCTCCGAAGCCGGAAAGAATTTCCGCCGGGGGGAGGGTGGAAAAAGTCGTGGCATCGAAGAGGGTAGCCAAAGGGAGGTGAAAGGCTCCTATTTCATTTTTTAATCCGCAGAAATCTATGCCCGTTTTGCCTCCCACGGCGGCATCAACGGCTCCGAGGATTGTCGTGGCAATATTGATGGTTCGGATTCCACGCTTGAATATGGCGGCTGCAAAGCCTCCTATATCGGTAGTTATTCCTCCACCGATGCAAATAAGAATGGAATTTCGCGTAGCTCCATTTTCTGAGAGAAAGGATAAAATGGATGAGAGGGTCTGGAGATTCTTGTTTTCTTCTCCGGCGGGTATAACAAATGTTTCTCCTATCAAATCCTCTTTAAGAGTATTTATCTTTACGTCATAAAGGGATGCGAAATTGGNATCGGTAAGAATAAATATTTTATCGTAAGATATATTTTTCAGAGTGGCTTTCAGCATAAAGACTTGGCATTATAAAGTAAGATTGGGNTCGACGGCNGATTCNGCGGCTTTCTTGATAAACGCGCCCATAAAGCTNCGCATTATAGCCACTAAATTGATGTTATTNNTCTCTTGAATTTGANCAGTTACCTCTTCGCCGCGTTTCACATCATAGTGAGCGCCTCCAAATCTCAATTTCGGTTTATGGAACATACCTTCAATATTTATGGAGAATGGGAAAGGCACGGGAGATTCCATCACTGCGAGATGATAATATAATTTACCGTTGAAGTTATTGATTCCGAGCATGTGTAGTTTATATCTGTCAAACTCAAAATCAAAGGGATCTAACTGGAGGAGATTATCATGTATTCCGGCGTGAACATCAATANCCTTTATATGGATATCTTCATNCGTGCGAATAAGCATCATTTTCGTNATCTTGNGNATNAATTTGCTTTGATGCACTTTAAGGTTTCTTCCGCTGATATCCAACCCTGCCACGACTGAGGGCATATTGAGCGACATGTCCGGGAAAATTCTTCCGCTCCCGTCAACTCCGATCGAAAGCATGCCGGTAAGATTTTTCATTTCCGGCATCATATTCAGCAGAGCGCGGAAATTCTTGAAGAAATTAGTGATGTTTATATCATCCAGGTTAGCTCCCAATTTAAAATTCAAATTAAACAGGTCGGAGGTGTCATATCTCATATTGAGAGAGGCGTTGCCGAAATCAGTGGATATTTTTAAATCGGGAATATATGCTGTTCCGTCTGTGATATTTATTTTAGTAGCCAAGTCGTTGAGATGAAGATTCATGTAAATTGTTTCTTTAGCCGTGGCATCTATATTCGCTTTTATATTGCGTGGAATTAAGATGGCTATCGAATCATCGGGTTGCACTTGGGTTTTGGTTTGAATTTTATCAATTCCTCCCTTTGCAAGTGCATATGTGTGAGCGAGGGAGTTGATGTTGATGGTATCCAGATCCACGTTGAGGGATATATCTATAGGATTATTTATTGCCGGCGGCAACAGAAGGAAATTCCTGATATTGCCGATGCGCCCGTTCANGTGTCCTNTAGTCTNTTCCAACNTCATGGAGGCGCTTTTGANNCAGAAAGAATCATCATCAAGCGCTATGTCTATATTTGAAATATTATTATCTTTATCCCCTCCCGGAGTAAGCAAATCAATTCTTTCAGCCTTAAGATTAGTCTTTAAAGAATAGGCGTTCATGAAATTCCGTAGACCCTCCGGAGTAGAGAAGGAAATCAGTTCCGGAGTGTGTGCCGGAGTCGGGTTGCCTGAAATGGAAGCTGAGCCTGCATCTATGCCGGAATCAGAAACTTTTTTAGCCGAGGTTTTCAACAAGTTGTTTCTTTCACAAAGGGAGATGGAAAGGTCAGGTTGATGCACGATAAAAGTATTTTTATCCTGCTTGATAATTATTTTATCGGATTTCAGGTTGAATCCGTCGGAAAGCATATCCGACAGCGAATGTTTCCCTGACTTGAAAATTTTATCCTCCAGTTCCACATCACTAAGCAACATCTTGAGATTATCCTGAGGATCGACGAATGTCAATTTATTGATATCCAAGACTAAATCCAAAGGTATGCCTTTAAGTAACTGTTGGGGAGTTATTTTTCCGTCGACATGTGTGCGGGTTTGGAAATTCAACCCCGACANATTAAAATCACCTTTTTNTGATTTGCNNGAAATGTTATCTATTTTTATATTTNTTCCGNCTTCCGCACTTTCCAGNTAATCCGGTGTTAATGACCCGGCATTTTCAAAGAAATGAATATTCAGGTTTTGAATGTGTGAATTTAAATCGGGACTATTCATCTTCATGATGCAATCCGTCAACTTGACATCCCCTTCGGCACGGATATTATACAATCCTTTTTGCAGCCCTTCCTGGGATAAAGATTGCAGATTGAATGAAATATTGGAATTTACATTTAAGTTGCCCGCGACTAAAAGAGGGAGTTTATCCGGCAATAGTGTCATTGCCTTTTTGAGGTCGGAATTGACATTCACCGTAGCATTGAAAAGTGGGGATGAGGTGAGATCGACGGCTTTGGCTTTGATGCCTACGGATACTCCATCGGTTGCTACCGTAAATTCCGGGATTTCAATATAACTCTTATCCGGATTTTTGCCGTTGAAAAAGAAACTGCCCGCTATGTCGGAATATTGTAGAGGATAATTTATAATTCTGGTATTAGCGGGATTATTGTTGTCCTGAGAATTAAGAGCCAATTGATAGGTCAGTTCTCCCGCGGGGGTTGAGAAATCGATTCTGACGGAAGGGAACACATTGCTTGTCAAATCCCAGGCTGACATGAGATGAGCCGACGCGCTTATGGTCATGTCGGAGTGTATCCCTTCGAGAGAAGGCATAAATTCTTTAGGAATATATCCCAACAATCTCATCAGATTTATGGAGGATATCTTATACTCCAATGATNCAATCTTCGGATNTTCACCCATTCCGAAAGACANGGATAATTGACTCTTCANTTCGCCGAGATTAATGCCATANTCTATAATCTCAAGGCGGAATGGATCAAATTTCATGCGTAAATCTCCCGACAGGTTGAACGGAAATCCTTTCATGAAAGTCAACCCTCCCGAAGATGCATTTATCTTCCCCGTAATTGACAAATGATAAAGCTCTTTNCTATCTTTTCCGTGTCNGCGATTGANAGAGAGTTCTTTTAAATCTACTGANGCGGANGTATTGCCGGACTTATAGAAATAATTTATTTTACCCTGATTGTGAATTTCCACGGATTCAGCGGAAATATAAGGTATTCTCTTCATTTTGTCGGATGANGAGGGAATTATGTCATAATNATNGATNGANTCGTTATAAACNACNAGATTAATATTGAGACCTTCTATNTTTATATCATGTATAACATAACGATTCAGGAATAGGTCTACAATGTTAATGCTGCCCTCAAAACTCCTGGCGGAAGCCAGATCTTTCGCGTTAGCAGGGAGTGTTTTCAGTTCCTTTTCAGAAAGGGAGTTGAGAGTGCGGGATATTATTTTTATAGAATCTGTGTGAATATCCAATCTTGGGAAAGAACTCCACACGGAATAGGAGATATAGTCTGCATGAATATCCGCCTCAATATATTTCCCGGCTTCAGTATTCACCAATTCGGTCAATCTCTCGGGAGTAAGAAAAAGTGAAAGGGAAGTTAACAATATCAATATGAATCCGATGATGCAGAGGAAACAGATAGCGATTATGCGCAAAATTTTCTCCAAAAGAGATTTCTTTCTCTTCGGATTCAATTCAGTCTTAACTTCAGAAGATGAAGTATTTACCGATTCTTTATTGTGGAGGTCGACATCAGACATAGTTATAGCAAGCGATCGTTTAATACTATAACATTAGAAAAGGAAAAGATGTTTTTAAGCTCTACTGATTGTGCCGATTGACGGATATAAGTCAGCGGGATGGCTCTCATCTTGCCACAGTGATATGGAAACAGGGGGATTTCCGTTCATATTTCACCATACAGCGACCCTCGGCACGCAGACGATGGAGTATTTCGCCAAGAATGTTTTTTAAATCTTCCGGCGATGTTTCATCAGATTTGCCGAGCGATTCAAAACGGGTATACGTTATGTCGAAAGTAGTGGCATATTGATGGGTGGATTGGCTGACAGCGTTCCTGTTTATACGGGTCAACCTTTTAACGGAGCATGGTGTGCGCAATACGCTCGTGACGATGATTCTATAATCTCCCCCTTTTCTGGCTGCTACCGTGTCGTGGAAAGCGCGACCTATATCGTGGAGCAGCGTTTCGGCTTCCGGCACTAAGAAGGGNAGAGAATGAGTTAATTTGTCAATGCGAAAATCTTTGTTTGTTTCAACTTTTACGATTGGGCGGCGAGTGCGATAAAGCGAGCGTATGTCATAAATCGGCGCGATTCCCATTCGCTCGGCGTGCCCCAGGTGTAAATGATTGCTATCGTTGAATANATCGGCAAGTCTGCCGTTGAAATTCACTTTTATGCGNTTATTTCCNGGANTTCTGCCANTCAACNATTGATTNTCTTCCTNAGCAATTAAATCTTCAATTTGCACATCTGCAGANTCCGGAGAAGAAGAAATNGAATNNGGCTNCATATNTTCAGANNAATCAGTTGGAGCGACTTCATCATTTTCGGAATCCTCATCATCAATTTTCTCAGCGAATATTTCGACATTCGGATCCCATTCTTCCATTGAAATTGTTTCGGCATACGCTTTTTTATCGGAGGAGGTGTGTCCGCAACCGATGCAAAAAGGTATGAGAAAGANAATNATTTAAAAAANANTGNAGAAAGTTATATCGAAACATTTTATGANTTAAANTGCAGCCAAATCCGAGACTATGAAGAAATCTTATTCCGGAAGAGTAAACTTCACAGGGATTGTAACGACTTCATCCACAGCCGAGCCATTTTTCTCCGCGGGAGTCCACTTAGGCATATTTTTTACCAATCTGATGGCTTCCTGTTCAAGGTCAGGATCAATCATCCTTACGATTTTTATTGAGCCGATAGAGCCGTCGGATTTTACGGAAAAAGCCACATTCACCACTCCCTCAATCCCATTATCAATGGCAGGTTGAGGATAATTCATATTTTTGGATATATAAGAGTCCAAAGCGTTTTGACCTCCGGGGAAGGAGGGTGCGGAGTCGGCTGAAGCTGCAGCGAATCCTGCAACCAACAGAACCAATATAAGGATTAACTTTTTCATAATTATCATTTTTTATTAAAACTATCTATTAAACCTTCGCAAGCATCTTCCAATAAGTCAAGCACGTTTTCAAACCCTTCCGCTCCGTCATAATACGGGTCAGGAACATGATCGGAGCCTGGATGATTTCTACTGAAATCGGTCATTCTCACAATCTTCGACTCTTCTTTCGGGGTGCGTGCCATTGCCTTGAGCCGGGATATGTTGGAATCGTCCATTCCGATTATCAAGTCNAAATTTTCGAAATCTGAGGTTCTGACCGGGCGACTGTGATGCGTAAGATTGTAGCCTCTTTGGAAAGCATGAATCCGCATCCGGCGGTCGGGTAGTTCTCCGGCGTGCCCACCGTATAAGCCGGCTGAGTCGAAAGTGAACTGCTTGGCTATACCCTTTTTATCCACAATATCTTCAGCAATACCTTGAGCTGCCGGCGAGCGACAAATATTGCCGAGGCAGACAAAGAGGATTGCAAGGTGCTCCTTATCTTTTAGACTGTCGATAGCAGGATTAGGTTTAATATTCATATTTTCGTTTAGAAAGTGAAGTTTAGTCTTGACTTTCTGTGTTTTCGGTCTCCGGTGTTGTCAATCCGCCGAGTTTGACGGTAAGTTTCATTATTTGAGTTGGCTTGAGANTNTATCTTTCATAATATCTNCCCATTNTTGCAGGAGCTGTGGTGTAGAAAGTACGCATCTCTTTTTCCGACANTGTCTTCACTGCTTCAGTAACNGNNCCGGGATAGTTGACCCCTACAGTTAAGGCTTCATCAGGGCGAATGTCGATAACTCTCCCTTCGAGAGTAGCGATTTCAATCTGAGCTCTAACCGTTTGACCATCTTTTAACTTAGGAGCGCCCGGCGTAGCTCCTTCAGCTTTGCCGGCATATAGAGTGTCGCTGATTTTAACCCATTTTTGAGTTTTGGCATCTTTTGCGAGATTCTCGATGGCACTCTTTTTATCAGCTTCATCTTTTTGGCGATTAAGATTTTCCAAAATTTCGCGGAAATTCTGATTAGCTTCGCCGATATTTACGGCAGAGTCATTCTTCAAACCGTCAGTCACAGCGTTGACAAGAATCTTTCTATTGATTTTGCAATTATAATCTTCCTCAAATTCTTTCATGTTCATTGCCAATTGGATACCGACATAAAGACCTTGATTATAAGCGTCGCTCTCTTTAGTTGCATCCAATCCGGCTTTCAAGCCTTGGAGAAATTCATCGCGCTTATCGCGACTTTTCATTATAGTGTCTTGCTGAGCGATTTGCCAGTATTCCACTGCTCTGAGCTGACCGAAATAATAGATTAGAGAATCGGCGGCAGTAGCATCTTTATAATCGCCTATGGGACGGATGCTGTCGGATTTATCGCTGCCATTGCAAGAGGAAAGAAGGAATGCTGCGACTGCACATGCACAAAGAATATTTTGTAATTTCATATCTAATTTAATTAATTGATTTCTAAGATTGTTAAAGTATATCAGCCTGGCCGTTGACAATGACTGAATCTTGTTCTACATCCTGTGTGGGTATGACAACTTCAATCGTTTCTCCCGTGGGAGTCATATTGTCTGCAGTGCGTCCTGTGCAAGAAAGCAGACACGCACCAGCCACTAAGGATAATGTAAGATATAGAAAGCCTTTCATAAAATTTTGGATTGACTTTAAATGAAATAATTATGCGAAATTAATAAAAAAGTAGGATTTCAGGAAGATAAAGGATTGAAAAAAGAGAGTGCAAGAAAATTTTTAATTTTGTTGCACTCTCTTTAAAGAAGATTTATATATGCTGATTATTGTGCCGGACCGTCAACACTGATTAATTCAACTTGGAAAATCAGAGGAGCGTTTGGTGGCACCGGACCGCTTCCACGTTCGCCGTAAGCGAGGTCAGCAGGAATATAAAATTCATATATTGCCCCCTCTTTCATCAGTTGCAAGCCTTCGGTCCAACCTTTGATTACGCCATTCAACGGGAAAGAAGTAGGTTGCATGCGTGCGTAGGAGGAGTCGAATTCTGTTGCATCCATGTCAGTCAATTGTCCTGCATAATGCACAGTTACCATATCGGTAGCTTGCGGAGATTTCCCGGAGCCTTCCTTAATAACCGCATATTTCAGTCCTGAAGGTGTCTGGACGTATGTAGAATCAGAGGCTGATGTGGCATCAGCTTTATTTGCGTCATTCTTGAAGAAATCAGCGGAATAAGGCATCTGAGTTTTTTCCGGTTGTGCAACTTCAGTTTCCGGCTGAGATAAATGAATATCTTCTTGAGCAAGCGAGTCAGAAGCTTTCTTTTGAGCGTTGTTGCAGCCGGTGAGAGCGGGCGCAGCAAGGGCAACGACAGCTGCAGCCGCCATTGCCTTTATTGAATTATTAATTTTCATAAATTAAGTTCAAGTGGATTAATAATTATTTTTTCACGACTTTGATTAATTCCACTTCAAACACGAGTGTTGAATGAGGAGGAATAACATTGGGAATTCCTTGCGGACCGTAAGCGAGGTCAGACGGGATATAGAATTCAAATTTAGCCCCCTCTTTCATCAACTGCACGCCTTCTGTCCAACCGGGTATAACGCGATTCAACGGGAACGTAGCGGGCTCGCCACGATTTACGGAAGAATCAAACACAGTGCCGTTGAGCAACTTGCCGGTATAGTGAACAGTAACTTCATCTTCGGCAGAAGGAGTCGCGCCTTCACCTTCTTTGAGAACTTTGTATTGCAAACCTGAAGCGGTAACTTTCACGCCCTCTTTCTTGGCATTCTCATCGAGAAATACTTTAGCTTCAGCCTGAGCGGCTTCGGTTGCTTTCTTCTGGAGGTCTTCCAGATAATNATTGATAAGTTTTTGNGCCTCTTCNGGAGANACTTCGGGNGTTCCACCATCAAAAGCCACTNTTACACCATCTTTAAATGCNTCATATTGAATCNCTTTGACGNCCATACCCTTGAGTTGCATACCCATTGCGAGTCCCCAAGCATAAGATAATTTGTCCATAATTTTAAATTATTCTTTTTGATAAATCTGTCTAAAAGCAGACTAATNGGTTAAAGTAATAGTAATTTCTTTATTGGTATAACAAAGTTTGTGAGTANATTTGTTATAAATTTAACAAATTTTATTCCAANTTTATTCAGATTAAAGATTTNAANNATGGAAAATAAAAAAACNCNATATAANTCCAGTTGGGAANCACCTTTGCCTGAAGATGAGATAGGTCGTCAGCAAAAGATGAAAGAATCTTTAAAATCCGGAATGATGGTGGAGATTTTAGATTATGGAAAATTTCGTTATTCCGGCATTTGGGATACGATGCATGTGTTTTATCCTGAGGAGGATCAGATATTAAGAGAAACTCTGCCGGATTCGGAGCAGCGTTACATACGTCGCGATCTTCGCGGCAATGAATATTTGGAATTGCCCTACACCCGCCTTGCCGACTACATCCGCCCCCTCCCCCAACAATAATCAAAAACCTATACGGAATTAATTATATTGATATTTTTGCAATATAAAGCAGCAGTTCTTATATTTGTATGATTGATATTTTAATAAAATTAATTCATAAGTTTCAAATCATTGTTTTTTAATTTAATATGAGTAAAGTNAGTAATAATNAAGGTAGGGCTTATGANTTCATTTNCTTGATATCTCTTAACGAAGCTATCAATAAGANTNGTTNNGCCCAGATTATATTCAACAGTAGTTATGAGGCAGCAAAATCTGCATGGGAATCATTAAATGAAAACACCCGTCAAATATATGAATTAAGTGCAAAATCCACAATTGGCACTATCTTCGCTTTAGAACCAAATATCATTGAGCAGACTAAAGATGTATTGAATTTATATATTCAGAACGATCATCATGGTGAAGAAGCAGATGTTCGAGATATTATTATTGAGCGAAAAGATATACGATGGGAAATAGGATTGAGT